>Ga0105239_10008049_pt1 | contig 12033 bp, 11 predicted proteins | sample KBSC44metaG_FD_92761 | JGI IMG/M metagenome (GOLD analysis project Ga0105239, IMG submission 92761) | Corn rhizosphere microbial communities from Kellogg Biological Station, Michigan, USA - KBS C4-4 metaG | ecosystem: Host-associated > Plants > Roots > Rhizosphere > Soil | place: Michigan, USA...
TGCCGGCCTGGTGCTTGAAATTGCAGGTGATATACCTGTAGTTAACCAGGTTGTTAGCAGCGGCGATTTTGATTTTACTGTACTAGAAAAAGAAAAAAACCGTCTTAAAAAGATTAAAGTAACAATTAAGCCGGTTAGTAATTAGGAATCAAGTTTATTTAGAATGATTATTGTGAAAAAAAGTTGTAGGCTACCGCGTAAAAACTCTAAGAGATTAATCTTTTCTAATACTCAGGTATCACATCTTTTACTTTTCTTGTTTGTTACTTTTATTTCCTGTGACAGCGATTACACTCCAAAGCCAAGAGGGTATTTCAAAATAAATTTTCCTCAAAAGAAATACCAGGTATTTAATCAACCAGGGTTTCCCTACACATTTGAATACCCGGTATATGCAGCCATTTCAAGGGATACATCTTTCTTTGGTGAAGCACCTGAAAATAACTGGTGGATTAATGTTGACTTTCCAACGTTCGATGGCAAAATTTATATGAGCTATAAGGAAATAGGAAAATACAAATTAGACAAGCTGGTAAATGATGCATACAACATGACCAACAAGCATTCTGTAAAAGCATATTCCATAGACGATTCTGCGTTTGTATCACCCAACAATGTGCATGGCGTTTTCTTTAAAGTGGGTGGAGATGTTGCTACTGCCAACCAGTTTTTTATTACCGATTCAACAAAAAGTTTTTTGCGTGGGGCATTATATTTTAATGCAGCTCCCAACCAGGATTCTCTCGCCCCTGTGAACGCTTTTCTGCTTGAAGATATGCGCCACCTGGTTAATACATTTCAATGGAAAAAATAAGCCATCCCGCAAAAGCAGGATGGCGGGTAAGGCAAACCTGGTCCCGTTTAAACCAGTAACAGTACAACGGATGGGCACCTTAATTGTTACAGTGGCTATCCTGTTTAAAGCGGGTTGTGTTCAGCTTATAGCTTGCAGCTTTACAATTAAAAGTATCTTCGTGGTTTAATTTTCCTTTTTTAATATTTTATGATAGCAATAGACAACAAATTAATTAGTGATGAAGTAGTTGAGGAGCAGTTTGTATGCGACCTTAACAAGTGTAAAGGCGGCTGTTGTGAAGACGGAGATGCCGGAGCTCCCCTGGAAAGGTGGGAGCTGGAGAAATTGCTTGAATACTACGAGGCAATAAAAGATTATCTTACTCCGGATGGTATTGCAGAAATAAAAAAACATGGCAAATACATTTATGACCATGAATTCGGATGGGTTACACCAACCATAAACGGTGGCATTTGTGCATATGGCTTCAGAGACGAAAAAGGCATTATTAAATGTGGCATTGAGCAGGCTTATTATGATGGAAAATTAGACTGGAAAAAACCCGTTAGCTGCCATTTGTTTCCTATAAAAATAAGCAAGAGTAAAGAAGATCCTGAAATGGAATACGTGAATTATGAACCACGGGAAGATTTGTGTAGCGCTGCCTGTAAGCTGGGAAAAAAATTGAAAGTTCCTGTTTATCTGTTTTTGAAAGAAGCAATTATACGCAAATACGGAGAAGAATTTTATAACACGCTTGAAGCAACTGCAAAGCACATGGGCGCTTAATTCAAAAGCGTTCATAATCACTGCCCATCACCATGAGTACATCAGCATCGTTTATCGCGAAAAGCACTATCAGGTCAACAGATCTTGATCATCGCAAAAAAATCAATTTTAATATTGGCAGATATAATGCTGTAGTGCCGCAAGGCAAAACACAATTCAGTGATGTTACATTGGCTCGCGAACGAGCGAAGAATGTAAAGTGGAGGGCTATCGAAAATCTTGACAGTTACCTTGAAGAGTTTGAAAATAAGATTACTGCACGTGGCGCAAAAGTGCTTTGGGCGGAAACTGCAGAAGAAGCATTGAAAGAGATAGGGAAAATTTGTGAAGCAAAGAATTGTAAAACGCTGGTGAAAAGCAAGAGCATGGTTACTGAAGAAATTCACCTTAATCATTATCTTGAAGAGACAGGTATTGAAAGCGTGGAGACTGATTTGGGTGAATATATTCAACAACTGGATGGAGAATCACCTTATCATATTGTTACGCCAGCCATGCATAAGAGCAAAGAAGATGTAGCAAGATTGTTTACAGATAAACTTGGTGTACCCGGTGGCCTTTCCCCTGAAGAGCTTACACAGGTTGCCCGAGAAAAACTCCGTGACAAATATGTGGAGGCACAGGTTGGTGTTACCGGTGCCAATTTTATTATTGCGGATATAGGGGGTATAGCTGTTTCAGAAAATGAAGGTAATGCAAGGTTAAGCTGCGGCTGGCCCAAAACACATATTGTTGTTGTTGGTATAGAAAAGATGATTCCCTCCATCAACGACTTAAGTTTATTCTGGCCATTGCTGGCTACTTACGGAACAGGTCAGAAGGTTACAGTATACAATTCTATTATTTCAGGACCGAGACAACCCAATGAAACAGATGGCCCGGAAGAGATGTATGTAATATTACTGGATAATGGCCGTACCAATCTGCTTGCAAATACCAGGTCAAGAGAAGCATTGTATTGCATACGCTGCGGTGCTTGTTTAAATGCCTGTCCCGTTTATAAAAATATTGGTGGGCATAGTTACGATACTACCTACAGCGGCCCTATCGGAAGCGTAATTACACCGCATTTAAAAGACATGAATGAGTATAAGCATTTAAGTTATGCATCTTCTCTTTGCGGAAATTGTACTGAGGTATGTGCTGTAAAAATTAATCTCCACGAACTTCTTTTAGAAAATCGCCATGAAGCTGTATTGGAGAATACCAGCAGTATATCGGAACGCATTGCATGGAAAGCCTGGAAGCAGGCAAGCCTTAACAGGAGCATGATGAACATGGGTAACGGTAAAATAAAAAACTGGGTAATCAACAAAGTTTTTAAATCGTGGACAAAACAACATGGTGATTTAAATTTCAGTGGAAAAACCTTTAATGAACTCTGGAAAGAAAAACACAGCAATAAGTAAAAAATATTAGAAGAAAGGGGTAAAGACACTGTACTCTCAACGATTTTTACTTTTGCCCTTTTTACTTTTAACTTAACATAGTATGTTTGAGTGTGCTGCTTTTATATGCTTTAAATATAACATCAAGGCTTGCTTATATCGTTAATACGTTGTTTGACAAAGATGCCGTACTAACAACCGATTTAAATGAATTTCTATCTTTTACCGGTGCAAGAATAAATTACACGCCACAAAGAATTACTGCAAACGAATTATGGATATGTCCTTATGGTTTGCTTGATGAAAAAAACATTCATCACCAACAGATAGTATGTTTTGAGTGGAATGGACTTAAGGCATTTTTCAGAACCGGGGGTGATATACCTTTTGATATCTTATCAGCATCGTTTTATCTCATATCAAGATACGAAGAATACCTGCCTTACGTAACAGATGAATACGGCAGATATGCTCATACAAACAGCCTCGCTTTCAAAGAAAATTTTCTGCATCTTCCGCTTATAAATCTTTGGCTAAAAGAGCTTGAAAAATTATTGTCAAATCGTTTTTCATCAGCCATTATCAGCCAATCATCATTCGCTTTTATACCTACTTATGATATTGATATCGCCTACAGCTATCAACATAAAGGATTGGTGAGAAATGTTCTGGGCTTTTGTAAAGACATTGTAACGCTCAACATAAATAAGGTAAAAGAAAGAATTGCTGTTTTAAGCAATAAACGACCCGATCCCTATGATGTTTATTCAGAGCTTAATGAACTGCATGAGGAAACACACATAACACCTTTGTATTTTTTTCTGCTTGCAGAAAAAACAAAATTATATGACAGAAATATCGATCCTGGCAATGAAGCCATGCATGCATTGATTAAACAACATGCTGCTTTATACAAAGTAGGTATACATCCTTCGTGGCAAAGCGGAGATGATGAGCAATTATTGAAAGAGGAAATTGATTCGCTTGGCAAAATCCTGGAAACAGGCATAACAATCAGCAGGCAACATTACATAAGGATGCGGTTTCCTGAAACTTATCAAAAGCTTATTGCAAATGACATTAGGGAAGATTTCTCTATGGGATATGGCAGTATCAATGGTTTCAGGGCATCTATATGTAATGCATTCTTATGGTACGATTTAAAGAATGAGCAATCATCTAACCTGTTAATTCATCCTTTCTGTTTTATGGATGCCAACGCCTGCTTTGAACAAAAGCTAACTGCAGAACAGGCTTCACATGAATTACAGCAATACTTTGATATAGTTAAATCTGCAGGTGGTGAAATGATTACCATCTTTCATAATAATTTTCTCACTCAACAAAAACAGTGGATTAAGTGGAGTGAAATGTATGCCGCTTTTTTAAGAAAGAATCTTTAGCTATACTAACGTGTGTGTGTTTGTGTGAAGCTTAAATTTTTTAAAACACTTGACACGTTGAAATATCTGTTTTATTTTGTGTAGGTAGCCATATGTAAATGGTGGACAGTATTTCTAATCCAATTGATATACACCATGAGCGTATTGTGCTAATCATAAACTATTTAAACACAGCATTTCAAACCAATTTTTTTGTTTAACCGCTCCTGTATTGCTTAATACTGATTATGCCTTTTTATTTCAAGTAAGTGGATCTCCACGAATAGTGTGATGAAGAAAAGTGAGAACCAGGGATTCGCCGCAGATTGGCAGCTACAGGATGACCCCGTTTTAGATCCAATATAGCTTGCTGTCTGCGGCTATTTTAACCCCCTTGTTTAACTCAATGCCGGTCACGACAGTCAGGATTATTTAACATCGTTCAGAACTTTGTTGAGTGAACTTATTTTTGTAAACCCTTCTTTCAAACTTTGGTATAACGACTTGTACAACGGAAATATTTGCCGGTACTTATTATGATTGCTTTCAACGGGAAAGTATTCTTTGCCGATGGATAATAATTCTTTTGTTTCGGCTATGTCTTTTATTAAACCTGTTGAATACATGCCAATCATAGCGGCACCAATAGCGGAGGCGTCTGCAACATCATCAACCACTACTTTCTTTCCAAATATGTCTGCCACCATTTGCAGCCAGAACTCACTTTGCGTAAAACCACCGCTTGCATAAACAACATCAATATCATCCTTAATAGTATTCATAGAAGAAAAAACATCGTACAACGCAAGGCATATTGCTTCTACAACAGCTCTTGCCATATGTCTGTTGTTATGCCTGGAAGTTAAGCCAATAAAAGCGCCTCTAGCTTTAGCGTTCCAGATGGGTGCTCTCTCTCCATAAATATATGGAAGAAACAAAAGTCCATCAGCGCCAACAGGTATTGTGGCAGCAAGTTTTAATGCTTTGTCAAAGCCTTCACGGCTGTTATCATTCATAATGTTTTCAACAAACCATTGCAAGGTATTGCCGCCGTTATTGGTTGGCCCCCCAATTACATAATGATTGGCAGTTAACAGGTAATTGAAAGTTGTATTTAAACTTCTCACTACAGGTTTATCAGCTACTACACGCACGGCGCCGCTGGTTCCAATGGTTAGCGCAAGTTTATTTTTATCAATAGCACCGCATCCTAAATTGGCAAGTGCGCCGTCGCTTGCACCAACAATGAAAGGAACATCACGTGTTAGCGCAAACATCGTTTTATATTCGGGTAAAAGACTGGTTTCTGCATGAGTAACTTCTACAGGTGTAGACAGCCTTTCTTCACTAACACCAGTTACTTCAAGGGCGTCTTTATTCCATGCTTTATCATAAACATCAAACAAACCAGTTGCAGAGGCAACAGAATAATCAATAATGTATTTATTAAACAACTTATAAAAAATGTATTCTTTCAGGGAGATGAACTTATAAGCCTTGTCAAATATTTCTTTCTTCTCTGCGCTCAACCATAGCAACTTACAAAGAGGTGTCATTGAATGGATAGGTGGACCGGTGCGCTCATAAATTTTTGAAGCAATTTCTTTTTCCAGCAGAGCTGCTGCATAATCATCGCTGCGCGTATCGGCCCATGTAATAATGTTGGTAAGAGGTTTGCCTGAAGCATCAACCGCCATCAGTCCATGCATGGCAGCGCTGAAACAAACACAGGAAATAAGCGCATCTTTATCTTCTTCAAAAGCCTTTTTTATTAAACCCATAATGCGTTCAAACAACACGTTGGCATCCTGTTCGTGCTGGCCTGGTTCATCACTTATAACAGGCGAGTTTACCTGCCATTTGTTGACTACTTCACCTTTTAAATTGATAACGACTGCCTTGCAATGCGATGTGCCCATATCTATGGCCAGGATGTGCTTCATGGTTTAACGAAAGATTAAAACCGAAATTAGAAAATCCATTTAGCATTCCGTATAAAATCATACTTTCATGCTTTCCTTTCTTCATCTAACGAAAAACATTTATGGGAGACCTCCAGATTAAAAAGAATGCAAAGAAGTACGATGCAGTGATTGTAGGTTCAGGTGCAGGTGGTGGTATGGCTGCTTATGTACTAGCCAATGCAGGTTTAAAAGTATGCCTGCTGGAAGCAGGCCCTATGTTCGACCCTAAAGTCGATTCGGCCCAATTGAAAAATCCATGGGAATCGCCACGTCGTGGTGCAAGTACCAAATATCGTGCCTTTGGTGATTTTGATGGTTGCTACTGGGCATGGCAGATTGATGGCGAGCCTTATACCCACGTAGGCGACACCAAGTGGGAATGGTGGCGGGCACGTATGTTGGGTGGACGTACCAATCACTGGGGAAGAATTTCTCTCCGTTTTGGCCCTAAAGATTTTAAGCGCAGAAGCATTGACGGGTTAGGTGATGACTGGCCAATTGGTTATGAAGATGTAAAACCTTATTACGATAAAATAGACAGACTGCTTGGTGTTTTTGGTACAAATGAGGGCTTGGAGAATGATCCTGATGGTATTTTTCTTCCTCCACCTAAACCACGCCTACATGAGTTGTTTATCAAGAAAGCGGGTAACAGCATAAACATCCCGGTAATTCCATCAAGATTATCTATTCTTACCAAAAAAATAAATGATCAACGCGGTGAATGTTTCTTCTGTGCACAATGTGGAAGAAGCTGTAAGGCTTATGCGGATTTCTCTTCTTCATCAGCATTAATTATTCCGGCGCTTACTACCGGTAACCTCGATTTGGTTACCAATGCTATGGCCCGCGAAGTGCTTACCAATAAAGAAGGACTTGCTACCGGTGTATCTTATGTAAGCAAAGATGACATGCAGGAATACCAGGTAGAGGGCAGAACAGTTATTCTTGCTGCCAGTGCCTGTGAGAGTGCAAGGTTGTTGCTTAATTCAAAATCTCCGCGCCATCCCAATGGCCTTGCCAATGAAAGCAATGTAGTGGGTAAGTACCTGCATGATTCAACCGGTGCAGACATGGGTGGCATTATCCCCGAATTGTTTGACCGTAAGCGCTATAATGAAGATGGTGTTGGCGGCATGCACGTGTATACGCCGTGGTGGCTGGATAATAAAAAACTTGATTTTCCCCGTGGTTATCATATAGAATATGGTGGTGGTTTCGGTCAGCCGTTGTATGGTTTTAACTGGGGCATAGAAAATCTTAATGGTACATATAAAATCAAAGGCAAGCAGAAAGAAGCCGGTGGTTATGGTGCCTCATTAAAAGAAGACTATCGCTATTTCTACGGCGCCCATGTTGGTATGGCCGGCCGTGGTGAAGCCATTGCATTTGAAAGCAACTATTGTGAGATTGATCCTAACGTTGTAGACAAGTTTGGTATTCCTGTATTGCGTTTTCACGTAAAGCCCTCAGAGTACGAAATCAAACAGGCCAAACACATGAAGGAAACCTTTGCTGAAATTCTGCATGCAATGGGCGCTGTAATAACCTGGGGCGGTGATGATGGTCCGGAAAATAATTATGGCCTTCATGAGCCAGGCGTTATTATTCACGAAGCGGGTACAGTAAGGATGGGTAATGATCCAAAGAAAGCACCTTTGAATAAATGGAGCCAGGCACATGATTGTAAGAATCTGTTCTGTGTAGATGGCGGCCCGTTTGTATCACAGGCAGACAAGAATATTACCTGGACAATCCTTGCTTTGTCTATGCGTACAAGCGAGTATATTGTTGATGAATTGAAAAAACACAATATCTAACCACTGATTATAATGCGCAGGCTTGCCTGCCAGGAAAATCATCAAACAAATAATCATGGACAGAAGAAAATCTCTCAAAGCCCTTGTGGTTGGTACTGTATCAACAGGCGTATTGCTGGATGCCTGTAAACCCGGTGATAAAAAAGCTGATGCTAAAACCACTGCTGAAGTAAAAGAAGATAAATCTCCTGCGGGAAGAATGAAGGAAGAGCTGGAAGGTGATAAGGCGCTTTCGACAAATAAATTTTTTACAGAACACGAATTGGCAACTATTACAATACTTGGTGATATCATTATTCCGAAAGATGAAGTAAGCGGCAGTGCTTCAGATGCTAAAGTGCCGGAGTTTATCGATCATATTGTTACTGAAATGACGGAACATCAAACGCCTTTGCGTGGTGGTTTGCGCTGGCTTGATTTGCAATGCTTCAGCCGTTATAACAATGCCTTCAGAGATTGTACGCAGCAGCAGCAAATTGAAATAGTTGACCAGATTGCCTATCCCAAAAAAGCAAAGCCTGAAATGGCTGCCGGGGTATCATTTTTCACCCTTATGCGCGACCTTACTGCTACAGGCTTTTATACTTCTGAAATTGGCGTAAAAGACGTTGGTTACATGGGCAACATACCTAATAAATGGAACGGTGTTCCCGACGATGTTTTAAAGCAATATGGTATGGCTTATACTGAAAAAGAAATGAAAGAATGCGCCAAGTATTAGGATGAATGGGCAATGGTGAATGACAGAAATTAATATGAATAGGTAAAAGGCCACAGCAATGTGGTCTTTTACTTTTTTGATTTGTTGTGTAATTATTTAAAAATGTTTTTATGAAAAATTGCTCATGGTTATTTTTTATTGCGATTGGTTTAACTGCATGTAGCCAGTCACCTCAAAATGATAAAATACTGCAGGCAAAAGTAGATAGCCTTGAAAAGAAATTGAATGATGTGTATAAACCCGGTCTTGGTGAGTTCATGAGCAGTATACAAGTGCATCATGCAAAACTTTGGTTTGCCGGAAGAAGTAATAACTGGAAGCTTGCAGATTTTGAAATACATGAGATAATGGAAGCGGTTGATGATATTAAGCAGTATGCTGCAGACAGAGAGGAAGTAAAAGTACTGCCCATGTTATTGCCTGCATTGGACAGCATAAACAATGCAATTGAGAAAAAAGACAAGCCCTTGTTTGAAAAGCAATACACCGTATTGACAAACACTTGCAATAGTTGTCATACAACAGTACACTATGAATTTAACAAAGTAAAAATTCCAGATAGCCCTCCTTTGTCTAACCAGGTGTTTGAAGTGAAACCCTGATCTTAAATGTGGTATGTATACACATCACCTTTAGCTTTTCTTTTTCTTAAACGCCGGATGATATTCCTGCAAAGTGGATCTTAAATAATCCCTGTCCAGGTGAGTGTAAATTTCTGTTGTAGTAATGCTTTCATGGCCAAGCATTTCCTGTACGGCACGAAGGTCTGCACCGCCTTCTACAAGATGTGTGGCAAACGAATGTCTTAATGTATGTGGTGAAATATTTTTGGTGATACCGGCTTTTCCTGCAAGTTCTTTAATGATGTAAAAAATCATGATTCGGCTTAAGCCTTTACCATGTTTGTTTAAGAACAGAATGTCTTCACAGTCTTTTTGAATACGTTGATGAATGCGAATATTTTCTTTGTAAATCTTAATATATTTTGTGGCATCGCTGCCTATCGGTACAAGTCGTTCTTTATCACCTTTGCCTATTACACGAATGAAGCCAACATCAAGATAAAGACAGCTTATTTTTAAGTTTACCAGTTCACTTACCCGAAGACCGCAACTATACATTGTTTCAAGAATGGCTTTGTTTCTACCGCCGTCTGGTTTGCTTAGATCTATCTGTGCAATCATGTTTTCAATCTCTTCGAAGCTCAGCACATCGGGCAGTGCACGTTTAAGTTTAGGAGCCTCAAGCAATACAGAAGGGTCTGCCTTTACAATGTCTTCAATCAAACAATATTTATAAAATCCCCGAATGCCAGAGATAATTCTTGCCTGAGATGTGGCAGTCATGCCAAGCTCAGCCACCCACTGGATAAATTTTTGAAGATCCTTAAGTTCAATATCAGCAGGAGCCATAGCATTACCTGTTGACAAAAGGTAATCGGTAAGCATATCCACATCATGCATGTATGCTTCTACTGAATTATCGCTTAAAGATTTTTCAATGCGCAAATAGCCTTTAAACCCCTTTTTATAAGCGTCCCACATAAAGCGAAAGTAAGTCGTTTTAATCAGCAGGTAATGGCCGTTATACACATGTGGATTTTGTTATTTGGAGATTGATATATTTTGAAATTCCTTTGATAGTTAAAGCAGCCAAATGGAACCAGTGAATTTACGTTCGTTCAAGCAAAAAGTCCGTTATCATAAAAAAGCGTTCAGGCGTTTTTTAGGTAAGGTGGAAAAGAATCCGCCGCGTAACCTTGATAAACTTGCCGAAGAAATTGATAAAGAAGTTTGGAGCGAAACTGATTGTCTTACCTGTGCCAATTGCTGCAAAAAAATGACGCCTACCTTTACGCCAAAAGATATCAAAAGAATTGCGACACATCTAGGTATGACAACCCAGGCGTTTAAAGACAAATGGCTTAAACAGGAACCTAAAGACAAGGATTGGGTAAATAAAAAAGAGCCTTGCCAGTTCCTTAACCTGGAAGATAATAAGTGCTCTATTTATGAAGTAAGACCTGCCGATTGTGCCGGCTTTCCCCATCTTCGTAAAAAGAAAATGGTAGAATATATTCACGTGCACCAGCAAAATATTGAATATTGTCCTGCAAGTTTTAATATGGTAAAGAAGATGATGAGCAGGATAGAAATTTAGACAGGAAGTCAGAAAGACAAGTAAGTAAAAAGCGGCAATGACGAACAACATCTATTCCGCATTAAAATGTTCGGTTTCTTTTTCAAGAAAAGCGATAAAGCGTTTTCGTAATTGTTTGTGATAAGCGATAAGTTCTTTTGCATCTTCTGTAATTACAGAGCCCCCGCCTTTTTCTCCGCCGGCTTGTGTTATTACAAAGGGTTTAGACGTTTGGGTGTTAAGCACATTAATCATTTCCCACGCTTTTTTATAAGACATGCCCATTTGCTTGGCAGCTTTATTGATAGAGCCTGTTGCTTCTATTCTTTCCAACAATTCTACACGTCCCGGGCCAAAAAAACGTTCGCCATTACATTCAATCCATAAGCTGCCGGTTACTTTGTAAACAGAACTCTTTTGCAGTATTGATGATTTTGTGGAGGAGCGGGGCATAATTTATTATTGAACATGCAATTTAATAAACTATGCGGCTTATGAAATATAGCGTATATGTTACATACAGTAAACATTTATCATCAATAACTGCTTTCTTATTCTTTCGCTTTTACTGAGGGCCAGTTTTTGTCTGCCTTCTGTATAAAGTTCGCCTTGTCTTTTAACCAGGTTTCTTTTACGTCTGTATTGTAGTTAAGATAAAGTTTGTTGTTTATGATGGTCCATGCATCAGGCTCTGTGGAAGCTTTATAACCCCTGGAACATCCGTAGGCACAATAACCACCATACTGCGGGGCATATTTATCAGGAGAAGCCTTAAACAAATCGAGATTTTGCCTGGAAGAAAAATACCAGTCAGCATTCATCCAGCGATAACTGAGCTGTTTATTACCCTTTACCGGCTTGCTTTCTGTAAAATAGGCAACGGCATCATAACCATTAATAGCTGCATCATTCTTAATAAATACTGTTGATTTTTGTGCTATCGCCACAATGCACATGCATAAAGCCATTCCTAAAACAAAAAAATACTTTTTCATTGTTGATTTTTTTGTAAAGCTGGGGCTAAATGGCTGGAA
>Ga0105239_10008051_pt1 | contig 12032 bp, 10 predicted proteins | sample KBSC44metaG_FD_92761 | JGI IMG/M metagenome (GOLD analysis project Ga0105239, IMG submission 92761) | Corn rhizosphere microbial communities from Kellogg Biological Station, Michigan, USA - KBS C4-4 metaG | ecosystem: Host-associated > Plants > Roots > Rhizosphere > Soil | place: Michigan, USA...
CCCGCAATGATATCACCGGCTACCAGCGCCACCAGCAACGGCACCTGGATGAGCAGCGTGTTGAGGATCACGAACGCCACCAGGTAGCCGTTCATGATCATGTTATAGGGAATAAAAAAGGAGTCGGAAAGACTGCTCATCATCAGCTCAAGATAGGACCTGCCATCGAACTTCAGCCCGAGCTGGATGATAAGGATCATCGCCGCAATCGCCCCAAACGGTATATACGTCCTTGGCCGGCGAAATATCTTAAAAAGCTCAAGCCGTAAAAGCGTCCACATGCTGATTGGCCGTTGTAAGGGTTAAGAAATAGTCCTCAAGCGAATGCCGGGGTTGAATGGCCAGCACTCCGACGCCCAGATCCACCAGTTCGCGGGTCAGCACAGGGATCTCCGCCTTGTCCATCTTCAGCAGGAACTTACTGCCCCTGCGCTCGCGCAGATAAGCCTGCCATCTCGACCGGCCCAGCTTCCCCGCAGTGTCTTCTGCATCAGCCGTCTCCAGCTCGACGATGGTCTCGGCAGGGTTGAAAAGCTCGTCAACCCCACCCTCGGTGATCTTCTTCCCCCTGTCGATGATCAGCATGCGCCCCGCGATGAGCTCCATCTCGCTTAGCAGATGGGAAGAGACGATAACGGTCTTTTGCCGGTGATGGCTCAAATGGAGGATAAGATTCCGGATATCGGCGATCCCCTGGGGGTCGAGCCCATTGGTCGGCTCGTCGAGGATGACCAGGTCCGGGTCATGAACAAGGGCCGTAGCAATCCCCAGCCGCTGTTTCATGCCCTGTGAAAAAGTGCCTACCTTACTGTGGGCCCGCTCTGCCAGCCCCACGAGCTCCAGCTGATCCTGCAGCCGGCGACGATCGGGTCTCAGGCCACTCATCCGCGCAAAAAGCGAGAGATTTTCCCAGGCTGTCAGGTACTTATATAGATCCGGCCGTTCTATAACGGCCCCCACCCGGCGAAGTATCTCCCGGCGATGGCTCCGCAGATCCATCCCAAACATCCGGATCTCTCCGGCCGTAGGAGTAATAAGCGTCAGCAACATCCGGAGGGTAGTCGACTTACCGGCCCCATTTTGGCCCAAAAAGCCATAAATATCAGCAGGATATACGGTAAATGAAAGCCCATTTACGGCCTCCTGCTCCTTGAAGATCTTGGTCAGGCCGTCGACCTGGACAATGGGTGACATATATTAATATAAGGGTCGGACCCGCGTCCGACGGCAATATTTACAAGTAAAAAGACAGGATAGTTGGGCAAATCCGGGATTTTTTCGCCACCGGACTTGCAAAAACAGAATGTAGGTTCTATCTTTGACCTACACCCACCCCGGGTTTTATTTTCAAGCCTACTAGAAGACCAACCTAAAGATCGCAATAACCTCATCGCCGAAATTTATTATCCCCTCGAAAAACAAATAGGTTGTCATCAGGTTTTCGTCTATATAATTGATCGTTTGAGTTCCTTCCTTTGAATCACCCGTGTTACCATTTATTTAATCACCTTACTGAAATCACAAAGATGAAAAGGAACTTGCTCAAGGGCTTACTCACCTCCGCGCTGACGCTCTCTCTCCAGACACTGTTGGCCGCAGGCCCCGACGCCAATCTTACCGCCGACAATTTCAACTCCCGCCCCGGCGTACGACTTTCCGAAGTAAAAGGTTACCTCCAGGGCAATTGCTGGTTCTTCTCCGACTTCGACGTCAACCGCAGCGGATGGGCCCCCAATATGGAAGGGGACGGAGCCATGGTATCCGGCACCGGCGCCAGCGCCACCGAACGCACGGGTATCTATACACCCCTGCTGGACATAGCAGCAACCATAAAAGTTGCCTTTATCTATAGCTTCAACCAGCCCGTACAGGACCGCCGCTGGATCAAGATCTATGCAGCCGATGGCAACGACAACCCGCTGTTCCTCCTCGATAGCCTCGAGCTGACAGGCTCTTCCGCGGGTCATACCTATAACTACGACAAATCGCTGTCCATAGCGACTCCGGGACAGTACAAGCTCTATATAAATTACCAGGGCATTGGCGGGAATACAAGGATCGCCATCGACCAGCTGAACATCGACGCCGCTCACCACTATCAGTCTACCTGCAACATTGCACCGGTAGCCCTCAAGGACAAATTTGCCGGCACCGCATCACATACCGCCACCGGCAACGTCCTGAGCAACGACTACGACCCGAACCACGAGACGATGACGGCCTATCTTCTGTCCGAATCACCCGACGGCCGTGTCGAGCTGCAGAAGGACGGACAGTTCGCTTTCACACCCAAAGAAGGATTTACCGGAAACAGCACCCAGTTCTCCTATAAGGTCTGTGACAATGGAAGCCCCTCGCTGTGCTCTATCACGACTACAGCAACCATCCGCTTCCCCGCACGCAGCACGCTGACCAGCTTCCAGGCGCTGTATAGCAGAAAGGAAGTGGCCATCAGCTGGGACAAGGCATCGGACAACCATAGCGCACTCTTCGAGGTCGAGCGCAGTCTGGACGGCACCTACTTCCAGAAAGTGGGCGAGGTGACGGCCGAAGACGCGACAAAGGCCTATTCATTTGTCGACAAGATGCACGAAGCCACCCGCAAAAGCGACCTGTACTACCGCCTCCGCCAGACGGACCACGCAAACCGGGTCAGCTATTCCAAGGTGCTGATCGTACGTTCATACGGCAGCAAGAGCGTAGAGGCAGTCAGCGTTACTCCCGACCCCAACGTCAACGACATCCAGGTCAACGTTCAGCTGAAGGAGAGATCCTTCGTCCTGGTCCGCGTTACCGACGAAAAAGGTAGCGAGATCATCCGTCAGTCCGCCGTGGGCCAGAACGGAGCAAATATGTATAACATCGAGGGAACCGCCGCACTGCAACCCGGCATGTACCAGCTGGAAGTGATTATTAATAGTAATGAGACGCTGAAGATGACGTTGGCCAAGAGCTAGGCCAGCACATCTGATAATATCAAGGGCCGCCCGCCAGGGTGGCCCTATTTCTTTACATTCAAATAAGCCTGCAGATCCTTCACATACTCCTCAAAAGCCTGCACCCCCTGCCGCGTGATCTTACAAACGGTCTGCGGATAGTTGTCCTTGAACGTCTTCTCAACATCGATATACCCCGCCTCCTTCAGCTTGTTGATCTGCACACTTAAGTTACCAGCCGTCGCCTCCGTCTTCTCCCGCAGGTAGGTGAACTCCGCCTCCCTGACCGAGATCAGGATCGAGACGACAGCCAGCCTCAGCTGTGAATGCAATATCGGGTTAAGATCTTTGAACATTTTCTTTTTGTGCTTTCGCTTTCAGGTAACGTTTTCTAAGGATCAGCCCGGGGATGAACCAGGCCAGCTGTGCAGCCGCAGCCATATATAACATGGTGTACGGAAAAGCAGCATATACCGCAAACAAAGCAAGCACCCAGCAGGCGATCCCGCCAATCACCATCGGACGAAAACGGCGGCCATACCCCACCGTAAAGGTCGGAATGCCATACACGACCATATAGATAGGCGGCTGATACGGCACATTCATATAGGCCATCACCCACGATAGCAGGAACATCGCTATGCCAAAACTGATCCAGATACCGCTCATCAGGTCCTCGTCATGCGTCTTAAACCCCCGGTTCTTCTTCTCCCGTATAGAGATTATTATCTGGGGAACGACCGCCGCCAGCGTCAGGAACCATATATACTCTAATCCAGGCCACCGTAAATAGTAATTGGCAAACGTGATCAGGCTGCAAATAGTGATGATGCTGCCCCATAGCAGAGAGCTTACCCCCGTCTCATAATAGTCCTTACGCGCGCTGCTGATCATCCTGGAGATCAGTTCCAGACTTTCCTGACCGGTCATTTCTTTTTCCTGTTCCATCTAGTTGAGTGCTTTAACATTTGTCTTTTGTACGCCGACCTGAGCAAATACCCCGGGTATTTCGCAGTCCCTCATCCAGTATTATTTTCCATGGCTAAACACCGGTTACATGGGGGAAAGGTAACGATCCGGGGTCATAAATCTGGCCCCGGACCGCTAAATGTAATCACACGTTATTGACACTGCGCCAGCATATTCTCAGCCTCTTTCTGACCCCAGGTAGGGTAGAGGGGCTTGGGCTGCGCGGACTTGAAAAGCGCAACGGATTTCTCGAACAGCGGCTTGGCCTTGTCCTTACCACCACCATACTGCGTGGGCGTTCCGAACAGGCTCATACCTTGTAAGTAGTATAGACGGGGATTGTTGGGGTCTGCAGCCATCCCTTTCTGCAAGGCAGTAGCAGCGTCTTTGCCGTTCGTTGCCCAGCGTGTCTGCGGGTCTACCAGCATCTGCTGAGTAGCCGACATATTCTCCACCGCATACAATTCAGAGTTCTTCTCGATAGCCTCGGCCTTTGCCAGATAGGCGTTGATCTTTTGAGAATTGGCATCCTTATCCTTTGTAGCCGGATTCCAGCCGATCCAGGTCTGGGCCAGCGCAGCATAATAATAGGGCAGCCACTGGGTCTTCTCCGCATCGCCGATACGCTCGAAAGTGGAGGCCAGGCTCTCCAGCTGGTCGATGGACTTGGCGGAATCGAACAGGGCTATATTCTTTTGCATGGTCTGGACATATTTGTCCGATTGAGCGACTCCCGAAAGGGAGATCAGAAGGGAAAAAAATAGCAGCGTCTTTTGCATAGTTGTAGTTTTTAAGATTGGTTATATGATTATAGATTGTTATTGATGGCATCCTGGCTGCGGTCAACACCCCAGCTGAGGAAACAGCCGATGAAATAGAATCGTTTGGCAGGAGGATTGATCTCCTGTTTGTACTGACCGCTGTAAGAGAAATTATATCCGTATACAGAATTATACCCTAGCACATTGCTCACGCTGGCGAACAGCACCACGAATGTCCTCGCCTTGGCATTGCCGACCGTCGGCACGTACTCGCAGCTAAAGTTCAGGCTGTTATAGTCCTTCGTCTTACCCGTCTCCAGCATATCATATTTCCCGCCGTCCTGCCGGATATAGTAGTAAGGCCGGCCGGTGGCATAGCTGTAGGTAAGGTTGACACCGGATTTTATCTTGGTGAAGAACCGCTTCATGACGATCGAGGCGGTATGCGTCGCCGCGAAATTTGGCGTCATCTTCTCGGTAAAGTTGAGGTAGTTCCGCTTGGTGTCCAGGTAGGAATAGCTGATCCAGTAGTCGAGATCCTTGATCGACTTCTTGTCCCTCCAGAAGAATTCGATACCCTTGGCATAACCATCACCACTGTTGTTATAGATCGAATAGTAATAATTGTTGTAGATCGGCACGGTCTTGATCAGGTCCTGATATTTCTTATAGTAGGCCTCCACCCGGAATATCCGGTCCTTGGACATCTTCTGATAGTTGATGATATAGTGGGTGGCTTTGGTGAAGCCAATATTGGTCGCGTAGAAGAGCTGGCTGTTCTCCGGCTTCTGATAGAAGACACCATAGGCCAGCGATACCTGCGCTTCCGGACCAGTCCGGTAGGCCAGTGACACGCGGGGCGCCAGATCAGATTTGTTGATGACCGAGGAATGCTCATACCGGAGCCCCACCTTCGCCGCCAGCGCATTGGTCAGATAGATATCGGATTCGACAAAGAGAGAATTGAAATGATCGTGAAATTTGATCGTCGTATCAATGCTATGCTGGAGCGTCCTGTATCGCTGATCATTAACCGAATACCAGTATTCGCTGCCAAACCTTATCGCGCTCAGCGCGCCAAATTTCTTGTCAAATACGGCCTTCGCCTGGGCCAGCTGCTGTTGCTGGTCCACGCCAAAGGACTTGTTGTTCATCCAGAACACCGAGTCGGCAAAGCTCACAGGCTGGTTCTTGAAGTCCTGCACCCGCTGCCCGATATTATCCAGGTTGGTGCTATAGCCGGCCCCCAGGTCCATCTTCCAGCCATTGTTGAGGTATTCCCTCCAGCTGAGATTATTGTACCAGTTGTGGTTGGTCAGCGCGAACGCGTCCTTCATATTGAGGCTGTCCCAGTCCTGCCGGCGCAGGCCAAGATCGCTGTAGGCGAAAGTCGTGTAGTACTTGATCATCCCGCCGTTCTTCGTCCGGATGCGGAAATTGGCGTCCCCGTTGTGGAACTGAGGCATGTTGAAATAGTCCGGCACCTGTTTGATCGCCTTGAAGTACAGCCCTACATTGACATAGTTATAGCTGAAGCCCCACGAAGATTGTTTGTTCTTCGCCAGCTGCTGTGTGCCCAGGCCCCATACCAGCGGCGAGATCGTGGCGTCAACCTCGGACTTTTCCGGCAGGTCGATGGACTCGAGCAGCACAACGGAAGACAACGCCTGTCCGTAAAGAGCCGAGTAGCCACCGGTGCTGAAGACCGTCCCCTTGAACAGGAAGGGAGAGAACCGGCCCCTCGTCGCAATGTCCGGTACGCTGGTATAATAAGGATTGTTGACCAGGGTGCCATCGATATACTGTTTGGCCTCATAACCCGCCCCCCCACGCACAAACAACCCTTCCTGTTCACCTATCTGCTGCGCCCCGGGCAGTGTCTTCAGAGCCGCGGTAATGTCGGCATTGGAGCCGGCCGTCGTCGCCACGTCCAGCGAGCTGAGCACCGCCCCCCGTTTGGCGTCCCCCGCGGTAAAAGAGCCGGCCGTTATGGTCACCGCTTTCAGCTCGCTCAGGGTCTCCTTGAGTACCAGACGAAGCTCTACCGGCGCCCCTGCGAGAGTGATCGGCTGTTCCAGGCTGTTGTATCCGATATTGGTGACTGCCAGGGTCCTGGTCCCTGTTTCAGTGGTTTTAAAACGGAAATTGCCAAGCGAGTCGGCCGTGCCACCGTCATAGGAGTCTTTTATGGTGATGCTGGCGCCCCGGAGAGGATGGCCCTTGCCGTCCTTCACGGTCCCAGTCACAACTGTCTGGGCCTGAAGCCATCCGGCAAGAAAAAGAAAGGCAGTGAATAAGGTAGGTGTTTTCATGACTAGTTAATTTATCTTAATAGGAGTCATGCAGTCGGCGGGGCCTCGTGTCATTTCTCATAAATTGTCAGACTAAGATAAACTGGTTTATTTTATAAACCAAACTAAAATATAAATTAATTTAGAAATCTCGTGAGACCCCGGAAACCGGCGGTTAAAATACCCGGGGGAACCGGCGAACAGAGCCCTGCATCGGACGACCCGCGCACCCCGCAACCCGGGACAAAAAAAAGCCAGGCTTAGAAAAGCCCGGCGGTTGTTGATCGTACCCTTTAAAACTAAATTCTTAGAATATATTTATTGAGACGTTGATTGACCCGGGGATACAGCCCAAAGCGAATAACGCTACCTATGATCAATAATCAGATGAATACGGGATTGCCCGAAATAGTGGAGTCAATGATTGGTACGGATAATACACCCAGTCACGCCTGTTCCGCTAAACGGATAAAACCACTAACAAAAGGATTGGAAATAAAAATGTAACGGATTGTTTTTCGGGAGCTTGGAGGGTTTGTCGTGATGACGATGTAAAGATTGCCAAAAGTTTTTAATTCTGCAAGCCTTTGCACCTGATTTTTTTTGGCCGCACGCCCACAAAATTTTGGCCGCACGCCCCAAAAACTTTCTGCCGCACCCCCAAAAAAAAGAGGTAACCCGATGGATTACCTCTTCGTATTCATAAATACTCGATTGTTATTTATACTGCGGTATCAGGCCATTGGCCAGCTCAACCATCTTCTTGACACCGTCATCAGGTAAGTTACCCTTCTTGAACTCGGCCAGTACATCCGGCAGCTTGTTCTCCATCTCCATCAGGAAATGATCTTCGAACTCCCTCACCTTGCGTACGGCTACCTGGCGCAGCAGACCCTGCGTTCCAAGATAGATGATCGCAACCTGTTTTTCAACGGTGAAAGGACTATACTGCGGCTGCTTCAGGATCTCCACGTTGCGGGAGCCCTTGTCGATTACCAGCTTGGTAGCCGCATCGAGGTCGCCACCAAACTTCGAGAAGGCTTCCATCTCACGGTAAAGGGCCTGGTCAAGCTTCAGCGTACCAGCCACCTTCTTCATGGACTTGATCTGCGCGTTACCACCAACACGGCTAACCGAGATACCCACGTTGATCGCAGGACGGATACCCGAGTTGAACAGGTTACCTTCCAGGAATATCTGACCGTCGGTGATCGAGATCACGTTCGTCGGGATATAGGCCGAAACGTCACCCGCCTGGGTCTCAATGATCGGCAGAGCCGTCAGAGAGCCACCACCCTTCACCAGGTGACGGATAGACTCGGGAAGATCGTTCATATTCTTAGCTACGTTGTCATCGGAGATGATCTTCGCGGCACGCTCGAGCAGACGGCTGTGCAGATAGAATACGTCCCCGGGATAGGCTTCGCGGCCGGGAGGGCGACGCAGGAGGAGAGATACCTCACGGTAGGCAACGGCCTGCTTGGAAAGGTCATCATAGATGATCAGTGCAGGCTTGCCCATATCGCGGAAGAATTCGCCGATAGCTGCGCCCGCGAACGGAGCGTAGAACTGGAGGGGGGCAGGTTCCGAAGCCGAAGCGGCAACGATCACCGTATAATCCAGGGCGCCATTGTCGGCAAGAGTCTTCATCACACCGGCAACGGTGGACGCCTTCTGTCCGATAGCGACATAGATACAGTATACGGGCTTACCCGCCTTGAAGAATTCTTTCTGGTTGATAATCGTATCGAGAGCGATAGCGGTCTTACCCGTCTGACGGTCGCCGATGATCAGCTCACGCTGTCCGCGACCGATAGGGATCATCGCGTCGATAGCCTTGATACCGGTCTGGAGAGGCTCCTTTACCGGCTCACGGTAAATAACGCCGGGGGCCTTACGCTCCAGCGGCATCTCATATCTTTCGCCGGCAATGGGTCCCTTGCCATCGATGGGCTCACCCAGCGTATTGACCACACGGCCAAGCATACCTTCACCGACTCTGATAGAGGCGATCTTACCGGTGCGACGGACCTTTGCGCCTTCCTTAATGTCTCCGCTCTCACCCATCAATACAACACCCACATTGTCCTCTTCGAGGTTGAGGGCGATGGCCCTGACGCCATTCTCAAATTCCACGAGTTCACCGCTGCTGACGTTGTTCAGACCGTACACACGGGCGATACCATCACCCACCTGCAGCACGGTACCGACCTCTTCCAGTTCGGCGGAAACATTGGAGTTGCTCAATTGCTGACGCAATATCGCTGAAATCTCATCCGGTTTAATCTCTGCCATAATTGTATTCTGTTTGAAGTTTGTTTGTTTTGTTTATCTCCGACACGCGATTGCGGGTCCTTACCCAACCCCGGCATCCTCCGGGATCCAGGCTATCTGATCTTATAGATAAAGTCGTTGTTCTGGAATTGTTTCCTGATATTGTTCAGCTCAAAAGCGACGCTCGCATCAACCAGCTCATCCCCTATCTCCAATACAAAGCCGCCGATCAGCGCCTCATCTACCTGGGTGTGCAGTTCGACCTGCTGAATATTCCTCGCGGTCTTCAGCTTGCCGAGGACGGCCAGCTTCACGTCTTCACTGACAGGCGTAGCCGTAGTCAGCTTCACCGTCCTGATCCCTTTATAGACCTTGTACTGCTCGATAAAGGAAGCCACGATCTCAGGCAGATAAGCCTCCCGCTCTTTCAGCACCAGCAGCCGGTTGAAAGAAGCCGTGATATCGGAAACCTTTCCGGCCGTAATAGCCTCCAGTATACTGCCCTTCTTGTCAGCCTTGATGATCGGGCTGCGAAGGAGATTGACCAGCTCACGGCTGCTCCGGCAGGCCGCGTCCAGGTAAAGCATATCATTGTATACAGCGTCCAGCTGGCCCTTCTCGATGGCCAGGTCCAGGACAGCCTTTGCATAACGCGCGGAGAGACGTGGGTTTGGTGTCATAGATTAGTTCAGTTTCACTTCGTTCGACAATTGACGGATATAGCTCTCCTGCTGGCTCTTGTCTGCCAGCTCGCGGCGCAGCACCTTCTCAGCTACTTCTACGACGAGGCCACCGACCTGGTTCTTGATATCGGTGATCGCAGCCATTTTCTGCGTCTCGATGGCAGCCTGAGCGTCGGCAATGATCTTTCCTGCTTCTACCTTGGCCTGCTCTTTCGCCTCGTTGATCATCTTGTCCTTCGTGTCCCGGGCTTCCTTCAGCATCTGGGCCCGCTCTTCACGCGCCTTGGCAAGCAGGGCCTCATTCTCGCTCTTCATCTGGGCCATTTCCAGCTTGATCTTCTCGGCGCTGGCAAGGGAATCGGCAATGCCTGTCTCCCTTTCTTTCAGGGACTTCAGGATCGGCTTCCAGGCCAGCTTGCGCAGAATTATCAGGAGCAGCAGGAAAATGATCACGTTCCATATGAATAAACCTAAGTCAGGAGTTAACATAATAACTATTTTATAAAAAGTTGATTTACCAGGTTAAAAATACTGCACCCTCGGCCCTGTGCGTTGGATGCAGTAAATTTTTTCAACATTCCGCCCTGCCGGATAAAAACCCGGCAGACCATCGCATTACTTTTGGAATACTGCGAGCAGACCAGCAACGGCAGCCAGAAGGGCAACACCCTCAACCAGAGCCGCAGCCAGGATCATGTTAGCACGAATGTCGTTAGAAGCTTCCGGCTGGCGGGCAATGGAGTCAACAGCGCCTTTACCGATCTGTCCAATACCGATACCGGCACCGATCGCGGCAAGACCTGCACCCAGTGCACCATAACCGGGCTGAACAACATCAGCCAGGAGATTCATCATCATCGTCATTTTTTGTTGATTTTATATTTAAAAAAACGTTTGGTCAATTAGATAGTTACACTCTCCGTATGATGCCCATGCGCATCTTCCTCATGCCCCCCTTCAAAAGCCTGCGCCACAAATACCGCGGTAAGGTTGGCAAAAATATACGCCTGTATGAATGCGACCAGTATTTCGATCAGGTAGATAAAGATCGAAAGCGCCACGAACAAAGGCGAAGTCCCCCAGCCCAGCGCCGTGTTCATGGCGCCGAAAATAAAGATGAGAATAATAAAGCTGAGGATGATGATATGCCCCGAGATCATATTGGCAAAAAGACGGATGATCAGGGCGAAAGGCTTGGTAAAGATGCCCATGATCTCCACCGGCCACATGATGGGCTTTACACCCAGGGGTACCGGAGGGTTGACGATATGACCCCAGTAGTGCTTGCCCGTGCTGAACATGATCACGACAAAGGACAGTAGCCCCATTGCGCCGGTAAATGCGATATTCCCGGTGACATTGGCCGTCCCGGGGATCAGCCCCAGCAGATTGTTGATCAGAATGAAAAAGAAGACCGTCAGCAGGAAAGGCATGTACTTCTCATACTTGTCGCCTAAGTTCGACTTGCCTACCTCATCCCGGATAAAAGTGATCACCGGCTCCAAAGCATTCTGAAAACCCGTAGGCGCCGTCTTCACTCCCTCGCCCTTGCCGTACCGCCCCGCAACACTCCTCATCAAAAGGATCAGAAGAATAGCAGCTACGAGCGCCTGCGACGCATTCCGGCCCAGGGAAAGGTCTATCACGGAAACCGAAGCATCGGGCATGCCCTCGGCATCAACGGCATAGATCTTCGCCGTCTTGTACACCTTCTCGTCCAGATGGTGCTCCCGGGCATATTCCTCGTTCAGCAGGCGATAGCCGTTGTAGACCGTATTGCCCTCCTCGAATTTGGAAGACATAAAGACTGACCAGCCCTTCCCGGAAGAATACACGATGATCGGCAGGGGAATGGTAACAGGCTTCTTATTGAGCGTAAAGAAATGGAATTCGTGAGCGTCGCCAACGTGTTCAAGGATGAGTTTCGAAGGATTCAGCTTACCCGTGTCATTTGCCTCTTCAGCACCGGCATTGGGAGCCGGGGGCTGGGCCATACACACATTAAAAAAAAACAAGCTACTTAGGCTGAAAGCCGCGACCAATATAGATTTGAAGCATCTCAATGCCATACCTTCCTGAAATTTGCCGCAAAGATACGGGCGGAGGGGCAGAATATAA
>Ga0105239_10008063_pt1 | contig 12023 bp, 29 predicted proteins | sample KBSC44metaG_FD_92761 | JGI IMG/M metagenome (GOLD analysis project Ga0105239, IMG submission 92761) | Corn rhizosphere microbial communities from Kellogg Biological Station, Michigan, USA - KBS C4-4 metaG | ecosystem: Host-associated > Plants > Roots > Rhizosphere > Soil | place: Michigan, USA...
AGGAAATTTCAATCCACCTACTATTGCTGATGTCGGCTTCACCGACCCCGCGGCAGGCAATTACAAGCTACGATCAGACAGTCCATACAAAGCCAAAGCCAGCGATGGCAAAGATATTGGTGTGGACATGGATCAATTACTTGCCCATTTGAATGGGCCAATTCCTGTTCAAATCCCGACGCCAGTTCCGAGCCCACTGCCAACGCCGAGCGTGACCCCGACACCATCGGCGAGTCCGTCAGTAGGCTTTCCCGCTGGCAGCACTGTAGAAATCGTGAGTCCCGCCAATGTGCGAGATAAGCCGTCAGGCACAAATTCGATTGTCAAGCGTATTGCAGCCGCAGGAGAGAGAGGTGTCACCTCTGGGGATTGTCAGCAAGACACGTCGAGCGTGAACATCTATTGCTTTGTTAATTTCACCAATGGAACCAGTGGATTTGTAGCTTCTCAGTTTCTGAAACTTGTTGCGGCACCAACGCCAACCCCGACGCCGGTCAGCACTCCTAGCCCAACACCAACTCCAACGCCCACACCGCAGCCTTCTCCAAGTCCTTCTCCAACTCCGCTGCCCAGCCCAACACCTGTTCCCAGTCCAACGCCTGTACGTCCGGTAGTTGAGTGGACGAGATTTGATGTTCCACTAACGATAACGACCAAGGCACAGCGAGACGCATTCATGCAGAGTATTGGAAACCAGGGATACGGTTCATGTGTTCCCTTTGGAGATAACATGCTGTATTGCGCGCGGCTGAAACAGTGAAGCGCACGCAGCAAAATAAGTTTCACTAACAGACTATCCTCTCTAGTTTATGAAACTAATCTACTTCTCAATACTGATCGTTCTGTCGTTTATTTCAACTCAAAACCAACCGGCCAGAGAATACTACTGTGTTACGGCTGAAGTAACGGATGCAGCGGTCCTTGCGTGCGATGTACGTGACGACATGCACTGCTCAGTCGACGACACAAACCCCAACTGCGACGTCACGGTGTTTCCCATACCATTGGATAACTGGTCTACAGCATGGCCCAAGCCGATGAAGAATCAATTACTGAAGATGCGCCGCGCAGATGGAGTGGTAACGATGATCGACTGTTCACCAAAGAAGGCAGAAAGTTACGATGATGCACGACATCCATTGAATGCGGGAATGCCTGAAGGGTGCGATGGCGGAGATCGATCAGAATTGGTCAGGCAGTTATTGAAGGCGGTTCATTAGGTCTTCTCTTTCAGTACTTCAAAACTGGTTCTGCTGCTTGCGTGGCCTCAGTTGGTGGAAAGTAGCGTTGAATGATTGCGGCGGCTTGCGCTATCGACGCCTCTTGAAATTTCAAACCAAAGTGAGTAGAAAGCTGTTTGGCTGCTGCTCTTGCTCCTTCGCTGGCAGTGGCGGGGCTCGGCTTAATCGTCGTCATCGTCAATGGCCTCCGATTCTTCATCGGTGCTAGGATTGCCCCAACGCTGACCATAATTCTGCCCCTCTGTTGGTGGTACTGCGGCGGGAGCGGGCGCAAGTGCGCGGACGCGACCAGCGCAAGACCAGAGAGTGTCGGCCACTGCGGTTAATCTGTTCTTGACGTAATCGTCTGCCGTAGCAGAGTCGCGCTGACACTTTTTGGCCCATTCTTCCCATTCGCAAGCCAGCGCCTTTAATTCATTACACAGCGGTTCATCCTCAGCTTCAGGCGCAGGGAAGACGCACTTGCTTGCAATCTCTTGTTGATAACGCTGCGCAGCTTCGATGAGAAATGATCGTTGCTCCCATCCAGTGCAGTCACATTCATGCGAATCGTGAAGATGCTTTAGCCACTCGACCGACAGCCTCAGCGTCTCTGAAAGTGGAAATGCAGTCTCAACGCCAAGCTGCCCAGCACACCGCTCACCGCCTGCGGTTAGAGTGGTGGCTATAAACTTCTCGTCGGGGCAACGAACAGTCGTATGAAGGAAGTCGCAACCATCGAGGTATGCTCTCATTGGCCCAACGTCAAACGTGCGACAGGCGCAGAGAGTTTCCACATGCTGCGGCTCCCATGTACGCGGATCAGGCTGCCACAGCAAGAGTAGAAGGTAGTCAACTTCCTCTCGGGTTGGCTGTGCTGACTGATCGTTTGTCAGTCGTCTACGAATCTCATCCAGCCTGCTCATTGTGATTTGCCTCCGCTTTGCGTCGTTGAAGTTCTCGCCATGCTCCATATGGGCCACGCCAAAGTTTTCCTTCAGGGTCGCGGTACGTGATGGAGTTAACCTCCGTCCAGCCCGCCTCGCGTAAGTCACGTCGCCATGCGGTAGGACTGTGAATCTCATTGTCTTGCTTAACCGCGCTCACGACTTCTCTCCTTCTTCAACCACTGCGTTGGAGTCCTGTGCGCGTCCGTCAATACGAAGTTCTTTGGCCGCAAGCATAATGCCACGATAGATGGCCCACAGTGCTCCGTGAACAGCAAGGAACACAAACGCAAGGCGCTTAGTACCAGCAGTAGCGTCGACCGCAACTGCCGCACAGATAGCCGAGTACATTACCGATCCATTGAACCAGATCAACTCTTGCACGACTTCTCTCCTTCTGCGCGGGACTTTGCCCAAGCGCGAACGGCGTTGATACATTCGTCAAGGCTTGGAGCGTTGTAGAACCCATCAAGCCCGCGAGAGAGTTGTAGGATAGAGCACCAGCGATTGCGTACCCACAATTCGCCTGATTCATTTATCTCAACGTCTTCATGCCGCGAGACTCGGAAGAACTCACCGGGCAATATCTTTTGTAACTCGGCCAGACACTCTTCCACTGTCAGTCCGGCTTCCTGCCCAGCGCGGGGGAGAGGAGCGCGGGTGTCGCGTTGCCAGCACACTAAGCAGCCTCCGACTTCGAAGAGCGTGAACTCCTCTTTGTGCTCGCGACATAATGACTGGCCGACTACGGTGGGAGAAGGCCGGGTATTCCACTTGCGCACCGCCTCCTCCTTGGATGCCTGTCCATAAATACCCGGCTGGATGAAGCAGAGTCCGCAAGAGACGTGATGGACAGTTGCCCCTCCTTTATCATCCTCAAAGTCGGTTAAGTAAACCGGCACCTCACCGCAGAACGGACACGGCAACAACTCCGCCTCCGGTGGTTGCGCTGCTGGTTCATTCTGTTGTGTCTCTGATGAAGTCGTCATGGTTGTTCCTGCTTTCCTGCTGGCTGTAGCACGGCGAACATTTGATCCAACGCATCGTAGAAACCGTATTCGTAATCTTGGTTACGACTTGGCCTATGACTATCGCGTGCTTCTTTAACCGCTTCCCGTAACCGTACTTGGTGATCCATTTGTCCTACTTCGCGCTCCTGTCGCAGCCGCAGCACTTCTCGCACCAACTCTGCACAGGTAGCTGGCTTGAATCGTCTGTTGAACTGAGCCATGCAATTGCAGTCGTCAGGGTGTCGAATCTTCTCAGCGGCCTTCTCGGCCACACTCAACAGTTCTTGGAGTTGTTCGGTGGTCTTCATAACAGTTGGCCCTGAACCGGCTCGTAAGTCGCCTCGAAGATATCCGGCTTGCAGGGGTAGAAGTGAATCCCATCAGGTTCAGGGATAATCCAGTCTCCTTCCTCCAAGATGACGATTTGTCCATCATGAATCGTATGAACATGGGCCCGCGACTCCGATGGGTCATCGCACGCGACGGGACATCCATCTCGGCAGAAGCAAACGCCCCTTGGCTGCGTTGACGGATGCCTGTATTGCTCAGCTTCGATTACAACGGGCTTCTTTCTAAATTTAGGCATTTAGTTTTCCTTTCCGCTCCTGTAGTTCCTGTTCATTTAGCATGGATTAGTCTCCGTTTCTGATACGAGCAGCTAGTTCGCGCAAGTCTGTACCGCTCTCGAAACGCGCATCGTTAACAATCTTCGCCGCCCGTTCGCGTTCAGCGAGCAAGGCGGTTTCTATCATGCCAATCAACTGCTCTTTCGTTTGCAACCACTCAGCTATGCGCTCAGCAGTCGCTCTGATAGGAGTTATCTGCTTTACCTTCGCTCTGGTTTGTTTGCTCATGATCTAACCCCGTCTCCGCGTCTTATTCCACCAAGCGCGGCGGCCTGCCTCACCGAGGACGCACTGCGCTGGACGATGGATCAACTCAACGGAAATCTCAAAAATCCACCACGACGCGTAGACTGTTAACTCTCCATCTTCAACAAAGATTCCGGGCCACTCGGTTGCGCCGGTATTCAAAACGCCGGACCGGGGATACAGTTTGCGCTCGTCTCCTTCGCCTGCAACCCAAAGCCGCACACGACCTATTTGCTTGCTCCACGCGTACTTCAACGAATCTCCAGTTGCGACATCAATGCCCGGGCGCGTTGGCCTGTGGTTGCGAGTCGCGGCGGATGGTCCAAGTATCTTCCTTCCCGCGTGTCTGAATGTTTGCAACGCCAGTTGTCGGCACGTCAGCCGGACGCCAGACAGTTCCGCAGTTATGACAGAGATGCGACCTGTGCGGCGGATTGGTCCAACGTGTTGGCACTCTATCCTGCGGCTCAGCGTTCAGACTCCACGCTTCCATAAAATGTCTGAATTGCGTCTCAGTCTGCTCCATGTCGATGTGCTGCTCGCCACATTGCGGACAATGGAGAATTATCGGGACTGGCTCAGCCCGTACTTCCTCTTCCCGCTGGCGGATGTAATCTTGCAGCGAAACGAATGTATGCTCACCGTTATGGCCTGCCCAACGCTCCGCGCGTCCGCAGAACCAAGTTTCTTCGCCATCAAGTACGGCAAAACATGGAGGACCGCCGTTAAGAACCACTTGTTGCCAATCCATCTGTGGAGTTGCTGTTGCCTTGTCTTTGCTCATTGGGGTTGATCCTCGTAGATATTGCCAACCACTTCGTAATCTGATTGCGCCGATTTCGATAAGCCGAAGCCTTCGTCTATGCTGTAAGTCACGGTCCAGTCGTGTGGATATTTGTGGCGCGGGTAACGTCGTAGGATGTCGCCTTCGTAAATCTCTTTCCCATTCCTGTCACGCAATCCGGTCCACTCCAATAGTTCGTAATTGCGCGCTGGAACTTCATCGCCTTCGCGATCAATCTCAACTAAATCCCCGCTGAGCGTGAGATAAAGAGGATTCATGCGCGGCGATGAATAGATCATTACCTTTCCAGTTCTGTCCCATGCTCTGAATTTGAGCTTCACTTCTTCAGCCACAACTCACTCTCCCTTCAGCACCAATGTTTCTTTAGTGGCGCGTCGTCTTCAACTGCAATACCATCCTTGAACGTATAACCATAAAGAACGTAAGCGCGATCTCCCCACATCTTGTAAGCCTCGCGCTTTGCTTTGCCGTCGCTCGACGCATCGAAACTCTCGTAGACTGCGGCATCATCGGTATCGCCACCGGCAGCGCGAGGATCGAATACGATGTAAGTCCGCTTGCCGTCCGGCTCTTTTGACTTTTGTTCAGCCACAACTAAACCTCAACTTTCTAAGTCATCATCCTTGGCCTGAATCGCCCTGCCGTAAACATCGCCTAGTTCCTTGCGTAGCCGATCATTTTCATCGCTTAGAAGTTCGTGGTCTTCGTCGATTCCGTCCATCGCTTTAGATAGCCGCGCTACCAGTTGAATCAGAACTTGTAAGCGTTCCGAGTCCGGCAGTGTGGATTGGGCCAGTTGTGCAATTTCTTCAGTAAGCGTCATCTCTTTTGCTTTCCTTTCGGGTATCACTAAGCCGCTTCCCTCTCACGTTTCTTCGCGAGCTCGTAAGAATCAACTGACAGAAGTCCCATGCTCACGGCTTTATCGTGATTATGATCTGTCCAATCGTGATGCTCGCGGCAGAGGCAGATTCCGTTGCCCACTTCAAACTTTAAGTCAGGACGCTGCGAGCGCTTTGCGATGTGGTGAACATCAATGCGTTTTGATTGCACGTCGCATCCTGGAAATTGACATCTGTAATCATCGCGAATTCTCACGGCTCGCTTGAACTTCGTTTCTGCCGGCGACTCCCGTTTCTTCTTCAAAGTCGGACGCAGAGATCTCTTAATCCCGCTTCTCTTCAAACGAGAAGCATTAGGTTTTATTCGTATCGTGCTGTTGAAATAATTCACGGCTGCTCTTCCGCCTCGATCATTCGCTTGATGAGTTGATAGGCGACTTGCGGGACGATGGCGTTTCCGAGGCTTCTAAGTCGGTCCACCCTTGCGGATACCCCATGAGCCACTCCACGAAAATCACGCTCAACTTCCCGCTGCCGTAACTCCGGTATAGGTATTCTGTTTTCCGGTTCGTGGCTATTCGGCTTGGCCTTGGTTGGCCGTTCGACCCCCTCCAATCGTGTGCCGTCGGCGTTGGTGCCATCTTGACCATTTGATCGTTCAAATTCCGTGAGCGGCCGGGGTTGTCCCATCGGCCCTCCTGCCCAGTCCGGTAATCCCTTGCTTGCGGCGTAGCCATCAACTTCACCGCGTTGCCCAACGTCATTCCGAACCCGTTCCCGTTCTTCTTCTCCGCCTTCAACCGTTCGCGACGCTCTAACAGCTTCTCCGTGTCCGCCTGTTCGTAGTTGTTCGCTGACGGTGTGGGCCATAGTCCTTTGCTCACCATTCTTGCTTGATGCTGAAGATCGACTTGCCGCTTTTTCCCGTCCGATGTCATTCCCGTGGGGGACATGCCCCCTCTTGGTGCTCGCCCTCCGTTCGGTACTGTTGGCGTGGCCCATAATCCAGACTCGGTATCGCCGGTGCCAAGTTCCGAGACCGCAAGCTGGAATAACAAGGGGTGCGACCGTGTATCCGAGTTTTTCGATTGACGTTGTAAGATCGCGAAAGATGAATTCAACTTCTCCGTTGAGAGCGGCCCAAAGATCACCCTCACATCGAATCGCCTCTTCGATAAGATTCCCGTAGCCTTCCAAGTCAAACGACACAACGGGTTGTTCCATACTGAGGATTCCAAGAGGGTTTTCAAGACATAGCCAAGTGGGCCTGATTCTTTCAACAACGGCAAGAGCCTCTGGCCAGAGCCAACGGTCATCCGCCGCGCCTCTTCGCTGTCCTGCGATACTTGCCGGCTGGCAGGGAACACCTCCGGTAACAAGCCATGCAGAGATACCTGGGACGTTTCGCACGTCTCCGTAATTCGTAATTCCTGGAAATCGTCTTTCGAGAACTCCGCTTGCATAAGGATCTATTTCTGCGAATGCTATCGTTTCAACCCCAGCCCACCTTGCCGCTAACGCGAAGCCTCCAATGCCTGAGAACAAATCAACGTGCGTTCTCATCTTCACTTTCCAGCCAATCTGCTGTTGCTCTTAAATCAGCAATGGCTATCTCTCGAGTAGAGATCGCTAAACGGTACTTTGATTCAAAGCCAGCTAACGCAATCTCAACTTCACCATCTGGTTGATCAGTTATTGCGGCTACGATCTCTTCAAAGCATGTCCATTTAAGAATTGCCACTGACGTTTATTTCTTCCTATAGGACCAAGAGAATCAGAGAATCAGCCAACTCGTTTCATGTTGTGCTGTCGAAACCAAGAGCGTATCCAACTCGGCATCCGTCCCGAATAAACCTGACAGTCTTCAACCGGATACCACCAGACGTTTAGGCTCTCGACGCGGACAGGCAACTTTTCGAGCGGGCATGATTCATCGCGGTCAACGAAGCCAATGCCGTGGAAGCGTTCGTTGTTTACATGGACCATAACGCCATAAGGAAACGTCGCATTCTTCTGCGCCCGCATCTGCTCGCATTCTTCGCGCATTGCTTTGAAATTAGGAATTCCCATTACGCTGCATCCTCCATTTGAGCCTCACGCTCGCTTTCCTCTTTGCGTGCTATTTCTGCGCACTCTTGATCAACGATCCAGACAATCGCGGTTGAGTGTAGATAGTCGGCTAAATAATCAGCCTTCTTGTCGCATTCATCATTGCTGAGAAGTTGATCCTTGTAGAGTGCGGAGTCTCGAACAATGGACCACGCGGCGTCTCGTAGCACGTCTTTGAGATCTTTGAGTTGCTCTTGATTCATGATTGCTCCTCATAACACTTACACTTAGGTCGTGATTTCAGGATCGCTCCGTGCGCCTTTGCCTTGTCGTTTGGATCGTTGGCCTTTAGTCCGCGATCAAGCGCCTCATTCAACAGTCGCCGTGCGTCCCTCAACTCAAAGTCTCCGCCAACGTTATGCAAATCGACATCAACAACACATTGGAATTTAATGTGACGGCCTTCGTATTCACTGCGCGGTTTAGAAGGATTGAAGTTTCGGCGTGTTGTCATGATTGCGATCCGCCGTCAGTTCTTTGGGCCAGCGCGTAGCCCACAGTGCGAGCCTTGAACGCTTCCACGCACCTTTTGTGAACGTACAGATAGACGCTCTCTGGATTTCCTTTATATGGCTCGAAGATTGACATCGTCACAGACATTTCCGGCTCATGCTGCGCATGGCCCATGTAAAACATTTGCGCTGAACATTCAGCGCACCTGACTGGTCGACGTAGTTCACTGCTCATTTGGATTTACCTCTGATAGCAGATGGCTTAGGGGTTTCGCAGACTTCCCGAATCCTGCCGAGCCACCTGTCTGCCTCTTCGTCGTCCTCAAGCGCACGACTAACAATTGCGTGGAAAACACCGAAACATGTGTCGCCGATCTTGTCTGGCACCCAGCCTTTCGGGTGCCATGCACGACTCGCCTTCAGCCATAGGCGGCCCGTGATACCTAACCGCTCGGCAATTACTCCGGTTTCGCCGTGCCAGTAACCACGGGCGGCGCTCTTAGTTAGCGCGGCGTACTCCTGCCACGTCTCACGCGACAGGCCAAGCCTGTCGAGAGGCTTCCACGGATCAGCGCATGATCGCCAAACGCTCTCATCCATTAGCTTGATCATCTCAGGACTCATATCAAATCCCCGTAAATAGCATTCAGGTCCGCGTCTGTTGGTTCGGTGATGCGTGAGTAGTCAACCTTCGAGAAGTCAACGCCCGCAGCGATCAGGTGTTGGGCCACGCCCGCCATGATGCGCGGCAGGCGCTCGCGAAAACGGATCTTTGCGATCTCACGCAGGATCGGAATGCTCACATCAACGCGAGTGATGTATTCGATCTCTTCTTCGTTAGCAGCTTTTACAGACACAGCTATATCGATCCTCCGTCGCGCCTCTGAATCCCTTCTTCTCGTACATTGTGTGATCGTGTTCGCCGTTCGCCGGATTCGGAATCGCTCGCCCGCAGAAGTAGCAGCCATCGATAACAGGGTCGCCAATGTGCGGACAGAAATCTGGCCCCCACCAACGCCCGCGATTCTCTATTTCTGAATTAATCGTCACCATTACTGTTTGAGCCTTTCCTAAACTTGATCTCCACGCTCTTTCTTGTCGGCGCATTCAGAACAAATCTCGTGACCATGTGTGTCCCACTCACGTTGCGCTAACTTATGCAGCACGGCGTTTGTGACATCGACGTTTGCGGTAGCGCCACAGTCATCACAGCAAACCTCGATGTCAGTGTTGTCTACAATCGCCATTTCTTCCCTTTCCTATTTGCTTCGCATACCCAACTAAGAAGATTTAGTTTCAGACGCCTGACCGTGATTCGTTTCGTCTGAGATCGAAAGACATTCTGGCTCGATACCTTCGGGCCACCACTTCGGAACAGCCCGCCCGAAGCCCGAACAGTTATCGTTTGCTATGAAGTCAAGAATTCTTTGCTGGGTGAATGTATCGGCAGGATATTTAACGCCGTGCCTTAGCAGCCATTCGGGCATCGGCTTGTCGCTCCACCATGTTGCGCCCGTGATCAAGGTGTCAACGCGGTACTCCGATTCGTAATCGCGCCAGAATCCGGCGACCGAGCGGTCTGGCATCGTGATCGAATGGACCACGTGACCGTAATCAACGTCAAAACCGTTCCAGCGACAGAGCAACCAGCCATAGCCGTTGTCTGTCCATTCCATCTTTTCCCAAACCCACGCGGCATCACCTGTATTGCCCGGCTCCCATTCGGCAACTCTCTTTCGGTCGCAAATGATTACCGGATGAAACGGCGCTCGGTGATATTCAGGACGCGGGCCACGCTTAATCAGGTATAAACTTTTCGGCACGATCTATCTCCCGTTCTCAATCCTTGAATCCAAAAAACCCCTTAGGCGGCTTGCCGGTATTCAGATCAATAGTGAACGAGACCAATGGTCTGCTGTGGACCTTCGGCGCATTCCCGCGGTAATGACCCCAACACAGCCCGTCGCTGTACGCCGTTTTCGGACACTGCTCGCCCCTCGCGAGAAATTGGCAACGCGGATAACGCTTGCCCGTAGCCGGACTCTTGCGGTTCGTGTGCGACTTAAGCGCTGTTGGCTCGGCCCTTTTCGGTGCTTTCTTCTTTCTATCCTTCGCCATCTGATTTACCTCGCCTTTTCAATCTGTGAATTCAAATCAAAGTCTTGCTGTAACTTTGGAACTAAAGTTTGCGTCACATAAAAGAGAGCTATTAGAAGTAGAGCTAACGCTACTAAGTTAGTGATTAGATTCTGGTGAGTTTCGGTGGTCATGCGTCCGTCTCTCAGACGTATTTGCTGCGGTTATCATCATTCAGTTCGACGAGCTGAGACGCCGGCACGACAAAGACGCCTAAGTCCGGACGCCAAAATCCTGCTGTTGGATAGTCGGAGATGTGATGCGTGGCCCGATGGACCATCGTCCGATCAAGGTTAGAGGGCGTCACTTCGCGCGAGGCCCGCACGACATTGCAATTCCCAACGACATAAACATCGGCGATGAAGTGTCCGCGATGTCCACAGAACAAAATGTTCGCTCCGATTGTTGCTTGAGCCATTTCAATCCTCACTTCTGACAATTTGTGCATCGTCCCGCTTCCTTATCGGCACTTGTTTGCGCTACTCCACATCGCGAACAGAATCTTTTCCAGTCTTTGAATCTCTGATACTCAGGATTAACAGATTGCTTCCGACCTTGAACTTTCATCGTCTTTAATCTCCGCTGCCTCTGCCTTGAGTGACTCCTTCTCCATCCCGAAGCCAGTTTACTCTATAGCGAAACTTGTTGTCAATAGGCTGGAGAAAGAAATCTTCGCTTTGGAGAAATTATTATAGACAGGAGGGCCGCGACTCGCTAAGATGGCGGTCGCTCACTCGGAAGGGCGTAGTGGGGCTAGTACTTGACCAACGAAAGGATCGTTAGTAAAACGTTTGTAACCGTTGGTGAACTTGTCGTGCTAGTGGTGCAGTTGGTCGTACAGGGCGGCGGCTCGGTCTTGCCCGGTACGCTAACATCACCGGCCAGAACAGGTACGGCGAAAAGGAACACAATAAGAGCCAACGGGAGTAGTCGTCTCATGCTGATTACCTCGCGGAAATGTTGAACCGTTTACGGTTGCCTTCTTAGGCTAGTCGGCTTGCAATGATAGCAGAATCCCGCGCCATTTCGTTGTCCTCAGTCGAGCGGTCGCAGCTTGATCGGAAGCGGTTTGCGATAGACGTGTGGCGTGAAGGGCGGATTAAGGATGCGCTGTTGATTATCGATGTGGTGTTGAGCGAGAAGCCTCCACCACGCGTGGCCGGCGAATGCTATATCGCGCAGGCGGCATTTCGCATCGATGACGGAGACCTGGCGGGATCGTGGCAGTCGATCGAGAAAGCCGCGCCTCTTGTTGATCTGTTAGACACGGAACTGCGGGCATCGTTTTATCTTCAGCGAGCACGTATACACAAAGAATCAGCGAGATACGATGCCGCACTTACGGACTACTCTGGCGCTGAAATGTACTGGCATGAGTGTGGACAGACGGAGAAAGCCGGTGCCGCAGCCCTGAATCTTGCAGGCTGTTATCTCGCAATTGGCGACTTGAGTGCGGCACATGAAAATCTTGATCGAGCGTTTAAGTTATTTCGGCTCACTAAATCTTTTTATGTCCCTGAAGCACACGACACGCGAGCTCAGATATTTCTTGCCGAAGGCAAACTGGAGCAGGCTGCGCGGTCTATTCGTGTCGCACTCGAGATCGTTGGTGATTCAAATGAACAGTGGC
>Ga0105239_10008064_pt1 | contig 12023 bp, 8 predicted proteins | sample KBSC44metaG_FD_92761 | JGI IMG/M metagenome (GOLD analysis project Ga0105239, IMG submission 92761) | Corn rhizosphere microbial communities from Kellogg Biological Station, Michigan, USA - KBS C4-4 metaG | ecosystem: Host-associated > Plants > Roots > Rhizosphere > Soil | place: Michigan, USA...
AGCCCTGGCCATCGCCAAAACTGGCTCCCAGCTTGTCTTTTCCGAAATAGCCTGATAAATATAGCCTGTCTTTCTCACCTAGAATATAATTCACCTTTGCATTCAGATCATAGAAATAAAGTGAGTTGTCTTTATATTTATCCGATAGCTTCAGAAACATATCGGCATATGTTCTGCGGCCTGAAATAAGGAACGACGATTTATCCTGTTGTATAGGGCCTTCAATATTTAGCTTTGCTGAAATCAGGCCCACACCACCGCTCACACCAAAATTCTGATTGTTACCATCATTCATTTTAATATCCAACACAGAAGATAAACGGCCTCCATATTGCGCCGGCATACCACCTTTATACACCGTGATATCTTTCAATGCATCAGAATTAAATGTAGAGAAGAAACCCAACAAATGCGATGCATTATACACCGGAGCTTCATCCAGCAGGATTAAATTCTGGTCGCCCGCGCCACCACGTACATACATGCCTGCACTACCATCACCCGCCGATTTAATACCGGGCAATAATTGAATGGCCTTCATCACATCTTTCTCACCAAACAAAACCGGAATATGTTCTATCTCTTTCATGGAAAGCTTTTCCACACTGGTTTGTGCGCTTTTAAGGCTGCGGCCGCCTGTATTGGCTGTAATGGTCACCTCATCCAGATTGCTGGCACCATCATCCATTTTTATATTGATGGTAGTGTCTTTGGTGATATTCAGCGGCATGGAAATGGTTTGCGATCCTACCGACGAAAATTCCAAAGTATGCATACCGGCCGGAATGGTCAACGAATAAAATCCGTATTCATTACTTAATGTACCACCGCTGGTATCGGCCTTAACGGTAGCGCCAATAACCGTTTCGCCATTTTTTTTCGACTTGATAACACCGCCTATCGTTACCTTTTGGGCATACGAAACACTGGCGGCAGCGGTTAATAATAAAGAACTGAAAATGTAATGTTTCATAGATATTTTTGAGTCCTGAAATGAAGCTTTGTAGGAATGACACCCTTATGGCACCTTACCCCCACGCTTTATTTTATAATTTTATTTGCCTTATACAATCTGAACTTCACGTTCTAATGCAATGCCAAATTTCTCTTGTACGGATGCTATAATTTTGTCGGAAAGCGCTGCAATCTGTGCCCCTCTTGCCTTTGAGTAATTTACCAATACCAATGCCTGCAGCTGATGCACTCCGTAGTCATTTTCACGAAAGCCCTTCCAGCCACATTGTTCAATCATCCATCCGGCAGGAATTTTTGTAATGGTATCGCTTACTTTATAGCCGGGTATGGTTGGATATTGTTGTTTTAAAATATGGAATTGTGTGGTTTCAATTTCAGGATTTTTGAAGAAGCTGCCTGCATTTCCAATCTCTTTCGGATCGGGCAATTTTGAACTGCGAATGCTGATAACCGCATCGGATATAGCTTTGATGGAAAGCTCGGTAATGCCTTTCGCATCTAGTTCTTGTTGAATATTACCGTAGCTGGTATTATAAACGGGTTGTTTGTTCAATTTAAAAACAACAGATGTGATAACGATCTTGCCTTTCAAAGAACGTTTAAAAATGCTGTCTCTGTATCCAAAATGACATTCGTCATTTGTATAAGTCTCAAATGTTCCGGTATCAAGATTAAAAAAGCGAACGCTTTCAATTACATCTTTCACCTCCACGCCATAAGCACCAATGTTCTGAATAGGTGCCGCACCAACGGTTCCGGGAATGAGGGACAAGTTTTCGATGCCGGCATAATGGTTGTTTACACAGTATAATACAAACAGATGCCACACTTCGCCTGCGCCTACCTTTAGCCAGACATGCGTATCATCTTCCTGTAACTTTTCAATGCCTTTGATTTCATTGCGCAGCACCCATTGCGGTACATTTTGTGTGAAAAGAATATTGCTACCGCCGCCTAATATGAAAATGCCATTTTTATAAGCATCATATTGTTTCAACTCCAACAGTTCTTCTTCTTTGCGGATGGGTGAAAAATATGCAGCTTCCACGTCCATTCCGAACGTATTGAAAGGATATAAACCAAAATGTGCTTCGGGCGCAAACATAGTATGAATGGGTATTTGATGTAATGGATATAAATGGGAAATGCTATCTGGCAATCAGACCGCGAACTTAGGAAAATTCTCTAATGTTTAAGGTTAATGTAGCAGCAGAAATGAGGATTAATCGGCCAACGAACGAATTTACAAGGGCAATGAAATATTATAAATAAAATGGAGGCCACAAATTATGACCTCCATCCAGTATCCACCAAAACATAAAAATAAAACTCCTGTAATCTGCAACCGGATTAAGCCGAGAGGGCAATTTCCATCTGCAATTCCTCCATTCTTTCCCTTAACGATATCATATGTTCCTTTGCATCTTTTGCATTGGATAAGGCATATTGAAATGCCTGATGCGCTTTTACTTTCTGCGGCTCATCAATGGTTTGAAAAAGCCCGATGCCTGCAAACTCCCATTGTTCGTTTGTTCCATCTGCATTTTTTTCATCCAATTCTTTTGATGCCAATACTAACGAAAACTGGTAGGCTTCTCTTGTAGAAGATGCTTTGATCATTTTCATTCTTTTGTCAAACTGATAAATATCCGATGATTCCTGATGATGAACTCTGTAAATTAACTCGGTTAAAAACCATCCTTCTTTCATAACATCTGTTTTTGGTTCGAAATAGTTTACCATTCTTTGTCGGGAATCGTAAACGGTCCATTATTCAATTTATTTTATAAGAGTTGCCAATTATAAAAGTGTTAACATTTTTTCTATAGTCAGGTTTCAGGTTTCAAGGATTTAGACGGCGAAATAAGTAAAAACCTTGGTTAATAAATTGATAATGATATATGTTTAATGAACGTTGATTCATAAAACCTTGCTACAAGCGTATTTGAACGCCTGCGGTACCCCCAATAAATAATCCGTTAAACTGTTCTCCGTTCTTTTCATGCCACAAATAATGATCATTTTTCAAGTCATTTTGATCATGATCGTAACCCATGTAGTTAAAGCTCGGTCCTGCAAATAATTCGATATTGTTGCCCAGTTTTAATCCCGCCAAAACACGTGCGCCCGATTTGAAATAAACATTACCCTTTAAATCGCTTAAAGCAGAAGATGTCAGTTCCATATTAACAAGGAAATATTCGCCAACGGGCAAATGGAAACCCAAGCCACCTTCTAATACATATCTTGCTGCATCGTTATTAAAGTTGTACCCAACACCCAAAATGCCATACGTAAAACGTCCGCCCGATCTGAAAGAAATTAATGCTGTACCCAGTTCATCATAAGAAACACCTATCATTTTTTCTCCGTGTTTGATGATATTTACAATAGCGATCGGATAATCACTTTCATCGGCAATATTAATGAAACCCGCCAGCTGTAAACCTTTCACCTTTTTTGCTACGTTTATAAAACCTGCAACCTGGGTGTTCGTAGTATCAGCTACATTTATAAATCCTGCTGCCTGAACATCGTTGGTATGATTGGAAAAATTCGCTAATCCGGCTACTTGTATTTTAGAAGATGATGCCATATTGGTAATGCCCGAAACCTGTGCCCCATCTACATTTTGCGCGATATTAGCAATACCCGAAAGTTGTATTCCATCAACACTATCTGCAATATTACTAATGCCTGAAATTTGTCCTCCATTTACGTTGTATGCTATGTTGGCAACTCCGGCAATTTGCATGCCATGTAAGTGGTGACCGTTATAGTTAGCGATGCCGGCTAATTGTAAACCTTTACCATTATAGCCTACTTGGTTGTAAACGCCTGAAATGATGGCTCCGCTTGCATTTCCTTTTACAATGGAGCTGATACCCGACATACAAAATGCATCTTCCTGTAAAGAAACTCCGGCCAATATATGAAAAGAAATACCATTTTCAATTTGAGGAGCCTGAAGGCCATTGGTGCTTAACGGATAAATGAAACCTACGTGTGCAGGGCGTTTCAGCGTATCTTGTGCATGGCTTATAATACTGAAACAGAAGAGAACAAGTGCGAGACTGATAAGCCACAGAAGGCCTTTACTTATTAAATAACGTGTCATGATTTAATTGCTTTCTTACATGACACCGTTGTAGAATCTTACCCCTATCTTATTTTTTATAAAATCATCAAAGCAAGTCCAGGCCTATGCTCCAGCCGATCCATCCTTTCAGGTTATCGTTTATTTTAAAAGATGGGTAGCCATTGGAAAGGTCTGTTTTATAGCCTTCCGTTGATGAAGTTTGTTTGGTGTAAAGTAGTGAAATGGCAGGCCCCGCGTAGATATCAGCATATTTACCCAATCTGTATTTTAAATGGAGCTGAAAACGCGAAAGCAGGTTTTGATTGTTTCGATTACCATTATAAACAAATTGTTCGCTCAATTCAGGATTGATGTAATAACCTTTCCCAATGTGCCGGTCGCTGCCCATCCCATATCCAAACGAATAGGCTTTTTGATGATCATCCAATTGTGTTCCGGCCATCAGAATGCTGTACAGCTTTGCATTTCCGGATTTGTAGGCGATGTTTAAAGGTTGCCATTCATTACTCGAAACAGATATTTTGTGATATCCATGCACTACAAAATTCACAATGCCGATGGTGTATCCGTCGCTGCTATCGGCAATGTTCATAAAGGCTATTTGAACGCCTTTTAATTTGCCGGCATAATTCAACAAGCTTGAAATCTGTGCACCTTTCATTTCCTTACGACAAACATTTATATTACCTGCTATCTGAACGCCTTCCACCTTGCCTGTATTTACATTCACATTACCAGCAGCCTGAAATCCGGTCATATTTTTGCTAACATTGAATGTGCCCGAAATCATGGCCCCTTGCGTGTTTTGTGTGTTAACACTACCAACGCCCGAAGCCTGCAAACCTTTTACATTACTCGTAAGATTATAAATGCCCGCCACTTGTACGCCTACTACATCTTTCATAACTATATTGGCAACGGCAGTTGCTTGGAAACCCTGCATATTTCTCAAACCCGAGTTATATAAACCTCCAATTTGCACGCCTTTGATTTCTCCGCCTACCACATTAAAAAGGCCACCTATTTGAACATAGCCCACATCGCCCTTCACAATATTGAACAATGTACCAAACTCAAAGCCATCAACGCCTGCAGTATAACCGCCCAGTAAATTCAACGAAAATTTATTGATGACTTGCGAGCTCATACTACCATGCGTTCCCAAGCCCGGTGTTAGCGAAACCTGCACGGGTTGTTTTGTGAAAAAATCGCCCAGGTTTAAACTGTTCATAGCTTGTTTGGAAGATATAAATGCTTTTGCAATCCGGTTCCTTTCAACGCCTGAAATAACCACAGAGTCCAGCTCATAGGGTTTTGGTTGAATAGAAATTTTTATATCAGATGTATTATTTGCAGCTATTGAAATGGCTGTATCCTTATATGAAAGTTTGCTGATGCTAATAGCGGTTTGCGCATTTTTTTCTTTCAACTGTAGTTTGAAAAAGCCCTTATCATCCGTCATGGTGGATACTAATTGCCTTTGTTCAAAAACGGTTGCAAAGCTTACCGGCTCGCCGGTGTTGACGTCTATTACATAGCCGCTTACATAAGTGTAATTATTGGCTACCAATGGTTGTATAATTAAGTGATTATTGCTTTCGATATATTGAAAACCATCTCCCAGCAAGGCATTGAGCAAATATTGTATAGATTTGTTTTTAATGCTGATGCTAACTATACTATCTTCATTGATGATTTTGTTATTGTAAGAAAAATAGAAATGACCTTGTTCCTCCGCCATTTTTAAAACGTAGGAAATTTTTTTATGTTTGACTTCAATGGTTACTTTCTTTTCAAGAATTTGTTGGCCATGCGCTACTAATGCAAGGCATGTAAATAATACTGAAAATAAGAAGGTTTCGAATCTTATCATAAAACGGAACAAGTACATTCGGCTGTAATATAGGCCTGTGTTTGCTTTCGGGTAAATAAAAGATTAGTACAACAAATGTCGTACTAATCTACCGGTTCTAGTCACAAAGCGACTTTATGCTAACGTTTCAGCATTTATTTAAGTATAATTTTCCCATCTTTTTGTTCTATGCTAAGATTAAAAGTTTGGGTAATAACTTTTAAAATATCATTCAAGGGCATTTCTTTAAACGTAGAAGTGTAGCGCAATTGCTTGGTATTTTCGTTGGCAATGACAATTTGTACATTATAGGTTTTATTTAATGCGTCGATCAATTCATACAAAGGCGTATTAATGCATTCAAATGTTTTGGTGCGATAGTAATTGTATAACAGATCATCGCTTTTTGTAACATCCAGCTTGCTGCTATTTTTATGGATAACAACTTTGTCCTTAGGTAATAACTTAATGGAATCGTTATCCACCTTCACTTTCACGATGCCGGTTTCAACAATTACTTCGGTTTGGGCATTGGTTTGTTTTATATTGAACGACGTGCCTACCACGCGAACCTTTACATTATCTACCGTAATCTCAAAAGGTTTTTGTTTGTTGGGAGCTACGTTGAAGAATGCTTCTCCCTTAAGAATTACATCTCTGGTTTTCTTGTTGAAATTTTTCGAATAAGCTAAAGACGAATGTTTGTTCAAAGTGATGATACTGCCGTCCGGTAAGGTTTCTATGCGAACTTCATTTTCAGATGCAAGCATGATTTCTTTATTACCGAAGAGCAGGTTCCACGTAAAAAATCCACCCAAAAGAATTACCAAAACCGCCGCAACTCTCATCCAGCTAACCAATTTTTTTTGTGGTGTGAATGGAACTATATGCAATTGTTTTTGAAGATCGTTTTCCTTCGCTATTACCTGAAACCTTTTCCAGGCTTCGTTTTCATCGATTGGAGAGGTAGATTGTAAATTTTTGCTCGATTCCCAGATGGTTTTAAAATCCTTATAATATTTTTCATTGTCTTTTGAAGCAATACACCATTCCTCCACCAACCGGTTTTCATCCGGAGTAGATTCGTTGAGTAATTGCTTTATGATGAGTTCGTCCATTTGTTCGTTTGTGTGCATCACTTTATCCTCCATTATTTTATTAAATCATTCCACCAACAAATCAATATCAGCCATAATGTGGGCAAATATGCCGCCAGTTCTGTGCGCATTATTTTTAAGGCTTTGCCCATTTGGTTTTCTACTGTTTTTATAGATAATTGTAAACGATCGGCAATTTCTTTGTATTTCAATTCTTCGAAACGGCTCATCTGAAAAATGGTTCTGCATTGTTCGGGCAATTTGTTCAAAGCCACGCTTATCCTAACTTCTAGCTCTTTGGTATGTATGTCTTTATGATGGTTTCCGGATGCTTCGGATGTTGTATGCTTTACAAATGATACATGTGCCTGCTTCACCTTTTCATGTTTTAAAAAATTCAACGATTCATTGTACACCGATCTGTATAAATAAGCTTCAACAGATGTATTAATTTCAATACGCTCGCGCCTTTCCCACAATTTCAGAAACACCTGTTGCACCATTTCTTCGGCCTGTTCATAGTCTTCCAGAATGGAATGGGCATAGGAGTGCAATCCTTTAAAACAGCTTTTATAAACCGTTTCAAATGCCGTTTCCGAAATGCAATATTCCTTTACATCCATAAATTGTGCCTGCTCCTGAATTTCAAAGTTAGCAGGAAGTGCCGATGTATCCATTAATTGTAAGATTGCTTAGGTAGATTTTACCCCTATGTCTAATGAAAAAATGATTTCAAAAGGAATCAATGACAGTTTCAATTGATTGGAATAATCGATGGTTTATTTTTTATTTAAACAAATTATTATTTATGTTGTTTTTTAATTTAGGTGAGCCTTTATATATGGCGTGTTCTTTGATTAGCCGTAATTGGGGTTTGTATGTTTTATGGACAATTTTAATTTTTTATTATGAAAAAGATATTGGTTCCATTAGTGGTTGTATTGATCTACGGAACCTCGAAATTACATGCCCAGGCTGATCCCAGCGCCGGCAATACTAAAACTGCCGTGATAAAATACCTTGATGATTTTGGCGCAAACGCATTGGATACACTCGATGATTCAAAAGCTTTACAGGACGCGGCAAAATGGTTTGATCAATACAACGGACATGTTAACTACAATACGCAATACGGGGTTTTGAAATTAAAACAAGGAACATATCTAGTTGGGAAACAACATTTGGATGTTAATGATCCATCTACATTCGGAACTGTTATGTACCAAGCCCTATTTCAAAATCTTGATGGTTTGATTGTAGAGGGAGCAACCGATCAGGCCGGCAATAATCTTACAAAGATTAAAATTGCAGCAAATGGTTATTTCGGATATTTTAATAAATCTGATCTTACCCTTAACACTCCCTTATATGGTGCAGATCCTAATAATTCAGCGGTGCAAAATACCCAAGCAATTGGTATAGGCACAGGTGCAATTTTCCTATTAGCTGGCTCGGCGAAAAATATGCTTATTAGAAATATAGAGATGGATGGCAATGCAGACTCTTATAACGTAGGTTATCCATGGATTTCAAACGGTGATTTTAATTGTTTTAGCTATGCGATTAACACTTCTTGGACCCGATATTTAAGTTTAGAGAATCTTTATATCCACAATTTTGGGGAAGATGGTATTCTTTTAGAACTCGACCATTATTTTCGTGCCGCGCCAGGAAGATGGAATGTAACGATTGACAATGTAAAGTCTTATTGGAATGGCAGGCAAGCATTTTCGTGGGTTGGAGGATCCGATTTGAGAGTTCAGAATTCTGAATTTTCTTATACCCGACTAAAGGATGGAACCTTTAGTACTAGGAGTCAAACAGCGGGTTCGCCGGGATGCAATGTAGACATAGAGCCAAATAACGTTGATGAAAACGGAACTGAAGTATTGGGGAAAATAAGAAACGGATTATTTAATAATTGCAAGATGTTGGGAAATATTGGAGCTAGCACATCTCTTGCTATTCAATTAGATTCTGACAGCCTCATTTTTAATAATTGTGAAATAAAATGTTATAATGAAGTCAACCCAAATAATTTGGAAAGTTTTTCCAGTATCGGTTTTCAAAGCGCAATAAGAAGAACTTATACTTTTAATAATTGCGATATAATTGGGTGCATTGATTTTATAAGAAGGAACTTTTATTTTTATCAGTGGTTACTACCCGATTCCGGTTACAGCACATTTAATAATTGTTTAATTACACAACCAAACTCTTCATCCTATCTCAATGATTATCCATTATTAGCTACCTATGATCGGGAAATCTTCAATAATTGCACTATTAAGAAAATAAATCAAAGAAATTTATTTGAAGGATTTAACAAGCCTCCTATTCCCAATGGCAATGCTATATTACCTGCAAGTAACTATACGACACTTAACAACTGTAATATCATTTCTATTTACAACTCTGAGGGGCAAACGAACGTACTTGATTTTAGAGGAAGAATTTATAATTTGAGATTTACCGGCAATACAAATTGGTCTCACAATGTGTCGACTAACTATTTCGAAGGGCAAAAGATTTTTTTTCAAAATGCAACCTTAAATGGAAGTGACATGTATAGCCCAATGAATACTTTTACTTTTCCTAATGTAAATGTATTTGAAGGCCAAAGTCCAGGCAATTTCACCGTTCAACCAAACTATGATATCCATGCCTATCAACGTCCGATAATAATCGGAGAAACCCCATGCGAATATTTGCAAGTATATTTGGGCGAAAACAACATTGTTGGAGGAAGCATTTTTAGAAATGGCGGTAGGCCTGTGTATATAGGAGAAGGAGCAACATTAACAGTCAGATCAGGTTCCTCTTTGATATTATCGGGCAATATCTATTTAGCCGGCAAAATAATAATCGATTCAGGTGCTGTTTTAATGTATACAGATGAGGTGGCAGGAGTAGGATATCCAGTTGCCACCGCTCCAACAATACATTTGCTGGGGGCGGCTGATATTTTTAACATTAATAGCCATATCATTTTTCTGAGGCAAGGCGCTACAGCCACTATCAACCCAATTCCATTTTTATGGACAAGAGGTGATAACGGATTGGTAAGTGGTTCAAAATTCATCCTTCCTTTATTCGTCTCTCATTCGCTTCGATCGGAATTAATGGCACCCAATGAATATTTAAGATCAGAAGCCGCCGCCGATCGTTTTACTTACGACGCTTCTAATGCAAAGTGTGTTCAATGCGCTGAAATTGCGGGCAGCTCTAATCTGGATTGCAATAGTTTTACTTTACCGCCTATTTATTCCGGCGGTGCTTCTACCGGAATTTCCGAAACAAACCAAGGCACAGACATAGATATTTATCCCAATCCAACTACCGACCAATTGACTATAACAATAAATGACCTTAGTAAGATTTTCGACATTCGCCTCTTCGATCTCAATGGAAGGTTGCTTTACAAAACTACTTCAAAAAATAGCGAAGCAAAACTATCTCTTGGCAAATACCCCAACGGTACTTACATAATCAAAATGACCACGGCGGATAAAATGGTAACGAGAAAAGTCGTAAAAACGAACTAAATCAAAATATTTTTACGCATTTAAAAGAATAAGAAAAAAGGTTACATCGTATTAACGATGCAACCCTTCCTCTATCTTTATTGTTTAAATTATATCAACTTAATAAGCCCATTTAATATAAGTAGAGCCCCAGGTAAACCCACCGCCAAATGCAGCAAGGATAAGGTTATCGCCTTTTTTCAGTTTACTTTCCCACTCCCATAAGCATAATGGAATGGTTCCGCTGGTGGTGTTGCCATAACGTTGAATGTTCAGCATTACTTTTTCTTCCGGTAAGCCCATCCTGTCTGATGTAGCACTGATGATGCGCAGATTGGCCTGATGTGGTACTAACCATTGAACATCATCGCCCGTAAGGCCATTGCGTTCCATAATTTCGGCCGATACATTGGCCATATTGGTTACCGCAAATTTGAAAACGGTTTGTCCTTCCTGATAAATGTAATGTTCTCTTGCCATCACCGTTTCAATGGAAGCCGGTTTTGCAGAGCCGCCCGCTTTCTGATGCAAGTGTATCCAACCTTTGCCATCGCTTTTCAAAATGGAATCCAGAATACCGTTGCCTTCTTCATTGGGTTCTAAAAGAACAGCGCCGGCGCCATCACCAAAAATGATACAGGTAGCACGATCGGTATAATCTACAATAGAACTCATTTTATCGGCACCTACTACAATTACTCTTTTATTTCTGCCGCTTTCAATGAACTGAGCACCGGTATTAAGCGCGTACATAAATCCGCTGCAAGCTGCACTGATATCATAGCTGAAAGCATTTGTCAACCCACATTCGGCAGCAACCAGATTGCCCGTTGCCGGAAATTGCATATCGGGTGTGGTGGTAGCGCAAATCAACAAATCGATAGACTCGGGATCAATATTTTTCTTCTTCAACAAATCCTTCACCGCTTCGGCAGCCATGTAGGAAGTTCCCAATCCTTCTCCTTTTAATATTCTGCGTTCTTTGATACCTGTGCGCGCGGTTATCCACTCATCAGTAGTATCAACAATGGTCTCTAATTCTTTATTAGATAAAACATACTCCGGCACATAGCCACCGACAGCCGTAATTGCTGCGTGCATTTTTCCCATTCAATAATTTATTTGAGGCGACAAAGGTAGGCCTAATTGAAAAGTAAAAAGTAAAAAATTCAAAAATGATGTAGAAACAAAAGTTTAGATTCCAAAAATTAAATTCCAAAATCCGAAAATCAAAATCCCGATCTATATTGAACTTCTCAAATCTCACATCTCACATCCCACATCTAAAAAAAATTAAATATTCATTCCTCCGCAGGCACTTATTACCTGGCCGGTTACATAGGTACTCATATCTGAAGCCAGGAATAGCGCTACATCTGCAATTTCTTCGGGTTTGCCAAAACGTTGCAATGGAATTTTTTCGAACCATTGGCTGGCATCGCCTTCTTTTAAATAATGTGTCATATCGGTTTCTA
>Ga0105239_10008065_pt1 | contig 12022 bp, 6 predicted proteins | sample KBSC44metaG_FD_92761 | JGI IMG/M metagenome (GOLD analysis project Ga0105239, IMG submission 92761) | Corn rhizosphere microbial communities from Kellogg Biological Station, Michigan, USA - KBS C4-4 metaG | ecosystem: Host-associated > Plants > Roots > Rhizosphere > Soil | place: Michigan, USA...
CACCCTTCTTCGGACGGTCGAACTTGAAGTTCACGCCGCGCAGGTCGATGACGACCTTCTGCGGGCAGCCATCCGGACCGACGATCGTGCCGGCCGGCGTGTCTGCACACTTGTCGTCGCAGTTGTTGACGCCGTCATGGTCGTCGTCCATCGAGTGGCAATCGGCGGCCGGCGGCGGGGTTGCCGGGGTGGCCGGGACCGCAGCAGCGGCGTGGCCGAAGCTGTAGACGAGGCCGACGCTGGCGATGCCGTCGACGTAGCCGCTCTCGTGGCTGATGTTGTTGTAGCCGAGGCCGTCCGACAGGTTGCCACGGGTGTTGTTGTCGTGGTCGTAACGCGCCGCGAGCTCACCACGCAGGGCGAGGTTCTCGGACAGGTTGTACTGGATGCCGCCGCCGATCGTGGCCATCGGATCCCAGCCATTCTCGTGGTAGCCGATGCCGTTCAGCAGGTAGCCCGAGTACGCCGCATGACGCAGCATGCCGAGGCCGCCCATGATGTACGGACGCCACTGCGCGCCTTCGTCACCGAAGAACCAGCGGCCGCTGACGCCGAGGCCGACGCTTTCCCACTCATGGCCACCGCGCCACGACGTGTCGTCGAACTTCGCGTTGTTGATCGTGTATTCGAAATCGACGGCCAGGTGCGGGTTGACCCACACGCCGACGCCGAAGCCGCCCCACACCGACGTGTCGGTTTCGCGGCTGCTGTCGGAGAAATTCGCGCCGATGCGCGGAGCGATGTACCAGTTGCCGAAATCCTGGGCTTGGGCGACAGCGCTGCCGCCGACGAGCGCCAGGGCGATGAGCGCACTAAGGGCATTACGTTTCATTCAGAGGACTCCTCTCTCGTTTTGGTTCAAACGCGTGCCCGCCCAACTCCGCAGGACGCTGACACTCCTAATCCCAAGTCTACTGACAAGCCGAGACGAAGGAAACATACGCTTAACACTTTAGCATGGGCGCATGACTGGGGCGCGAGTTTAGCCAAGTCCCGTGCTGCCGCCAACGGCTTGTGAAGATGTCGTTAAGGTACAGGTCAGTTCAGGCTGAACGCGTTCAGGAAATGATGGATCGGCATGGCATCCAGCGCCTCCGGCTCGCTGGTCGCGGCGATGATCTGCCCGACCCGCGGTGCCGGCAGGTGCGCAGCGAGGGCCGCTTCGAACTTGGCCAGCAGCAACGGTGCCCCCTCGGCGCGGCGCCGGCGGTGACCGATGGGATAGTCGATTGATACCCGATCGGTCGCGCTGCCGTCCCCGAAGAACACCTGCACGGAGTTGCCGATGGAGCGCTTGACGGGATCGAAATATTCCTTCGTGAATCGCGGGTTCTCCCGCACGACCATCCGATCACGCAGTGCGTCGATGCGCGGGTCTGCGGCGACCTCGTCGGTGTAGTCGTCGGCCGTCAGGCGGCCGAGGATCAGTGGCACCGCGACCATGTACTGGAGGCAATGGTCGCGATCGGCGTAGTTCGCCAGCGGACCGGTCTTGTCGATGATGCGCAAGGCCGCTTCCTGCGTCCCGATCTCGATGCGCTCGACCTGGTCGAGCCGGCCGGCGACCTGCGCATGCAGCTGCATCGCGCACTCCACCGCCGTCTGCGCGTGGAACTCGGCCGGAAAGCTGATCTTGAACAGCACGTTTTCCATCACGTAGCTGCCGAACGGGCGCTCGAATTCGAATGCCCGGCCCTTGAACGAGACGTCGTAGAAGCCCCAGGTCCGGGCCGTCAGAGCGGACGGACAGCCGACCCCGCCCTTGAGCGCATTCAACGCAATGGTGACCGCGCGGCGGCAGGCATCGCCGGCCGCCCAGCTCTTGCGCGGACCGGTGTTCGGCGCGTGTCGATAGGTACGCAGCGCGCCGTTGTCGATCCAGCTGTGCGAGATCGCGTTGACGATGTCGTCCCGTCCTCCGCCGAGCATGTGCGTGACGATCGCGGTCGAAGCGAGGCGCACGAGGATCACATGGTCGAGGCCGACGCGGTTGAACGAATTCTTCAGCGCATAGCAACCCTGGATCTCGTGTGCCTTGATCGCAAGCCCGAGCACGTCGCGCACGCGCAGCGGCTGGCCGCCTTCACGCTCCGCCTTGCGCGACAGGTAATCGGCGACGGCGAGGATCGCGCCGAGGTTGTCGGACGGATGTCCCCACTCGGCCGCGAGCCAGGTATCGTTGAAATCGAGCCAGCGCACCTGCACGCCGATGTTGTAGGCGGCCTGCGTAGGATCGAGTTCCCATTCCGTGCCCGGCACACGTGCGCCGCCCGGCAGCGTCGCCCCAGGCACCAGCGGGCCGAGATGCTTCACGCACTCGGGGAATTTCATCGCCAGCATCGCGCAGGCGAGGGAATCGAGCAGCACCCAGCGGGCCGTGTCGTAGGCTTCGATCGAGTTGATCCGATAGTCGACGACGTAGTCGGCGATGTCGACCATCGCCTGATCGGGAGCGGGCCGTGCGGCCGAGCGGATATCGCGGTCGCTCATCGAACATCCTCGGCATCGTCGAGCCCGGCAGCTTGCCCGCACAGCATCACGTGGCACGCCACAGCAGGTCCATCATCAGGCCACTTCACGGCGCAGCACGCCTATGTCGCCGGCACGCGCACCGCGCCCTCCATCAGCACGCGTGCGCTGCGGCTCATCACCGCCTTGGTCGCGACCCATCGCCCGTCGACTTCCTTCACGTCCGCGCCGACCCGCAACGTCCCGGACGGATGGCCGAAGCGGACCACGTCGCGGGTGCCGCCGCCGGCCGCGATATTGACCAGCGTCCCCGGCACCGCCGCCGCGGTCGCGATCGCGACCGCGGCGGTGCCCATCATCGCGTGGTGCAGCTTGCCCATCGAGATCGCGCGCGCGAGCAGGTCGATGTCGGTCGCGCGCACGGCCTTGCCGCTCGACGAAACGTAGTCCTTCGGCGGCGCGACGAAAGCCACCTTCGGCGTCAACGGTCGCGCGGCGGCCTTCGCCACGTCCGCGACCAGGCCCATGCGCACCGCGGCCATGGCGCGGATCGCCTCCAGCTTCGCCAGCATGGCCTTGTCGTCGTTGATCGCAGGCTGCAGTTCGGTGCCGTCATAGCCAAGCGCCGCGGCATCGACGAATACGACCGGCACGCCGGCATTGATCATCGTGGCCTGGAATGTTCCTGCGCCCGGCACGGCGAGCTCGTCGACGAGGTTGCCGGTCGGGAACATCGCGCCACCGTCTTCGCCCTCGTCGGCCGGGTCGAGGAACTCGAGCGCGATCTCGGCGGCGGGAAAGGTCACGCCGTCCAGCTCGAAATCTCCGGTCTCCTGCACCTCGCCGTTCGTCATCGGCACGTGCGCGACGATGGTCTTGCCGATGTTGGCCTGCCAGATGCGCACCGTGCAGCTGCCGTCGCGTGGCACGCGCGCAGGATCGAGAAAGCCGTTGGCGATCGCGAACGGTCCGACCGCGGACGACAGGTTGCCGCAATTGCCGCTCCAGTCGATGAAGTCGCCGTCGATCGGTACCTGGCCATACAGGTAGTCGACATCGTGGTCCGGTACCATGGCCTTGGCGATGATCACGACCTTGCTCGTGCTCGACGTCGCGCCGCCCATGCCGTCGGTGTGCTTGGCGTAGGGATCGGGCGAGCCGATCACGCGAATCAGCAACGCGTCGCGCGCGCGACCAGGCTCGCGCGCCGCTTCGGGCAGATCGTCACGCTTGAAGAACACGCCCTTGGACGTGCCGCCGCGCATGTAGGTCGCGGGAATCCTGATTTGTGGAGGATGGTTCATCGTGCGGTCTCAGGCGGCCTTCGACGATTCGAGGAAATCCTGCGCGAAGCGCTGCAGGACGCCACCCGCTTCGTAGATCGCGACTTCCTCGGCGGTGTCGAGGCGACAGGTCACGGCCACTTCGACACGCTCGCCGTGCGCGCGGTGGACCACCAGCGTGAGGTCGGCCCGCGGCGTGCGTGCGCCGACGACGTCGTAGGTCTCGGTGCCGTCGAGCGCGAGCGTGTGACGGTTCGTGCCCGGCTTGAACTCGAGCGGCAGCACGCCCATGCCGATCAGGTTCGTGCGATGGATGCGCTCGAAGCCTTCGGCGGCGATCGCCTCGACGCCGGCAAGGCGCACGCCCTTGGCGGCCCAGTCGCGCGAACTGCCCTGGCCGTAGTCGGCGCCGGCAATGATGATCAACGGCTGCTTGCGCTGCATGTAGGTCTCGATCGCTTCCCACATGCGCGTGACCTTGCCGTCCGGCTCGATGCGCGCGAGCGATCCCTGCTTGACCTGGCCGTCGACGACGGCCATCTCGTTGACGAGTTTCGGATTCGCGAACGTCGCACGCTGCGCGGTCAGGTGGTCGCCGCGATGCGTCGCGTAGGAATTGAAGTCCTCTTCCGGCAAGCCCATCTTAGCGAGGTACTCGCCCGCCGCGCTCGTCGGCAGGATCGCGTTCGACGGCGACAGGTGGTCGGTCGTGATGTTGTCGCCGAGCAGCGCGAGCGGACGCATGCCGCGCAACGTGCGTTCGCCGGCGAGCGCGCCCTCCCAGTACGGCGGGCGGCGGATGTAGGTGCTCTGCGCACGCCAGTCGTACAGCGGATCGATCTTCTCGCCCGACTCCACGCGCAGCGGGAACATCGGACCGTAGACCTTCCGGAACTGCTCCGGTTTGACGCTCGCGGCGACGACGGCGTCGATTTCCGCATCGCTCGGCCAGATCTCCTTCAGCGTGACCGGCCGGCCGTTCGCGTCGTGGCCGAGCGCATCCTTCTCGATGTCGAAGCGGATCGTGCCGGCGATCGCATACGCGATCACCAGCGGCGGCGAAGCGAGGAACGCCTGCTTCGCGTACGGATGGATGCGGCCGTCGAAGTTGCGATTGCCTGACAGCACGGCCGTCGCATACAGGTCGCGCTTGATGATCTCCTGCTGGATTGCCGGGTCGAGCGCGCCACTCATGCCGTTGCAGGTGGTGCAGGCGAAGCCGACGATGCCGAATCCGAGCTGCTCCAGCTCGGAAAGAAGCCCGGCCTCCTCCAGATACAGTTGCACCGCCTTCGATCCCGGCGCCAGCGAGGACTTCACCCACGGCTTGCGCACGAGGCCCTTCGCATTCGCATTGCGTGCGAGCAGTCCGGCGGCGATCACGTTGCGCGGGTTCGAGGTGTTCGTGCAACTGGTGATCGCCGCGATGATGACGGCGCCATCGGGCATCCGACCCGGCACTTCCTCCCATGCAGCGGCAATGCCGCGCGCGGCGAGTTCGCTCGTCGGCAACCGCTTGTGCGGATTCGACGGCCCGGCCATGTTGCGCACGACGTCCGACAGGTCGAAGTGCAGCACGCGCTCGTACTGCGCGGACTTCAGCGCGTCGGCCCACAGTCCCGCCTGCTTCGCATAGGTCTCGACCAGGCGCACCTGCTGCTCGTCGCGCCCCGTCAGGCGCAGGTAGTCGAGCGTCTGCTGGTCGATCGAGAACATCGCGGCGGTCGCGCCGAACTCCGGCGTCATGTTCGAGATCGTCGCGCGGTCGCCGAGGGTCAACGCGGCGGCACCTTCGCCGAAGAACTCGAGATAGGCACCGACGACTTTCTCCCTGCGCAGGAATTCGGTCAGCGCGAGCACGATGTCGGTCGCGGTGATGCCGGCAGCGGGCCTGCCGGCGAGCTCGACGCCGATGATGTCCGGCAGGCGCATCCACGAGGCGCGTCCGAGCATCACGCTTTCGGCTTCGAGGCCGCCGACGCCGACCGCGATCACGCCGAGCGCATCGACGTGCGGCGTATGGCTGTCGGTACCGACGCAGGTATCCGGATAGGCGACTCTGTCCTGCACGCCGATCACCGGCGACATCCGCTCGAGGTTGATCTGATGCATGATGCCGTTGCCCGGCGGAATCACGTCGACGTTGCGGAACGCCTTCTTCGTCCAGTCGATGAAGTGGAAGCGGTCCTCGTTGCGGCGGTCCTCGATCGCGCGGTTCTTCGCAAACGCGTCCGGATCGTAGCCGCCGCATTCGACGGCGAGCGAGTGGTCGACGATGAGCTGGGTCGGCACCACCGGGTTGATCTGTGCCGGATCGCCGCCCTTGTCCGCGATCGCATCGCGCAAGCCGGCAAGATCGACCAGTGCGGTCTGGCCGAGGATGTCGTGGCAGACCACGCGTGCAGGAAACCACGGGAAGTCGAGATCGCGCCGGCGCTCGATCAACTGCATCAGGTACGCGTCCAGCATCGATGGTTCGGCGCGACGCACGAGGTTTTCGGCGTGCACGCGCGAGGTGTACGGCAGCGTGTCCCACGCACCGGGCCGGATCGCTTCGACGGCGGCGCGCGCATCGAAATAGTCGAGCGCGGTGCCCGGGAGCGGTTTGCGGTATTCGGTATTCATGGCTGGTTCTTTCGAAGAAAGGGCGGCCCAGGCACGCGGCCACGGCAGCGCGGGACGATGCGTCGCGAACGGAACAGGTCGCGGTCCGCCGACCGACGCGCGCAGGCGGGCATTATGCCCGATCACCCCGTCACCGCGGACGCACACGGGAGCCACGCGGACCGTGCGCGAACCCGGCTCGCCTGCGTTCAGCGCTCGTACGCGCCGATATCGACCGCCGCGCCATTCGCGCGTGCATGGCCGGCGAAGTCGACCGCGCCGACCACGCCGACGCCGAGCATCGCGCCCGCGTCGATCGCCGGGGAGCCGAGCTGCGGGCGCAGGTCGGGCGCCAGCGGATCGATGAACTGCGGATCGGCGAACAGGGAATGCACATCCTGGCCGCTCGCGGCGAGATAGTCCGTATAGCCGACGTGTTCGACGCCCTGCCACACCCAGGACGCGTCGGTCGCACCGGCATCGGTGAAGAACAGGTTGTGGTCGAGTACGGCAGGCGCAGGCGTGTCTCCGGCATAGGCATAGACCAGAAGGCCGGCAGCGCCGGCGTACACGAGGTTGTTCTCGAACACGTTGTTGCCGGCGTGGTACTGGATCTGGAACTCGCCCTCGCCGGTGTTCGCCTGGTCGTTGCGGTAGAGCGTGTTGCCGACGATCGTCGCATGGTCGGTGCCGCCGACGCCGGCGGCGTAACCGCCAATCGAGATGCCGGCGGAATTGCCGAGGTAGACGAGGTTGTTGCGCACCGTAACGTAACTGCTCGAGCGGCCGGCATGCTCGCTGGCGATCTCGATCCCGAAATCGACGTGATGCACGCGGTTGCGCTCGATCACGATGCGCGTGCCGCCATCGACGTAGATGCCGTCTGCCGCATACTCGTTGCCGTACGCCGGATTGCCGTACGAGGTGATGTTGTAGACGGTGTTGCCGCTGATCAGGCCGTCGCGCGCCTGGTCGTAGGCGGGCTCCGGCGCGACGCCCTCGAAACCGATCGCGCCGATGCCGATGTTGTTGGTGTCGTGCACGACGTTGCCGGCGATCGTCCAATGCTCGACATTGCCGTCGAGGGAGAACGATTCGCTGCAGCCGAGCACGAGATGGTCGATTTCGTTGCCGGCAATGGTCAGGTCGTTGATCGAGGCCGGCGCACGCGTGCCGTCGACCTTGAGGCCGAATGCATTCGCCGCGCAGCCGTTTGCGATCGTGCGGATGTCGTGGATGTGGTTGTCCTGCACGCGGATGCGCGTGCCGGCGCCGGTCACGTACAGGCCGATCGGCACGTTCGACGCCGATGCCGTCGCGTAGTTGCGTAGTTCGAGTCCGCGCACGACCACGTCGCTGACGTCGACGAGCGTGACGAGGCCGTGCTGGCCATCCGGAATCGACAGCCCGGCGCCGTCGATCGCGACCGCGTCTCCGGGCACGGATTGCAGCTGGATCGGCCCGTCCGCCTCCGATCCCGAATGCGTGATCGTCACGAGTTCGTTGTAGACGCCGGCGCGCACGCAGACCGCGCCGCCGGCGGCGACCGCGTCGACCGCGTGCTGGATGGTCCGCCACGGCGCCGTCGCGCTGCCGTCGTGGCCGTCGTCGCCGCTCGTTGCGACGTAGAACGCCTGCATGGGCGGCCGCTCGAAGCCGGAGGCGAACAAGGTGTCGCCGGTGCGCGCGCACTCCGCCGCGACGACCGGCATCGAGCACAGCAAGGCCAGTCCGCAAAGTCCGCGCATGCGCATGCCTGATCGGGAGGCCTGGACTATGCCCGCATGCGATCACCGCGACCGCGGAGGCGATCACATCGACCGAATTCGGGCGCGTCGGCGCAGTTCCTCGAGGACGGCATCCGTCGAAGGCTCCGGCTGGCCTGTCGCGCCGATGGCGCTCGCACGCAAGCCGCGAGTCGTCGACAATCGGGCCATGTCCATCTCGCTCGACCAGATGCTCGCGCTCGGCGCATTCGACGGCGATTCCGTCGCCGCGCTGCGCGTGCTGCACGCGCATTTCGGCGCATCGCTGCCGGGATGCTCGCTCGCGCTGCTGCAGGTCGGAGGCCACGCGCCCGGCCAGTGCCGCATCGCCGGCCTGATCGACGGCACCGGCGACGAGCGCTTCGCGAACGTCGACCCGCTCGGCCTGCGCGATCGTGCGCCGCCGTTCGCCGACGCGTTCGCCGCCGGACTGCTGGCATCGCGCGAAGCGCGCATCGTCCATGTCGATGCTGCGCTCGCGGATACGCCGTTCGCGCAGGCACTGGACTCGCCGGCGTCCGTGCTCGGCCTTCCGATCGCGAACGGCGGCGAGGTGCGCCACTGGCTCGCGTTCGGCAGCGACGACGTGCACGCGTTCGACGCGCTCGACCGGCAGGCATTGCTCGTGCGCGCGAACCTCGCCGCGAACCTGATCGTGCGCCCGTTGGCGACGCGTGCGTTGCGCGACGAAAGCGCGCGCCAGCGCAAGGCGATCGAAAGCATCGCCGACGTGCAGCGACTGCTGTTGCCGGACGAACCCGCGATCCGCGGACTCGAATACGCGGTGCACTGGCAACCGGCGGAAACCGCGGCCGGCGACTACTACGACCTCATGCCACTGACCGCCCTCGCACCGGCCGACTTCGTCGACTCCGGCGCCGACATCTGGGCGCTGATGCTCGCCGACGTCTCCGGCCACGGTGCCGCGGCAGCCATGGAGGCGGTGCAGTTCGACGCGATCCTGCGCACCTACGACGGCGACGAGGGTGCCGGCCCGGCGGGAGCGCTCACCTACGCGAACCGCCATTTCTTCTCGCGCCGCAGCCGCGGCCATTTCCTGACCGCGTTCGCATTGCTCTACCGCCCCGATCTCCGGCGCGCCACCTTCGTCGATGCCGGCCATCCGCCACTGCTCCAGCGACGCGGCGATCGCATCCTGCGTCATGGCGCCGGCACGCAGATCCCGCTCGGCGTACTGCGCGATCACGTCTGGCAGAACGAGACGTTCGAGGTCGCGTCCGGGGACCTGCTCGTCCTCTACACCGACGGCGTGGTGGAGGCGCGCGACGCGCAGCGCGAACCGTTCGGCGAGCAACGCCTGGCCGAACTCGTGCGTACCGGTCCGACGCGGCCGGCGGAGCTTCTGACATTGCTGCGCGAGCGCCTCGTCGAGCACCAGGGCAGCGAAATCGGCAGCGACGACCAGACCCTGGCGGTGCTGCGCATCGCGCATTGAACGCCGCGCTTGTCCGGGGCGCGCATTCCGTGCATCTTCATACGATCGTTTGAACCGCCAGGAACGCCCGTGCGCTATCCGAACCTGCTCGCTCCACTCGACCTCGGCTTCACGACGTTGCCGAACCGCGTGCTGATGGGTTCGATGCACACCGGGCTCGAGGATCGTGCACGCGACTTCGACAAGCTCGCCGCCTATTTCGCCGAACGCGCGCGCGGTGGCGTCGGCCTGATGGTGACCGGTGGTTTCGCGCCGAGCATCGCTGGCTGGCTGACACCGTTCGCGAGCCGCCTGTCGATGCCGTGGCAGGTCGCGCCGCATCGGCGGATCACACGTGCCGTGCACGCCGAAGGCGGACGCATCTGCCTGCAGATCCTGCACGCGGGCCGCTACGCTTACCACCCGCTGTCGGTGGCGCCGTCGCGGATCAAGTCGCCGATCACGCCATTCACGCCGCGTGCGCTGTCGTCGCGCGGCGTCGAAGGCACGATCGCCGATTTCGTCAACTGCGCGCGCAAGGCGCAGGACGCCGGCTACGACGGCGTCGAGGTGATGGGTTCCGAGGGCTACCTCATCAACCAGTTCCTGACCGAACGCACCAACCAGCGCGAGGACGACTGGGGCGGCACGCTGGAAAAGCGCCAGCGCTTTCCGGTCGAGATCGTGCGGCGAATGCGTGCCGCGGTCGGACGCGACTTCATCATCATCTACCGCCTGTCGATGCTCGACCTGGTCGAGCGCGGCCAGGCATGGGACGAGATCGTCGCGCTCGCGAAAAAGATCGAGACCGCCGGTGCGACCCTGCTCAACACGGGGATCGGCTGGCACGAGGCGCGCGTGCCGACGATCGTGACCAGCGTGCCGCGCGCCGGTTTCGCCTGGGTCACCCGGCGCATGAAGGCGGAAGTGGGCATTCCGCTCATCACGACCAATCGCATCAACATGCCCGCAGTCGCCGAGCGCGTCCTCGCCGACGGCGACGCCGACATGGTGTCGATGGCGCGGCCCCTGCTCGCCGATCCGCACTGGGTGCGCAAGGCGCGCGAGGATCGCGGTGCCGACATCAATACCTGCATCGCCTGCAACCAGGCCTGTCTCGACCACGTATTCGAGAAGAAGCTCGCGAGTTGCCTGGTGAACCCGCGTGCGTGCCACGAAACCGAGCTCGTGATCGCACGCGCCGCGGTGAAGAAGCGCATCGCCGTCGTCGGCGCCGGGCCGGCCGGCCTCGCCTGCGCGACGACGCTGGGCGAGCGCGGTCATGCGGTCACCTTGTTCGAACAGGCGAACGAGATCGGCGGCCAGTTCAACATGGCCAAGCGCGTGCCGGGGAAGGAGGAGTTCCACGAAACCTTGCGCTACTACGGCCGTCGCATCGAGCAGACCGGCGTGCAACTGCGCCTCGGTACGCGCGCGACGCCATCCCTGCTGCGCGATTTCGACGAGGTCGTGATCGCGACCGGCGTGACGCCACGCGCGGCGTCGATCCCGGGCAGCGATCGACCGAATGTCGTCAGCTATCTCGACGTGCTGCTCAACGGCGCGCCGGTCGGCGCGAAGGTCGCGATCATCGGCGCTGGCGGCATCGGCTTCGACGTCGCCGAATTCCTGGTCGAGCCGGCGCCGTCGCCGAGCACCGACGTCGCGCGCTGGACGCACGAATGGGGTGTCGACATGACGCTCGTCGCGCGCGCGGGCCTCGCCAAGCCAGCGCCGGAGCCACCCGCGCGCCAGGTGTGGCTCCTGCAGCGCACGCCGGGCAAGCCCGGCAAGCGTCTCAACAAGACCACGGGCTGGGTGCACCGCGCGACGCTGGCGGCGAAACGCGTGACGATGCTCGGTGGCGTCGGCTACGAACGCATCGACGACGAGGGCCTGCACATCCGCGTCGGCGACGGGCTGCAGGTGCTGCCGGTCGACACGGTCGTGATCTGTGCCGGGCAGGAGCCGAATCGCGCGCTGCATGCGGAATTCGCTGGCGATGCACGCGTGCACCTCATCGGCGGCGCCGACGTGGCGGCCGAACTCGATGCGAAGCGCGCGATCGACCAAGGCACGCGGCTCGCGGCAAGGCTCTAGCAGACGCGTCAACCGGTGTCGCCGTGCGATGCTTGGCCCGGTTGCCCATGCGGAGGAACTGCCGATGCGTCGCCTGTGCCTGGCCCTGCTCTGTTGCGCGTTCGCATTGTGCGCCTGTGCTTCCTCGCCGCAGCAGCCTCGCAGCGACGCCACGCCCGCGTATTTCCACATCGAACCGCTACGCCCTGTCTCCGAACTGCTGCCTGTCGCTCTCGCCGCGACGCCGCCGGTGGAGTCCGGCGAGTTCAAGCCGAACGACCTGGTCGAGCTGACCCGGCTCGACCCCGCGATCAGGCTCGACATCCGCTACGCGACTTCGCGCAACTTCCTGGGCACGCCGTTGTACAGCCAGGCGCGCGCGTTCC
>Ga0105239_10008066_pt1 | contig 12021 bp, 10 predicted proteins | sample KBSC44metaG_FD_92761 | JGI IMG/M metagenome (GOLD analysis project Ga0105239, IMG submission 92761) | Corn rhizosphere microbial communities from Kellogg Biological Station, Michigan, USA - KBS C4-4 metaG | ecosystem: Host-associated > Plants > Roots > Rhizosphere > Soil | place: Michigan, USA...
GGCGCCTCCACCGCGGTGGTGCTCGCCAGGTGGAGTACCGGCGACCGGAACGTGTGCTTCCGGCGCTCCCCTCGGCGGTCGTTGACTCAAAGGGTCACCGACCGCCGGAGGGTTCCGTGCCAGAAACTGTCCGACTCGAGACGGCCGGGAGGACCTCCCTCGCCGCCGAGGTCGTCGTCCCCGCGCTGACGTCGAGCGCGCGCCGTGCCGAGCGAGGCCGGCGATGAGCCTCCCGACGCCCGGCACGTCGCCGCTGCGCTTCGACGGTCACGTGGCCCTCGTGACCGGAGGCGCCACAGGCCTCGGGAGGTCCTACGTCCGCGAGCTGGCCCGACGTGGCGCCGTCGTCGTGTCGGCGTCGCGGTCCGCGGCGGACCGCGACGGCGATCTCGAGCGCCAGCACCTCGACGGCGATCCGGCGGGACGGGGACGGGTGGACGCGGTGGAGGTCGACGTCACCGACGCGGCACAGGCCACCCGGCTGGTCGAGGACGTGGTCGCCCGGCACGGCCGGCTCGACGTACTGGTCAACAACGCTGGCACCGCGTGGGTCGCCCCGATCCAGGACGGATCGACCGAGCAGCTGCGAGCCATGATCGAGGTGCACCTGATGGGCACGTTCTGGACGATGCGCGCAGCTCTGCCGCACATGCGCGCCCGGGGGACGGGGCGGATCGTCAACACCGCGTCCGGCGTGGCTCTGTTCGGACGGACCGGGTCGTTCGCGTACGCCGCGGCGAAGGGTGCCGTCCAGGCGATGACACGGTGCGCGGCACTAGACAACGCCGACGTCGATGTGAAGGTCAACGCCATCTCCCCGATCGCAGCGACCCCGATGGCCCCGACCTTCCAGTCGATCGACCCACTCCTCGACGCCGAGCGCATGTCGGTGGACCGCGTCGCACCGGTCGTCGCGTACCTGGCGCACCCGACGTGCACGCTCAGTGGCCGGGTGCTGCACGCGGCCGGGGGACGCGTCGCTCGTGCTGAGCCCGTCCTGTCCCGGGGCTGGGGCAGTGAGACCCTGAGCGCCGAGGACGTCGCGGACCACCTCGCCGAGATCGACGACCTGACCGGCGCCCTGGCCCTCGACGACTCCCTCGACCAGTACGCGCACATTCCGCGGCGCGGCAGTGACTTCGCGCAGTGGGCCGGAGCGGACTGACCGGCGGGCCGGCCGGCGGACGGACCGGCGAGCCGGATCAGACGAGATGGATGCCGCCGCCGGCGCGGATGTTCTCGCCGGTCACGTAGCCGGCCAGGTCGCCGGCGAGGAACTCGACGACAGCGGAGACGTCCTCCGGCGTACCGGTACGCCGGAGGGGGATGGTGCTGCTCTGATCGACTCCGCCGGCACCTGGGCGTGCTGCGGCGAGGGCCTGGATGCGGGCGGTCATGATGAGCCCGGGCGACACGCAGTTGGCCCTGATGCCCTCGGGGCCGAGCTCGACGGCCAGCGAACGGGTGTAGCGCACCACCGCCGCCTTGGCAGCGGCGTAGAGCGCCAACTGGCCCTGACCGGCCTCGACGTCGACGCCGATGGTGGCGATGTTGATGATGGAGCCGCCTGGCCGACGCATGTGTGGAGCCGCCGCTCGGCACATGTTGACGGTGCCCACCAGGTTCAGGTCCACGACCCGGCGCACGTCCTCGTCCGACGTGCTCGTGGCGGTGCTGCGCTCGTACGGGGTGATCTCGCCGCCGGCGTTGTTGACCAGGATGTCGATGGCCGACCACTCGGAGACGATCGTCGCGATCGCCGCGTCGGTGGCTGCGGCGTCGGTGAGGTCGACCTCGATCGCCATGCTCTCCACCCCGAGGGCGCTGATCTCCTCAGCGACGCTCGGGGCCGTGAGCTCCTCATCCCACCGCTTCGCGACGTCGAGGTCGATGTCGAGGATCGCTACGTCGGCGCCGAGTCGGGCCAGCCGCAGTGCATGAGCGCGTCCCATGCCTCCGGCGCCACCTGTCACCACGGCGCGTCGCTGGCCCAGTGCTCCGACCATGTCCACCTCTTCTAGGTACGGGTTCGGCGAGAGTCGCGGGCGGTCGCGTGACGACGGTGGGTGTGACGCGAACGAGGGCGAACGCCAGGTCGCCCGAGTGCACCGTCTCTGTCGGTCAACGACCATGCGCCGTCCCGATGTCCGGAACACCGTCTCGTCACCCAACTCGGCGTCGAGTGATGGTCGCGGCGTGGAGAACGCGACGCGCAAGGACGACTTCGACGTCATCGTGGCAGGAGCCGGTCCCGTGGGTCTGGTGCTGGCCATCGACCTCGGGCGCCGAGGAGTGCGAACGCTGCTGGTGGAGAAGGACCTGACGACCAAGGAATGGCCCAAGATGGACCGCTCGAACGCGCGGACGATGGAGATCTTCCGCCGTCTCGGGTTCGCAGAGGAGGTGCGTGAGCTCGGCTACCCGGCTGACGCCTCGATGGACGTACTGGTCGTGACGTCGCTCTCGCAGGAGCCACTGACTGTGCTGAGCTACCGCACGGTGGCGGAGCATCGTGAGCAGATCAGGCAGGCGCGCGACGGCTCGGAGCCGCTCGAGCCGTACCAGCTGGTCTCGCAGAACGACCTCGAACCGCTGCTGAAGAGCATCGCCGAGTCGACCGACGGCGTCGAGGTGAGATTCGGTTGCGAGCTGGTCGGCTTCGACCAGGACGACGACGGTGTCTCGGTGCAGCTGCGTGATGCGTCCGGTGCGGCGAGCACGGTGCGGGCGGGCTACCTCGTGGGCTGTGACGGGGGAGTCAGCACGGTTCGCAAGCAGCTGGGCATCCCGCTCTCCGGGCGCGGCGGCATCAGCGCGCTGCTCCAGACCACGTTCGCCTCGGACGAGCTCTACGACAAGATCCCGATCGGGAAGGGACGTCACTACTACTTCGCGGACGACCAGGGCGCGGGCATCGTCGTCCAGGGCAGCCGCCGGCAGTTCACCCTCAACCTGCGAGCCACCGACGATGACCTCGACCTCGAGCAGGAGATCCGCGATCGGCTCGGGTTCGACGTCGACTTCACCATCGTCAACAACCGGCGGTGGAAGATGCACCTGCTGCTCGCCGACAGGTACCGCGAGGGTCGGGTCTTCATCGCCGGTGATGCGGCCCATCTGGTGATCCCGACCGGCGGACTCGGCATGAACACCGGGATCGGCGACGCGATCGACCTGGCCTGGAAGCTGGCCGGAACAGTGCACGGCTGGGGAGGGCCGGGGCTGCTGGCGAGCTACGAGGTGGAACGGCGCGCGGTCGGCGCCCACAACGTCGCCGCGGCGGGCTGGGCGGCCGAGGGCATGTTCTTGTGGCAGTCGCAGGTGCGTCCCGAGATCCGTGAGGACGGCCCCGAGGGCGCTGAGGCACGGGCCGACGTCGCGAAGGCGGCCCGCGACCACCACTGGCGCATCTACGAGATGGTGGGCGCCGAGCTGGGGTACAGCTACGCCGGGTCGGCCCTCGTCGCCACGGAGGACGACGACCCCGGCGAGTGGGACACGGTGCACTACACACCGCACGCCCGACCGGGGGTGCGTCTCCCACATGTGTGGCTGCGAGACGGCCGCGCCGTGCAGGACGTCCTCGGTCCGAATTACTCGCTGCTCGACCTGACCGGCAGTGCGGACACCGCCGAGATCGAGTCGGCGTTCGCCGCTCTCGGGGCCCCGCTGCAGGTCTTTCGATCCGACGAGCCGGGCGCCCGGGACGTCTATGGCGCGCCACTGCTCCTGGTCCGCCCGGATCTCCACGTCTTCTGGCGGGGTACCGAACTGCCGGACGCCGACGTGCTGGCGGCCGGTGCCACCGGGCACACCGTGCCGTCGGTCCGCATTCCCGAGTTGACGGAGGCCAGCTGATGGCGGCGAACAAGAACAGCACAGACGTCGTGGTGGTTGGTGCCGGCCTGGCGGGGCACGTCGCTGCTCTGTCGGCAGCCGAGTCCGGGCTGCAGGTGGCGCTGCTCGAGAAGGGATCCGAGTTCGGCGGATCGTCGACGATGGCAGGTGGCGGCCTGGTGTTCGCAGGCACGGATCTGCAGCGCAAGGCCGGCTTCGAGGACTCGCCCGCCCGGTTGCGCGAGTCCCTCGTGGCCACAGGCGGGGGAGTGGCGCGAGAGGATCTCATCGACGCCTACGTCGACCACCAGCTCGAGACCTACGACTGGATGGCGAGCAAGGGGGTCGCGTTCTCCATCGACGAGGGGGCGACGGCTGAGCCCTTCACCCGAGTGCACTTCACGGGCGCCGGCGTCGCGACCCGGCACCTGCACGACCTGGTGGAGCGCCACCCGGCCGTCGAGTACCACCCCAACGCCCCGGTGGTGCGACTCGCGAGGGGAGAGCGCGGCCGCGTGGACCGAGTCGCCGTGATGGTCGACGGCGACGCGCAGTGGTGGAGCGCGACGCGCGGGGTCGTGCTCACGACCGGCGGCTTCTCCCATGGCACGGACCTGCTGCGCACCTTCAGCCCGATGTGGCTCGAGACAGTGCAGATGGGTGGCGCGCACAACACCGGAGACGGCATCGTCATGGGCTGGGCGCTCGGGGCCGGTATGGCGGACCTGCCATACGTCGCGGCTTCCTTCGGTGCGTCAGTGCCCAGCCATTCCGACCAGGACCGTCCGGCCGCAGAGCCGATGCTCCTCTATCCCAACTACAAGGGTGCGATCGTCGTCAACCGCGATGCCGTCCGCTTCGCCAACGAGGAGCTGCGGTACAAGGAGCTGGGACGGATCTGCGTCGACCAACCCGGAGGCATTGCCTTCGAGATCTTCGACGAGCCGGTGCTCCAGCGCTCCGACGAGTTCGCCGCCCCGCTTGACCTCAAGGCGGCCAAGCAGGCGGGATTGTTCAGGCAGGCTGACACGATCGCCGAGCTCGCCGAGATGCTCGACCTCGACCCCGACATCCTCACGGCCACGGTGGAGCGCTACAACGCGGCCGTCGAGTCGGGGGTGGACGCCGAGTTCGGCCGGCCGATGTCCCAGGACGGTGGGCCGGGTGCCGTGCCGATCACCACGCCGCCGTACTACGGCTACCCGACCAAGCCAGGTCTCACCTCGACGTTCGCCGGGCTCACCGTCGATGCCTCGATGCGGGTCCTCGACGTCTACGGCGCGCCCCTGGACGGGTTGTTCGCGGCAGGCGAGGTGGTCGGCGGATTCCACGGTTCCGGGTACTACAGCGGGACGGCACTCGGGAAGGCTGCGGTGTTCGGACGAATCGCAGGCACGGCGGCAGCGGCCGGGTGACGACGAGCCCGGCCGAGAGCGTTCGGGAGCGCTCTGACCCGGCTTCGCGCGGGACGAGGCCGACGCTCGCTGTGACGCCGGTCGCTGTCCTGGCCGGGCTGGCGCCGTCACTGGCGTTCCCGTTGCTCGGGACGATCGCCGATCAGCTCCACGTCAGCCCCTCCACCGCGACCTGGGTGCTCACGTCGGCCTTCCTCGCCTCGGCCGTGGTCACGCCGCTCCTGGGGCGCCTCAGTGACCTCTTCGGCTATCGCCGGGTCCTGATCCTGGCGCTGACCATCGCCCTGGCGGGCTCTGTCCTGGTGGCGACGACGCCGAGTTTTCCGCTCCTCATCGCTGGCCGGGTGCTGCAAGGCATCGCGGCCCCGCTGTACCCGCTCGCCATCGGCCTCCTCCAGTCCGAACTCGAGGGCGAGCGCCTGCACCGGTCGGTCAGCCTGGCGTCCGTGCTGCTGGCCGCAGGCGCTGGCGCCGCGCTGGTGGTCGCGGGCTTCGGGGGGAGTCATTCGGACTACCGCACCGTGTTCTGGCTCCCGGTCGCGGTGTGCGTCGCGGCGATCGCCGCGGTCTCCACTTGTGCCCGGGCGACGGAGCCGTCTGCCGGCGGCCGGGTCGATCTGCTCGGGGCGCTGCTCCTCTCGGGAGCCCTGGTCCTCATCCTGCTTCCACTGTCGCGGGCGGCGCGGCTGGGGCTGGGGTCGCCCGTCGTGCTCGGTTGCCTCGCGGCCGGTGCGGTGGTGGCAGCTGTCTTCGTGTCGGTCGAGCGGCGGGTGACCCATCCGATCCTCCCGGGTCGGCTGTTGCGCAACCGCACCGTCGTGGTCTCGACGCTCACTTCGATGTGCGCGGTCAGTGCGGTCTTCGTGCCGATGGTCACCATCCCGATCCTCGCGCAGGCGGACCCGGCGATCATTCCCGGCGGTCCGGCATCGCCCTTGGTCGTCGCCCTGGTCTACCTGCTGCCGGGCACCCTCCTGGGCTCTTTGGGCGCGCCCCTCGGGGTCTGGTCAGTCCGACGCCGAGGGGTTCGCGCGGCCGTGGCGACCGCAGGTGCGCTGGCCCTCGTGGGGTCGGCGACGATGGTGCTCGCACCGGCCGTGCCGCTTGCCCTGGTCGCCGGACTGACAGTGACGATGGTGGCGCTCTTCATCTGCTACGGCGCGATTCCGCTGCTGGTCATCGACCACGTGGACCGCGGTGACCTCGGGGTCGTGAACGCCGTCAGCTCCCTGGGCCGGTGGGTCGGTTCGGCGGTCATCACCGCGCTGGTCTCGCTGATCCTCTCCCTGTCTGCCGTGGGCGAACCGCTCGCACGCGTTGACTTCCGGTGGACGTTCCTCCTGGGCGTCGCTGCGAGCGCGGGCGTGGTCACCACCGCGTTCTTCCTGCCCCGGGCAGACCCGCGGCGCTCACCCTGACGAGCCACACCGCAAGAGCGGGCCTCGTTCCGGCGTCCGGAACTGGCGATTGGGTGACGGGCGCCACTCGGACCACCATGCGAGACCTCGGATCGTTCCCGGCGAGTGGGAGCGATAGAGGCAGCGACGAGCGTGAAGGGGTGCTTGCCTTGGCGGTTCTCGACGTGCAGGACGTGACCCTGGAGTTCGGCGGTATCACCGCTCTTGACGGACTGTCCTTCGTGGTCGAGTCCGGAAGCATCTGCGGTCTGATCGGCCCGAACGGGGCTGGTAAGACCTCGCTCTTCAACTGCATCAGCCGCGTGTACCGCCCCACGTCGGGCCGGGCGTTGCTCGACGGCCAGGACCTTCTTGACAGTCCCGCGTACAGGATCGCAGGCAGGGGCGTGGCGCGGACGTTCCAGAACCTCGGCCTCTTCCCCTCGATGACGTTCCTCGAGAACACGATGGCCGGCGCTCACCCGCACGGCCGCTCGGGATTCCTGCGGTCTCTCGTCCGATGGGGCGTCGCCCGCGAGGAGCGTGCGCTGCGGGCGGAGGCGTTCGAGCTGCTCGCGCGGCTCGGACTGGCCGACCTGGCCTTCGAGCGGGCCGGCGACAAGCCGTACGGGACCTTGAAGCGGCTCGAGCTCGCCCGCGCACTGGCCGCACGACCCAAGCTGCTCATGCTCGACGAGCCGGCTGGCGGCCTGACGCACGAGGAGGTTCACCAGCTCGGTGAGCTCATCCGTCAGGTGCGCGACGACTTCGGGCTCACGGTGCTGCTGGTCGAGCACCACATGGGTCTGGTCATGGGCATCTCGGACAAGGTGGTGGCGATGTCCTTCGGAAGGAAGATCGCGGAAGGCACGCCGCGTGAGATCCAGATCCACCCAGAAGTCGTCTCGGCCTACCTGGGGACGCCGGCGTGAACCTCGAGCTGCACGACGTGTCGGCCGGTTACGGCGCGGGCGACGTACTGCACCAGGTGTCCCTTGACGTGCGCTCGGGGGAGATCGTGGTGATGCTCGGCGCGAACGGCGCGGGGAAGACCACGCTGATGCGCGCGATCTCAGGAGTCATCAGCCGGAGGGGAACGATCCTCCTCGACGGGGTCGACATCTCGCGGGCCCGGGCGGACGAGATTGTGCGCCGTGGGCTGGTGCAGGTACCCCAGGGACGAGGGACGTTCGTCGACCTGACCGTGGAGGAGAACCTGCGGGTCGGCGCGCTGTCGCGGCGGGACGCGGTGGCGGTCAACAGCGACATCGACAGGTGGTATGAGACCTACCCGCGGCTCGCTGAGCGTCGCCGCCAGAAGGCGGGCCTGTTGTCGGGCGGCGAACAGCAGATGTTGGCCGTGTCGAGGGCCATGATGAGCCGCCCGCGGCTGCTGCTGTGCGACGAGCCGAGCCTCGGGCTGTCGCCGAAGCTGACTCGAGAGCTCTTCGCGTCCTTGGAGGCGATCAACAAGGAATGGGACATGGGCATGCTCATCGTCGAACAGAACGCCGCAATCGCGCTCAGCATCGCGACGCGGGGCTACCTGCTCGAGGTCGGCTCGATCACTCGGTCCGGCGATGCCGAGACGCTCAGCGACAGCGACGCGGTGCGTGCCGCGTACCTCGGGTACTGAGGTCGGCGCGCCATGGAGTGGGAGCTGCTCATGACCCGGCTGGTGCAGGGGATCGTCAACGGTGCCGTCTACGGCTTCCTGGCGCTGGCCCTGGTCTGCACCTACCGCGGCAGCAAGGCGCTGAACCTCGCACAGGGCGAAATGGCGATGCTGTGCACGTTCGTGGCGTGGAGCCTGTCGAACCACGGTGTCCCTCTGCTCTTGGCGATCGGAGGTGGCGTCCTGCTCGGTGCCGGTCTCGGTGGCGTGATCGAGCGAACCCTGGTCAGGCCGTTCGGCAGGGACGCGGAATACCCGGTACTGATCGTGTGCATCGGACTGTTCCTTGGGATCAATGCGCTCGCCGGCGTCATCTGGGGCGGAGATCCGCACGCCTTCCCCGCGCTCGTGCCGGACGCGCCGGACGACTACATCTCGATCCTGGGCGCGCGGCTGCGGTACCAGCAGCTGGTGATCCTCGGGGCGCTGGCGATCGTGGTCACCGCGCTGTACGCGGTGTTCCGGTTCACCCGCCTGGGATTGGCCATGAGGGCCTCTGCCAGCAACCCTGACTCGGCCGTCCTTGTGGGCGTACGGGTCTCCCGGATGAACGCGCTGGGCTGGGTGCTGGCCGGTGCGGTCGGTGCCGTCATCGGTCCGCTCATCGCGCCCAGCACGACGCTGTCCACCGGCATGTTCTTCACCTTCATCATTTACGCCTGTGCGGCAGCAACCCTGGGGGGATTCGACAGCCCGATCGGCGCTGTGATCGCAGGCCTGGTCATCGGGGTGACCGAGAACCTCATCGCGAGCTATGTCGGCTTCATCGGCGACAGCCTGAAGCTGGCCGTGGCTCTCGTCATCCTGCTCATTGTCCTGATGGTCAGGCCGAGCGGCCTGTTCGGCTCGCGGGAGGTCGAGCGCATATGAGCTCCCAGCGACGTCGCCTGGTCATCGTAGAAGGAGGTCGACTCCAGCGCAGCATCCAGATCGCGGGAGCCGCTCTTCTCGTCATCACGCTCTGCGCCCTCCCCTATCTGCTCGAGCCCTTCCGGTTGGGCCAGATAACGCAGGCCTGCATCTACGCGATGGTCATCGTCGGTCTCAACCTCCTGTCCGGTTTCGCTGGCCAGATCTCGCTCGGCCACGCCGCGTTCTTCGGGATCGGCGCCTACACCACGGGTGTGCTCATCACGAGCTATGACGTCGCCCCACCGATCACCTTCGTCGTCGCGATCGCCGGCAGCTTCGTGGTCGGTGTCGTCGTGGCGTTCCCCGCGCTGCGGCTGAAGGGGATCTACGTGGCCCTGGTGACCTTGGCGGTCGGCCTGATCTTCCCCGCCGTCATCACCCGGATGGACCAGTTGACCGGTGGCTCGTCGGGCCTCTTCGGGATCTCCTACCCTCCGCCGGACGCCGCGTACTTCGCCGGCTTCGACGGCACGGTCTACTTCCACTACTGGCTGGCCGTCATCGGGCTCCTGCTGTCGTGCTTGGTCGTGCGCAACCTCGTTCGCAGTCGCTTCGGCCGCAGCATCCTGGCTCTGCGCGACAACGAGACACCCGCCATCATCATGGGCGTCAACCGGACCGCGGCGCGCACGCTCACCTTCGGGACCTCAGCCGGCATCGCCGGACTGGCGGGCAGCCTGTTCGCCGTCACCACCGGCATCCTCACCCCGGCCACCTTCTCCCTGCTTTTGATGCTGACCTTCCTGGCGGGGATGGTCATCGGCGGCGCGTCAACACTGTGGGGCCCGGTCCTCGGCGGCTTCGTCATCTACTACGTGCCCCAGTGGGCGACCGACCTGTCGAGCATCAACGGGAGCCAGAATCTAGCCGGCGTCGCGTTCGGCGTGATCATCATCGTCATCACCTTCACGCTCCGCAGCGGTCTCGCCGGGCTGGGGCGCAAGCTGCTCGCCACCGTCGTCCTGGTCGAGCCGCGTCAGCCTCGGGGCGTGCTCCAGGGGACACCGTCGACCGTGGCCCGAGCGGCGGGCCCGTCGGAGCGCCGGCTACCTGCCCCGAGCCCGACGGACCTGGCCAACCATCTCGATCGAACCGGAGTCGGATCCACCGACGCCGCCCGCAACCTCTGACCGAGGACCTGCCCTAAGGAGAGAAGTGAGTACGAAACTGAGAACAGCAGCGCTGGCGGCCCTCGTCGCAGTGCTCGTCGCCGCCTGCAGCTCACCGTCGGGCGACGCGAAGAACGCTTCCGGCGACTCGGGCGGCACCGGAGGAAAGAGCGCGGCTGAAAAGGCTGCCCAGGAGCTCGGAATCGACCTGTCGAAGTGCCCGGAGGACATCACCAAGCCCCTCAGCGGGACCGTGAAGATCGGGTCGCCGCTCGCACTGACCGGCCCCGCGGCCGTCGCGCTTGCGCCGCTCGGGGCCGCACAGCAGGCCGCGGTCGACTACTACAACGACCAAGGCAAGCTCCCGTTCAAGCTCGAGCTCGTCCTCGCTGACGACCAGTTTGCCCCTGACAAGACCGTCGCGGCGACTCAGAAGCTCATTCAGTCCGACAAGGTCCAGTTCATCAACGGCACCATCGCCACGGCGAACGTCGCGGCGGCGAGCCCGGTGGCCGGGCAGCACTGCGTCCCGATCATCGCCGGCAACGCAGGTGGCCGGTCAGCGAACAACCCCGGACAGTTCCCCTTCACCACTGTGTGGTCGCTGCCGTCCTACGTCGACGTCCTGGCATGGGTCACTCATCTGAAGGAGCAGTTCCCCGACGGTGCCAAGGTCGCGGTCTTCACGGCCAACACCGAGTCCGGAAAGGACTACCTCGCGGCAATCGACGAGCTGACGAAGGGCACCAAGCTCGAAGTGGTGTCGAAGACCACGATCGAGGCCGCTGACGCAGCCGCGCCGTCAGCGCAGGTGACGACGATGAAGGCCAGTGGCGCCAATGTCCTGTTGGCGCAGCCGACCCCAAGCGGTCAGTGCGCGTCGCTGATCAAGGAGGTCGCAAACCAAGGGTGGAAGCCTGACGCGTTCATGCTCACCAGCTCGTGCTCGACCCTGGCGCTGATCTCGCCCGCTGGGAAGGCTGCGAACGGCGTGATGATCAACCTGTACATCGACGACCCATCCTCGGCCAGCGAGGACGTGCAGATGATCACTGACGCGATGAAGAAGTATCAGCCGGGTAAGCCGATCGTCGGCTCCACCATGAGCGGCTGGAGCGAGATCGAGGTCCTGGTCAAGGCCATTGAGCAGGCTGCTGGATCGCCGCTGGGGGTCAGTCGGCTCGGCATCCTCGACGCCGCGTCGCACATGTCCTTCCAGTCGCCGGGCATCCTGCCAGGAGTCACCTACAGTCTGAACTACCCCGACGACCAGGTGGCCATGGAGGGCGCGCAGCTGAGCAGCTACGACGCCGCCAGCGGGTCGTTCAAGAAGATCCAGGTCTACGACTTCAACGGCGAGACCACGGGCAAGGCCAGCGTCGAGTGAGCTCGCGACGGAGATGAACCACCGACGTCCTGGGACGCTCTGCGTCCCAGGACGTCGGTGTGCCGATTTCGGATCGGGACACAGCGGTCGGCGAGGGAGGAGCAGCGTCTTGGCAGGAGCGCGGCCGCCGCGCGGCGACCGAAAAGCGGCCCACCTCGGTGATGTGAGCCAGGTGTGCCTCATCGCGTCCGACTTCATGAGGACGATCGACGGTCTCGTCCAGCTCGGAATCGGGCCGTGGCGCCTGATGAGGCTGGGGCCGCACAACGTCACCGACCAGCTCTACCGA
>Ga0105239_10008067_pt1 | contig 12021 bp, 9 predicted proteins | sample KBSC44metaG_FD_92761 | JGI IMG/M metagenome (GOLD analysis project Ga0105239, IMG submission 92761) | Corn rhizosphere microbial communities from Kellogg Biological Station, Michigan, USA - KBS C4-4 metaG | ecosystem: Host-associated > Plants > Roots > Rhizosphere > Soil | place: Michigan, USA...
GCCACTGCCTCAGATGATCTTCAGCTTCACCACTGTGATAATTCAGCACGATCTTCTTGCCGTAGAGTCTGGCCGCAAGGATCGCCGGCGTCGGCGCGATGAGGAATGACAGGTATGAGGCCGAGAAGATGTGAATGACATCGTACTTCCGGACTTCTCGCAATAGATTCAGGCTGTAAAGAATTGATGTCGTCAGCGTGCGAACATACTTAATTGACTGTAGCTTCCTCAGTTTTCCGGGCAGACGCGGATTGATCGGCAGGAAGGAAACTTCGACGGAAGATACTTTTTGTAAATGTCGAACCAGCCGCTCGGCCTGAACTGCCTGTCCGCCAAGGATATCAAGTGAGGCAGCAACAATCAGGATGCGCAGCTTCAATTCAATATCCTTCGATACAGCGCTGAAGTATTCAAGAGTCGGCTCGCACAAGAGAAGCGCTCTTCAACAATTCGTCGTCCATTTAGACCCATCTTGGCTCTGCGATCAGGATCGCGCAGCAGGTTAATGATTCGCTCAGCCATCATCTGATCGTCACAGGCCTGCACAAGGTAACCAGTCTCGCCTTCAACAATTGCTTCGCCGGCTCCACCAACATTAGTCGCCACAACAACGCGGCCCGCAGCCATGTACTCGAGAATTGAGTTAGAAAAACCTTCAGCCTGTGAACTGAGCACACAGATGTCCGAGACCGCTAAGAGATCCGGCACGCTAGCACAACGACCGATGAACAAACATGAGTCCTTTACCTGAAGTTCGGCTGCCAGTTTTTCCGTTTCGCTACGAAGCATACCGTCGCCGGCGATGACAAAGACTGCTTCCGGGACTTCGCCAATCACGCGTTTCGCGGCGCGTAAGAGCATCGGGTGATCTTTGATCCGGTATTCGAAATTCGCGACCATCGTGATCAAAGGCCGGCCGCGAACAGTGTCAAGATTAAGTCGATGAAGCGCGTCATCGATGGTGCCGTTCGGATGAAAGCGTGAGACATCGATTCCGTTGTGAATTACTGTGATCTTGTTTTGGCGGACACCTTCATTGATCAATTGTTCTTTGACCGCCGTTGCATTAGCGACAACCGCATGGGCTAACTTGAAAGCCTGGCGCTCGACAGTTCTTTGCGCAAGACTGCGCGTTCCCGTAGTCTCGCGTTTTGAGGCGATCCGACCACGAATTCCTGCGAGCGCCGCGCCGGTCATGCCGAAGATGTTCGAGTAGAAATCGTGCGAGTGGACTATCTGCACGCGATGCTGTTTTAGAAAAGAGACGAACTGCCGCGTCTGGCGAACCATGTTGACGTCGTAAAAGCTGGTGAGTGGTAAGTCGATAATTGGTACTTGCAGGCGTTCGATTAATGGTCTTAAAACGCCGCCCGTGCTCAGCACCCCAACATGCACTTGATAGTCGCCACTTTCGTGAAGCAGCGTGACCATTTGGATCGTTTGACGTTCCGATCCACCTTCGAGGAGGCCGTGGATAATTTGTAGAACGCTGGTCTTAGACAAGATTCAATACTTGGTGATCGTGCGAAAATATAGTCGATCGCGTAGATTGTAAGCGCGCAGTAGCAGACGCGGGGCCACGCGCAAGATCATCACGGTCATTGAAAGTTTGCGGTTGCGAAAGAAACTATTGGCCTCGGTTAGTGCCTTGATGGCACTGGCCGTGTCGCCGGATAAGAATGATCGCTTTCCCTCGTGAAATCTCAACAATGCCTGGAAGTGCTGTATCTGATTATCGACCGTGGTTTGCTCTGAAGGCGCTAGTTCCATCGTGTTCTTGACCTTGGCCAGCACCTTGAGAATGTTTCCGCACGACCAGATCGGATCTGCGGTAAGACTGCCAGGTCGAAGCCGATACCGGGCCAGGACGTCGCGATGGTAAGCAATACGACCACCTTGTTTGATAACGCGTAACCACAGGTCAAAGTCCTCCACGCTGCGCAGCGATTCATCATAGAGGCCGGCTCGAACAATCGATTCGCGACGCGCGATCGAGCAGTTGGAAACATTGCATTCCTGCATCAGCAATCGTTCGAACGTGACGTCACCATTTGAGGGACAAATTGTCATGAACTCTTCACCGGCAGTGCGCGAAGAATCGCCAAACATCATCACGTTCGGATAAAGCACGTCGATAGTCGGATCAGCCTGTATTCGTGCGACCTGCACTTCCAGGTAATGCGGCAGCCACGTGTCATCACCGTCGAGAAAAGCGAGAAGTGAACCGTGTGCCGCAGCAATCGCAGTGTTGCGAGCTCCGCTCACGCCTCGGTTTTCCTGTTTGAGGTAGACGATTCGCGACCGGTAAGGCGTCAATGCTCGTTCAAGTTCTTCCGTGTCAGGGGAACCGTCATTGATCACGATGATCTCGTAATCAGTGAAGGTCTGTGCCAACACAGAGTCAAGCGCTTCAGTTATGAACTGGGCACAGTTGTACGTCGGTATGACGACACTTACCATTGGTGGGCAGCCCACTATGCGACCATAAGTCGCCCTTGTTGAGCCTTCGCGCACTATTGCTTCCCGCATGATGCTAAGGGGTATTCCCGCTGAACTTGTAATATTTGCCGATTCGATTCTGAAAATACCCGAGAAAGAAACTTAATTCGGTTTCGTAAGTAAAAGCTCCATCACGATTCCCGGTGATAGTGCTATAAAGCCAACGCCCCGTGTATGAAATCAACCGCCGATAAACAGCTGCTGGTACATCCAGGAATCGTGCTCGCGATTGTTCAAAGTCCTCCTCGCGCAACTTTGCCATATAAAAACCGTGACGGCGATGCCAACGCCTATGGTAAGTCTTTGTTAACCTTTCTTCTGGGACGTCGGCAGTCACGATTATTTCAGGCCGATACATGCCTCGTTTTCCCGCCTTCCAAATTCGCACCTGCAATTCATGGTCTTGACAGCGCGGGAACTCAAGAGAGAACGGTCCAACCTCGTCGATTATTTCGCGGCGGCAGGCAAAGTTGGCGGTGATCAAACAAATCGGGTTAGTTAGATCTATGTAAAAAGGCTCATTGCCAAAGTCGGCCAGTGCCAATGGTGACCAATGTTTCACGGTTAACCATGCGGGCGGTTCATGACTCCACTTTGCGAGCACCTTTCCGCCGAGGTACGACACTTCAGGTTGCTCATCAAAGGTTTTTTTGATCTGGAAAGCCCAGTCCACATCCACAAAACCATCGTCATCGGTAAAGGCAATTATTGGCGCACGAGCTTCAGCTAATCCCTTATTGCGAGCGTAAGGTATTCCTTCCTGTGGTTCGAAGGCGTAACGAAAATCTGAAGAGTGTGCACTGACGAATTCTTCAACTACTTCTCGTGTGCGATCGTTAGAATTGTTATCAACGACAATGACTTCATGCGATATGTCATGAAAGTTCTGCACCAACAAACTCTGAAGCGTGCGCCGAAGCATTTCGCACCGATTATATGTTGGCACAATTATCGAAATGGCAGGAACAGTCATGACTAATATTTGTATGTTATGCGCCCAGTCTACAAATGGCCCCGACTTCGACTTCCGGCGGCGCAATTCGTGTCACACGTTCAAATCCTCGCGCATGCATCTAGTACCGACCAAACGGACTTATTTATTTCCGCCATTTCGACTAGCAATAGCGTGGTCAGACAGCTACTTAACTCCAGGATAGGGCCTCCCGTCCTCGCCGCACGATTTGTGACTTCTTCGAGATATCCCCGCACACCGCGTATCGATCCTTTCCTAGCCCTTCAGGCAATCTTGCAGTAAAGCTGATGAGAGCATCGTGCCTGCCCGAAGGTGACCGATCCGATCAATTGCTCTGCGTAGGAACCGCTCCCATGAGAACTCTTGGACTTCTTTGACGGTTGTGGCACAAACGGTTTGAACCACATCACACTTTTATGCAACTAAATATCCAAAACGCTCATATATCCATTCTTATGGAATTTAGATGAGGTTCTGCACGATACTTGTTGCGCCGAATTAACACATCGATGACGGTAATATCCGCGACGCAGTTGAAAGTGTGAACTCCGATTGTTCGACGATCCCAAACAGGCAAAACCTTGTGTACTTCTTTTTCTGAGTAGTGCTGCGGTGTCAAAATTTCAACTTCGTTAATGGTGATCCCGTACCCATAACTTCGCGAACTGTCCTGACTGGGACGATACAGGGCATTGTTTGACCAGAAGAGCCGGCCGGCCGGCCGGGCTGACCTAACATCCGAGACTATCGGATTGCGCGCGTGTGGTTTCCAGGGCCCTAACAGGCTTTCCGAGTGATAAAGGTGCAACTCGTCCCAGTTCACGGTCGCTCCCTCTTCCTGAATATTCACGAACATCCACCACCTGCCGTCTGCTTCGATTACTGTCGCATCCAGGGGACAGTTTGCTTCGACGAGGACTTTTACTGGCTGCCATTCGAACGGAAAATTGACGGCGCGATAAAGCTCGACGACGTTTCTGTCGCCCGTCTCCGGAATCATGTAGTAGTCGCCTTGCCACTCAAACACGAAGGGGTACGACAAATGCGAGTCGAGCTTTAGTGCCTCAGTTGGACCGCTGACGATTCCGTTCTGATCGACTTCGATGACGGAAATATGCGCGCGGCCCGCGCTATACACAAAGTCTTCGAAAAAGATGTAGTGCCTGCCGTTGACTTTGAGCGGAAATGGATCCGCCCAGAAATGACCAGATTCGGGAATGAGATAGCGGAATTCGCCGTTCTTGATTCGATACGCCAGCGTCCATTGTTGAAAGGATGACAATTTCTCGAGCGTACGGGAAACTGCGCGCGTTGAGAGCTTCAGAAACATCTGGAGCATTGCGCCATTGGTTGGATGCTTAAATGAAGTGACGGAATTGGCGTCGAGGCTCTCGATCGGTCGGCCGGCGTGAAGGTCCTTAAGGCTACGCGCAACGAAAGCTGCGGACTTCCAGTAGATGGTGTTCTGGTTTAATCGGGCCGAGAACTTACTAAGTGTCGGGCTCACTGATCGATAGATGACCTGTTCTCGATCTCCTTTTCTACTGCGCAGCTCTGAAACCATCGTAGGACTCTGAGCAGCCTCTTGAAAACCGAGCGGGTCTTCAAAAAAGTAGAACCAGATGCCGTATCTTGCCGCATCGGCAAGCTCTGCATTGCACTCCATCTGACCAAAATTAATGATCACATCCAACTGCTCGTTTTTAATCCGCTCAAATCCTTCTTCCTGCGAGCGACCCGTTAACAGATCTTCAACGCTAACAGAGTCGACAGCGTCAGCGGGAAAGAACATGCGGTCAATACTGTTGTAGAGCTGGTACAAAAGACCACGATCGTCTCTCGTCTGTTGACTCGGGCGGGCGATCACTTCCAGGCTGACCACACCGGTGGCCAGCATCTTTTCCAGACACGCCCGCACCCAACGGGGCTGAATAACGGAATCGATTATTAGTCCGATTCTAAGCGGCGCCGTCATCTTCTAAACAGTCGCAGGTAAGGCGGTTTGGGTTGATTCCGCAACGCGCGGTGACCGATCGATGTATTGACGGTGCCACAATTCGAGTATCAACAGCGACCAAAGTGGAAAAGAATGATCGCGGCGGCCTTTGTGGTGTTCGTCCACGATGAGATCTACATATTTGTAGTTCACATAACCCCGTTGGCGCGTCCGTGGTTCGCGTAATGTCTCTAGTATTTGATCGCGTAGCTGCCGGTTAATCCATTGCTCCAGCGGGATGCCGAATCCCTGCTTAGGACGGTTGAGGATTTCTGCGGGAATTAAATCCTTCGCCACACGCTTGAGAAGCTGCTTTGTTTCGATCCCATTCAACTTAAGCGGGGCCGGAACCCTGGTCACGAAGTCGATTAGTTTGTGGTCCAACAGCGGCACTCGCACTTCCAAAGACGTGGCCATACTCATGCGATCGACCTTGGTGAGAATGTCTCCCGGAAGGTACGTTTTGCTGTCGATGTATAGCAATTGGTCGAGTGGCTCATTCGTTTTAACCCGGCTGGCAAATTCGCGGAACCTGCGTGCGACTCGATCTGTTGTTCCCAATGCGGTTTGGAAATCACCCGTATAGAGCGCTCTTTTGCTCAGCTCAGTGAAGTAAGAAAGACTATCGAGATAACGATCGATTGGATCGAGCGAGATGTTATGCAGATAGTTGCGTCCCCACGCACCGTGGGGCAGTCGATAACTCAATGGTCGCATCACGCCATCGCGCAACGCCTTTGGCAAGGCCGAAGATGCCCTACGGTTTTCCTGGACCACATAATGGGTATAACCGGCGAACAGTTCGTCTCCACCGTCGCCCGACAACGCAACCGTGACGTGCTCGCGCGCCAGCTTTGAAACCATGAATGTCGGTATCGCCGAAGGATCGGCAAAGGGCTCGTCAAAGTGCCAGACGAGGTCGTCAACGACATCGCAGATTTGTGGAGTAACGAAGAATTCGTGATGGTCCGTACCCAGTTTCTTCGCGGTCAGCCGTGCGTACTTCAGCTCGTTATAACTGTCTTCATGAAAGCCGATAGAAAAAGTCTTCACCGGTTGATTCATGTTTTGCGCCATCAGCGCAACCACCGTGCTGGAATCAATGCCTCCCGAGAGAAATGCACCTAACGGCACATCTGAGATCAGACGCAAGCGAACAGATTCGTCGAGTAGCGCCCGCAGCTCGTCCATATAATCTTCGGGCTTGCATGAATCAGCAGGCTCAAAGTTGAAGTCCCAATATTGCTGTGTGTGAAGACGGCCATCGGTGAAAGTCAGATAGTGCCCGGGAGGCAGCTTATGGATGTCGCGGAAAATAGTAAGCGGATCAGGAACGTAACCAAGGGTGAAATATGCATCGAGCGCTTCAAGATTGATCTCGGTTGTTACATGAGGGTGTTCCAGGATCGATTTTATTTCTGAACCAAAAATGAGTGTTCCACCGGGAGTGACGGTGTAGTAGAGAGGCTTTTTACCGACGCGGTCACGGGCAATGTAGAGCTCGCGGGTCCGGTCATCCCAAATGGCAAATGCAAACATTCCGCGGAGATAGTTTGCGCAGGCCGCTCCGTACTCCTCGTAAGCATGAACAATCGCCTCGGTATCTGAGTTCGTCTTGAACGCGTGTCCCCGTTTTTCCAGCTCGGGTCTTAATTCCTGAAAGTTATAGATTTCGCCGTTGAAGACGATGGTCACCTTACCGTCCTCGCCGGAGATAGGTTGGTGTCCCCCCGCGAGATCGATAATCGAAAGACGGCGCATGCCCAGAGCAACGCCCGGTTTTACGAGGAACCCCTCGTCGTCCGGACCGCGATGTCGAATGACATCGCACATCCGCTTCAGCAGGCGGCCGCGCTCGTGCGAGTGGCCGGGTGCTTTATCCCAGTAATCGATGAATCCGGCAATGCCGCACATAATCAGCCTAAAAAGAAAACTGTGTAGCGGTTTGCGTTAATCCCCACCTTGCGGTCGGTAGAAGTGTTTACCATAAAAGAACCCGGCTAATTCCCATAGCGACAGCTCATTAGAGAAGCGCGCCGCGGGTTGGTGGTCCCATATCTTAGCTAACCGCACCAATCCGCGCAGCGCCCGGCCGTAAAAGTACCTTGGAACGCCCAGGACATATGGTGTCGGCTGGGGGCGAATACGGTCAAGGATGGCGCTCGACACGCTCTGCCAGAAGCACCAGGCCCGATGATAGCGTTTCGTGAGCCGCTCTGTCGGCACAAAGTGATAGATGACCAGCTCAGGCACATACATTCCGCGGGCGTCCGCCGCCAGCAGTCGCTGGTACATTTCCTGATCCTCACAGGACAACAGGCGGTTTCCGCTGCGTCCGAGTGACGTTGCATACGGGCCAACCTTCTCAAGTATCTGGCGAGTAAAAACCGCATTGCCACCCATCAGGATGCCTGGATAGTTCCTGTCGAAAGGAACTCGCTTGGCGCCCCCGTCGACTACGCCCACCACGGAGTTGTACTCGGGAGGCAGCCACTCAGGCACTATACTCTCGAACTGAGGTACATATGGGCCGCCGATAAAATCCACCCGCTCGTCTGCGAACATCGCAACAATCTGCTCGTACCAGGATGCGTCGACCTCCTCATCGTCATCGATAAAGCCGACATGCGAGCCACTGGTTTCGCGAATCCCCGCATTAAGCGCCGCGGAACGGCCCTGCTGCTTTTCGAAGACATATGAGATCGATCTTTGCGCTTTCGCTTGCTCTGCAAGAATCACATCGCGAGTGTCGTCCGTCGAATTATTGTCGACGACAGTAATGCAGACTTCCAGTGCGGCCGGCACGCGGGCGTCGAGCAAGCTTCGAAGCGCTTTCCTTAATAACGCGCTTCGGTTGTACGTCGGAATGACAACGTCGAGCTGCATGACATTCTTCAAGATGCTCGTAGCTTCCAGTGTCTAACCTTGCTGACAGAGAAGCGTCGGCGTTTCATGTGATAGCTGTTATCGCGGAGTCATTTCCAGGACATTCCGACGATCGGCAAAGCGTTCACGAAAAAACCCCCAGAAAAACTGGATTTGTAGTTCCTGCTGAAATTCAAGGTCCCCCGTGTTAGTCAGGCGGTATTTGAGCCAGTTGAGCATATGGGACCAAGTCCTGCGGTAAAGATGACCCGGGACATCCAACACTCTAGCTTTCGACGACTCAAAGACTTCATGGCGCATTCGTGCATAAAAACGGCCATGTCCACAATACCAGCGACGGTGATATGCCTTGGTCAGCCGTTCCTCGAACACGTGTGCATAAACGACAAGTTGCGGAAGATACATAATTTGTTTTTTCGCTGTGGCTAAGCGCATCTCAAACTCATAGTCCTCCATTGACCCAATTCCGTCTTTCACGCGCTGCAACTGGGGCTGAAAGGAACCAACTTCTTCGAAGACCGAAGCGCGGACAGCCAAATTCGCGCTGATTAATCCGGGCCCGTTCTGGACATCCAACTTGATTGGCTTGTCTCCGAAATCGAGCAACGCAAGTGGAGTCCAGTGATGCGTCGTCAACCAAGCCGGAAATTCTGTTCCAGGATCTGGCAGCACTTTGCCGCCGATACAATCCACTTCCGGAAAGCTTTTGAAGGCTTCGTGAATGGATGCTACCCAGTCAGACGCCGGTCTAATGTCGTCGTCAGCGAAAGCGAGAATCGGCGCCCGCGCCGTGGCGATGCCCGTATTGCGTGCATACGACACGCCTTGTTTGGCTTCAAAGCAATAGACGAGATTGTCACAGTTGAAGCTTCTGATAACCTCGCCAATGGTATTTCTCGTTTCGTCTTTGGAATTGTTGTCAACGACAATCACCTCATAATTGAGGCCGGCGCGCTCTTGATTCATTAGACTGTCGAGCGCGACGCGCAAAATTTCACAGCGATTGTAAGTCGGTACGATGACCGAAACGTCAGGCTGTGTCGCTGAACTTATGGCCATTAATTGTTTGGTCGAGCTATTTCAAACAGTAGCAGCCGGGGAAGATAACGCAACAGATGACCCCTCCGAGGAAAGCGAAGGACTGTGTCTGCAAATGTACGGCATGTAAAACGTCGTGCCCAGGTAGTAACGGGTGTCATCCACCCGAATCGCCAGACAGCGCCTGCGCCAGTCTACATCGACTCCATGCGGCGCCCTACGATTTCTAATTCCAGTGTCAATGAAATAAACACCTGGGCCCAGCCCGATCGAGGAGCAATCAAACACGACCGAGCCTTCTCCAGGCTCGAGGTTTATCGTACCTATCGATCGACTGCTGAAGAAGGAACGCAGTGGCCCCTCCTGGGGGTAGAACTGCACTTCAAAAGTCACGTCGTCAACCGGCTTGCTAACCTTGTACTTCAAAACGGCTGTCAGTGGCTTTCCTGTCTCGAAGGAAAGACACTCGTTTCCGTGCTCGTCGTAGAACATCAATGAGGTGACGACGGCTTCGCCTGTTGGTTTCTGACCAAGGTCGCTCAGCGGCCGTGTTGTTGGTAGTCGATATGAGGAGCTTTGATACAACGCGATAATCTCGGCGGGATCTCCGTCAGCTTCAATCTGACCCTTGCTGAGCAGTATTACTCGGCTACACAACTTCTGAACAGCACGCAAATCGTGTGAGATAAATACGATTGTCGTGCCGCGTTCCTTTAGTTCCAGAACCCGCTCAATACACTTCTGCTGAAACGCAGCGTCGCCCACCGCCAACACTTCGTCCAACAGCAGGATGTCAGGATTCAAGTGTGCCGCGATCGAGAACCCTAATCGCACATACATGCCAGAGGAGTAGCGTTTGGCTGGAGTATCAATGAACTGCCTTAGCTCGGCAAAGTTCACAATGCTGTCGAACTGCTGTGTGATGTCACGCCGCAACATCCCGAGGATTGAACCGTTAAGGTAGATGTTCTCTCGTCCAGTAAGCTCAGGATGAAACCCGGACCCAACTTCGATCAGCGCAGAAAGCCGCCCGTTGATCATGATTTCGCCGGCGCTCGGAGTGGTGATTCTGGAAAGCAGCTTAAGAATCGTGCTCTTTCCGGCCCCGTTGTGGCCGATGATGCCAAGAGCTTCGCCTCTACGAACCTCGAAACTCACGTCCTTCAGCGCCCAAAAATCTTCTTTTCGGGTGAACGAGAACAACCTGTGCAGCCACGAAGTGCCGGCAGCATCAGACTCTTGCCGGATGCGATACTTCTTTGATACGCCTTGTAGCCTGAGATCGATCATTTGGCAATCTAAATTATGTCAGCCATCGTGGCTTCCACGCGTTTGAAATACAGGTACGACAGCGGGAGCAGTAGCGCGGCAATCAAAACAGAGACTCCGAGTGAATAAAAATCCGGCGACACACCCTGCAACACCACACGCCTGAAATTCTCAATCACACCTACCAACGGATTCAGAGTATAAACACCTCGCAGGCGTTGCGGGACTGCACTCAACGGATAAACTACCGGACTCGCAAACATCCATACCTGCAACAATAGCGGCATCGCTACTCCCACGTCGCGAAAGCGCACCTGCATCACTGAGAAAAACAATGAAAACGCAGTCACCAACATTGTCAGTACGACGAGAATCGGGATCGCCCACAAGGCGTAAATCGTCAAACCTATTCGGAAATAGATGAACAGCCCAACCAGGAACAACGAAGCGACCGCAAAATCAAATAAAGCGGCGCTGACGTACGTTAGCGGCAGTATCTCGCGCGCAAAGTAAACCTTCGTCACCAACTGGCTGTGATTGACCAGTCCGGAAGTGGCATTAGTCAACGCACTTGAGAAATATGTCCACGGCAGCAAAGCGGCGTAAGCGAAGACAGCATACGGGACGTTCTCACTCGGCACCTTTGCGATGACTGAAAAGAAGACGGTGTAGATCAACATCAACGCCAATGGTTGAAGTATCGCCCACACCAGCCCCAACACGGACTGTTTGTAACGCACTTTTATGCGATGAACGCTAAGGGTGTAGAAAAGATCGCGGTAGTGCCATAGTCCGGTCAGCTCCCGCAGCAGGTTGAGCGGGGAGAAAGACGGCGAACGGATGAATCTGATCGGTCGGTTTGCAATCACACTTGTAAGGGACTCGCGCTTAATGATTGAGCAGGTTTCCGTGACTGTTCCAGGTAATAGATGCGCCGCAAAGCAATGGCATAGGCGACGAGGTAATAGATGTACCACTGGTACGCCACTGCGGCAAAGAAGCTCGCCACCATGTAACTAACCAAACTTGCTTGTAAGCCGATCGAAAGATAGTAGAACCGCGAGGTCTCGTGGCGCTCAAACAACTCTCGCTCGATCATGCGCAGCTTCCTGAGCGGGTGCACCAGAAAAATGATGTAACAAATCATTGCCGGAATACCTACTTCCGCGGCTATCTGGGTATAAGCGTTGTGCGTTCCAAGCTCCTGCTCGGATTTGTGGTGAAAGTTTCCCAGCCCGACACCGAAAAGTGGATATCTCAAAGCTACCCAGATCGACCGTTTCAGAACGACGGTCCGTTGGCTTGATGAACCGGTAATGTCCGATGCAGAGTCGAAAATGGTCGCCAGTCGTCCGCCGTA
>Ga0105239_10008068_pt1 | contig 12020 bp, 10 predicted proteins | sample KBSC44metaG_FD_92761 | JGI IMG/M metagenome (GOLD analysis project Ga0105239, IMG submission 92761) | Corn rhizosphere microbial communities from Kellogg Biological Station, Michigan, USA - KBS C4-4 metaG | ecosystem: Host-associated > Plants > Roots > Rhizosphere > Soil | place: Michigan, USA...
ACCAGCGTGAACGGCTGCAGGTCGAGCTTCACGCTGCGCGCGGCCGGCCCTTCGCCGATCATGATGTCGATCTGGTAGTCCTCCAGCGCCGGATACAGGATTTCCTCGACGACCGGCGACAGCCGGTGGATCTCGTCGATGAACAGCACGTCGTTCGCTTCGAGGTTGGTCAGCAGCGCGGCGAGGTCGCCCGCGCGCTCGAGCACGGGGCCCGACGTCTGGCGCAGGTTCACGCCCATCTCGCGCGCGATGATGTGCGCAAGCGTAGTCTTGCCGAGGCCCGGCGGCCCGAACAGCAGCACGTGGTCGAGCGGCTCGGAGCGGCGCTTCGCGGCCTCGATGAAGATCTCGAGCTGGCCGCGCACTTTTTCCTGGCCGACGTAGTCGTCGAGCTGGCGTGGCCGCAGCGCGCGTTCGAACACCTCCTCGTGCGACGAGGATGGCGTGGCGGCGATGATCCGCTCGGCGGCGAGTTTGTCGGTTTCAATCATGCGGCCATTGTACCGCGCGCCGTCACGCGGCCGAACTGGCCGAACGGCCGACTGGCGCGCGCCGCCCGGCGGCGCGACACTGGCTCCGACAGTCGGCTCTGGCGCCTGCCCGCGCCGCCGTTACACCTTCGACAGTGCCTTGAGCGCGAGTTTGATGCCCTCGGACACGCCGGTGCCGGCCGGCACGTTCTTGATCGCGGCGAGGCCTTCCTTTTCGGAATAGCCGAGCGCGACGAGCGCGTTGAGGATGTCGGTCGCGTGATCAGACTGCGATGCGGCGCCGGCGAGCGCACCGAGGTCCGCGCCGAGCTTGCCCTTCAGCTCGAGCAGCAGGCGCTCGGCGGTCTTCTTGCCGATGCCGGGCAGGCGCGTGAGGCGCGCGGCGTCCTGCATCGTCACCGCCTGCGCGAGCTCCTGCACGCTCATGCCGGAGAGCACGGCGAGCGCCATGCGCGCGCCGATGCCCGTGATCTTCAGCAGTTCGCGGAAGGTCGTGCGTTCCTGCGGCGTCAGGAAGCCGTACAGCAGGTGCGCGTCCTCGCGCACGATCTGCTGCGTGAGCAGCACGACGCGCTCGCCCGTCTGCGGCAGGTTGTAGAAGGTGCTCATCGGCACGTCGATTTCATAGCCGACGCCGTTGCAGTCGACGAGCAGGTGAGGCGGGTTCTTTTCGAGCAGGATGCCGGCGATGCGACCGATCATGGATGGCGGGATGCGAGGAGGAAAGCGCGAGTGTAGCGCAGGTGCGGCGCGATGCCGATGGGTTGGCCGTCAGGTCGGGGCGATGTACCGCGCGAGCGCGACGCGCGGGGCCGCGCGCCGCATCGGGCGATTGGGCGATTGCGTGCCGTTGCGTCAGCGGACGAGCCGGCCGCGCCGCACGCGCAGCCCCTTTTTCGCGAGCGCCGGCGCGAGGCCGCCGATCGCGCCGATCGCGCCGAGCGTACTGCCGCTGTGCGCATGGCAGATCGCCATCCCGAGCGCGTCGGCCGCGTCGCTGCCGGGCTGGCCGGTGAGGTTGAGCAGCCGTGTGACCATCTCCTGCATCTGCGACTTGGTCGCGCGCCCGTAACCGACGACGGCCTGTTTCAGTTGCAGCGCGGTGTATTCGGCGACCGGCAGGCCGCCGGAGACGAGCCCGCAGATCGCGGCGCCGCGCGCCTGGCCGAGCAGCAGCGTCGACTGCGGGTTCACGTTGACGAACACCTGCTCGATCGCGGCCTGGTCGGGCGCGTGTTCGCGCACGAGCGTCGATACGCCCTGGAAGATCGTGCCGAGCCGCGTGGCCAGGTCGGCCGTCGGCGTGCGGATCACGCCGCTTGCGACATAGGCGAGCCGGTGGCCGCTGACGTCGATGACGCCGAAGCCGGTGACGCGCAGGCCGGGGTCGATGCCGAGAATTCGCATGAGTGAGGAGAAAAACCAGATGCAGCGATACTACAACGAATGGTGCGTGGCGCCGGCCGCATTGTCGCGTGCGCCGGCGGCGCGCAATAAAAAACCCGGCGGGTGCGATGCCGCCGGGTTTGGGTACCGCGACCGCGCGGGCCGCGTGCGATCAGTGACGGAAGTGACGCACGCCCGTCAGGATCATCGCGATGCCGTGCTCGTCCGCTGCCGCGATCACTTCGTCGTCGCGCATCGAGCCGCCCGGCTGGATCACGCAGGTCGCGCCTGCCGCCACGACGACGTCGAGACCGTCGCGGAACGGGAAGAACGCATCCGACGCGACGGCCGAGCCAGCCAGCGTCAGGCCCGCGTTCTGCGCCTTGATGCTCGCGATGCGCGCGGAATCGACGCGGCTCATCTGGCCTGCGCCGACGCCGAGCGTCATGCCGTTGCCGCAGAACACGATCGCGTTCGACTTCACGTACTTCGCGACGCGCCATGCGAACAGCAGGTCATCCATTTCCTTCGCGCTCGGCTGGCGCTTCGTGACGACGCGCAGCTCGCTCGGCTGCACGTTCTTCGAATCGAGCGACTGCACGAGCAGGCCGCCGCCCACGCGCTTCAGGTCGAAGGCGTTATGGCCGTCACCCAGCGCGATCTCGAGCAGGCGCACGTTCTGCTTCGCGGCGAACACCTGCTTCGCGGCGTCCGAGAACGACGGCGCGATCAGCACTTCGACGAACTGCTTCGCCACCGCCTGCGCGGCCGCCTCGTCGACTTCGCGGTTGAACGCGATGATGCCGCCGAACGCCGACGTCGGGTCGGTCTGGAATGCCTTCGCGTATGCGTCGGCCGAGTCGTTGCCGACCGCGACGCCGCACGGGTTCGCATGCTTGATGATCACGCAGGCCGGCGCGTCGAACGTCTTCACGCATTCCCACGCCGCGTCCGAATCCGCGATGTTGTTGTACGACAGCTCCTTGCCCTGCAGCTGGCGGTAGTTCGCCAGTGCGCCGGCCGGCGCCGCGAGGTCGCGGTAGAACGCGGCGCTCTGGTGCGGGTTCTCGCCGTAGCGCAGGTCCTGCACCTTGTCGAACGCCATGTTCAGCGTCGCCGGGTACGCGCTGCGCGACGCGTGCTGCAGCTCGTCGGTCAGGCTCGTCAGGTAGTTCGTGATCGCGCCGTCGTACTGCGCGGTGTGCGCGAACACCTTCGTCGCGAGGCGGAAGTTGGTCGCGTAGCCGATCGCGTTGCCGTTCGCCTTCATTTCGTCGAGCACGACCGCGTAGTCGGCCGGATCGACCACGACCGTCACGTCGCGGTGGTTCTTCGCGGCCGAGCGCAGCATCGTCGGGCCGCCGATGTCGATGTTCTCGATCGCGTCGGCGAGCGTGCAGTCGTCCTTCGCGATCGTCGCGACGAACGGATACAGGTTCACGACCAGCAGGTCGATCGTCGGGATGTCGTGCTGCTCCAGCGCCTGCATGTGCTCGGGCAGGTCGCGGCGGGCGAGGATGCCGCCGTGCACCTTCGGGTGGAGCGTCTTCACGCGCCCATCGAGCATTTCCGGGAAGCCCGTGTAATCGGCCACTTCGGTAACGGGCAGGCCCGCGTCGGCGAGGAGTTTCGCGGTGCCGCCGGTCGACAGCAGCTTGACGCCGAGGTCGGACAGCGACTTCGCGAAGTCGACGATGCCGGTCTTGTCGGAAACGGAAATGAGCGCTTGCTTGATCATGATGGAACCACCAATAGCCAGGGAAACGGGGACGGGACGGCCGGCCTACAGCAGGCCGTGCTGCTGCAGCTTCTTGCGCAGCGTATTGCGATTGATGCCGAGGTACTCCGCGGCGAGCGACTGGTTGCCGCCTGCCTGTACGAGCACGACCTCGAGCATCGGCTTTTCGACGCAGGACATCACCATTTCATAGACGTCGTGCGGATTGGAGCCGTCTAGATCCCGGAAATACACGTCCAGGCTCTCGCGGACACATTGTTCGATGTTGTGCTTGCTCATGCTGCTAACTGGTTATGGTCGTCCGACTCGCGCTGGCCGTTTTCCTCTTCGTCATCGACGTAGACGAGGTGGTCCGACAGCGCCTTTTGCGCCTCGAAGAATGCATTGACGGCGGCGAGCTGCTCGCGGGTGGAATCGAGCGTGTTCATCCTGTGCCGGAACCCGTTGGCACCGGAAAGGCCGCGAGTGTACCAGCCGATGTGCTTGCGCGCAGTACGGACTCCGGTGAATTCACCGTAGAACGCGTAGTGGTCTTCCAGGTGTTCGTTCATCACGTGCTGGATCTCGTCGATCCGCGGCGGGGGCAGCAGCTCGCCGGTTTGCAGGAAATGATCGATTTCACGGAACAGCCACGGCCGGCCTTGCGCGGCGCGACCGATCATCAGCGCGTCGGCGCCGGTTGCGTCGAGCACGGCCTTCGCTTTCGCCGGCGACGTGATGTCGCCGTTCGCGACGACCGGGATGCACACGGCCGCCTTCACGGCCGCGATGGTGTCGTATTCCGCGTCGCCGCGGTAGAGGTCGGCACGCGTGCGGCCGTGCACGGTCAGCATCGAGATGCCGGCCGCTTCGGCGAGGCGCGCGACCGTGATCGCGTTCTTGTGCTCGCGATCCCAGCCGGTGCGGATCTTCAGCGTGACGGGTACCGCATCCGGCCCCGTGCCGACCGCCGCGACGACGGCCTCGACGATCCGCTGCACGAGCGGCTCGTTCTGCAGCAGCGCGGAGCCGGCCGCGACGTTGCAGACCTTCTTCGCCGGGCAGCCCATGTTGATGTCGATGATCTGCGCGCCGTTGTCGACGTTGTAGCGGGCCGCTTCGGCCATCATCGAGGGATCGGCGCCGGCGATCTGCACCGCGATCGGCTCGACTTCGCCTTCGTGGTTGGCACGCCGCATCGTCTTCGCGCTTTTCCACAGCTGCGCATTGGACGCGACCATCTCGGACACCGCGTACCCGGCCCCCAGCCGCTTGCACAGCTGGCGGAACGGACGATCCGTCACGCCGGCCATCGGCGCGACGAACAGGTTGTTACGCAAAACGTGAGAGCCGATAACGGGCATCGCAATGGCACCGCCCGCGAGCGCCGGGCGTCGCGGGCAAAAAAGGCGGAGGGAAAACGCGCATTTTACCGTATTCCCATGGGCCGCCGATTTGACCCGGTTTGCGTGATCCGGCTGCGCGCAACTGACGTGCGCAACTGACGCGCGATGCGCCGCGCGTCAGTTGCGCTGGCCGAACATCATCTGGCGCGCGATCGCCTTCTTCAGCGGCGGCACGAATTCGAGCGCGGTGAGCGCCGCGCCGCGCAGCAGCGGAAGCGGGCCGGCCTCGACCGTGAACAGGCGCGCGAGCGTGTCGGTCGCGCCGATCGTGAAGCGCCGGTCGAGCGCGCGCCGCGCGTTGAAGGTCGCGAGCGCGGTCGCTTCGAAGCCTTGCGTGGACAGCGAATCGACGAGCGTGTGCGCATCGCGCAGCCCGAGGTTGAGGCCCTGGCCGGCGACCGGATGCAGCGTTTGCGCGGCATTGCCGACGATCGCGATGCGTCCGTTGACGAGCGTCTGCGCCGCGGTCAGGCCGAGCGGGAACGATGCGCGCCCGGCGATCGCGACGAACCGACCCATGCGTTCGCCGAACGCGGCGCCGAGTTCGCGCAGGAACTCGGCGTCGGGAAGGGCGGCGCGGCGGGCTGCTTCGTCGGGCATGCAGCACCACACGAGCGAATAGTCGGCGCCGCCAAGCGGCAGCAGCGCGAGCGGGCCTTCGTGCGTGAAGCGTTCCCACGCGACGTTCGGGCGCGGCGCCGAGACCGTGACCGTGCCGACGATCGCGGTCTGACCGTAGTCCCGGCGATGCTTGCCGGTCTCGGCCTGCTGTTCATGGAACAGCCCGCCTTCCGCGTTGATGACGATGCGCGCGCGCAGCGTGCGCTCGCCTTGCGGGCCGTCGAGCGTCAGCGTGACGCCGTCGGCGTCCTGTTGCGGCGCGCGGGCGGTGGTCGACGTGAGCCAGTCGACGCGCGTGCCGCGCACCGCCTGCGCGAGCGCCTGCACGATCGAGCCGTAGCGCACCACGTAGCCGAGCGCGGCGAGGTCGTGCTCGTCCCGGTCGATCAGCGTGCGGCCGAAGTGGCCGCGCTGCGACACGTGGATGTGTTCGATCGGCGTCGCGTCGGCCGGCCACGCGAGCGTGTCGAGCAGCACGCGGCTGCCGTGCGACACGGCGATCGCGCGCGGATCGTTCGCGCTCGCGGCCGGCTCGCGCGCGTCGATCAGCGCGATCGACGCGTGCTGCGTCGCGCTGCGTCGTGCGAGCCAGCCGGCAAGCGCGAGCCCGACGGGGCCCGCGCCGACGATGGCAAGGTCGTAGTCCGGCGTGGCCGGGGAGGAAGCGGTCGTCATCAGTGTTCGTGAAACGGGGTAACGGTCAACGGCGGATCGGCAGGGATCGATGGCGGCCTGCGGCAAGCTCAGGCGGCGTGCGCCGCGCCCGCGCGCATCAGCGCCTCGATCTCGGCGGCCGCCACCGGCACGTCGCGCGTGATCAGCTCGCAACCGTGCTCGCGCACGATCGCGTCGTCTTCGATGCGGATGCCGATGTTCCAGTATTCGGACGGCACGTCTTCGGCGGCCCGCACGTACAGGCCCGGCTCGACGGTGAGCGTCATCCCGGGTTTCAGCGTGCGCCATGGCAGCGCGCCGTTGGCGTCGCGCTCGGCGAGCCGCTCGCGGTAGTCGCCGCAATCGTGCACGTCCATGCCGATCCAGTGGCCGGTGCGGTGCATGTAGAAGCGTGCGTACGCGCGCTCGGCGATCACGTCGTCGACGCTCGCGAAGCGTGTCTTCGGGATGATGCCGGTATCGAGCAGGCCCTGCGCGAGCACGCGCACGGCTGCGTCGTGCGGCGCCTCGAACGGCACGCCTGCGCGCGTCGCGTCGATCGCGGCCTGCTGCGCGGCGAGCACGATGTCGTACAGCGTGCGCTGCGCGGGCGAGAAGCGCCCGTTGGCCGGGAACGTGCGCGTGATGTCCGACGCGTAGCCGTCGAGTTCGCACGCGGCATCGATCAGGATCAGGTCGCCGTCCTGCGCGGCCGCGTTGCCGGCCGGGTAGTGCAGCACGCACGCATTCGCGCCGGCCGCGACGATCGAGCCGTACGCGGGCGCCTGCGCGCCGTGCTTGCGGAACGTATAGAGCAGCTCGGCCTCGAGTTCGTATTCGCGGATCCCCGGGCGGCACGCCTGCATCGCGCGGCGATGCGCGAGCGCGGAGATGTGCGCGGCGCGCATCATGATCGCGAGCTCGTGTTCGTCCTTCACGAGCCGCATGTCGTCGAGCAGCGGCGTGAGGTCGAGCATCGCGTCCGGCGCGGCGACACCGGCGCGCGCCTGCGCGCGCACCGCATCGATCCAGCCGGCGAGCTGGCGGTCGAACTCGGTCGATGCGCCGAACCGGTAGTGCACGGTGCCCGCATCGGCGAGCAGCCGCGGCATTTCGGTGTCGATCACGTCGACCGCGTAGGCCGTGTCGAAACCGAACGCATCGCGCGCGGCCTCTGGCCCGTAATGGAAACCTTCCCAGATCTCACGGTCGGCATTCTTCGCGCGGCAGAACAGGATCGACTCCGGCGCGCCGTGCCCGGCCGCGTTCAGCACGAGCACGGCGTCCGGCTCGGTGAAGCCCGTCAGGTAATGGAAGTAGCTGTCATGCCGGTACGGAAAGGCCGTATCGCGGTTGCGCAGCATTTCCGGCGCGGTGGGGACGATGGCGACGCCGCCGCCTGCGGCGCGCAGTGCGGCAAGCACGCGTTCACGGCGCTGGCGGTAGACGTCGACGGCGATGGCGGTATCGAGGGGCGCATTCATTCGTGCGATTGTAGCGCCGCCGGGCGCGGCGCGTGAGGGCAGTGGCCGCAAGCCCCGCCGGACGGGGCTCCGCGACGGCTGTTGCAAACCATCCACAGGCCGGACGGGCGATTTTCTACCCGGCCGCGCTGGCCGGTTATGATCGACGACAACGTATACTCTCGGCGGTTCCCTTAAAAAGGCAGATGATGAAATTAATCGGTTCGCTCAGCAGCCCGTTCGTCCGCAAGGCGCGGATCGTGCTTGCTGAAAAGAAGATCGACTACAAGCTGGAGCTCGAGAACGTGTGGGCGCCGGAGACGAACATTCATGCATCGAATCCGCTCGGCAAGGTCCCGTGTCTCGTGATGGAAGATGGTGCCGCGGTGTTCGATTCCCGCGTGATCTGCGAATACGTCGATACGCTGTCGCCGGTCGGCAAGCTGATTCCGCCGTCGGGGCGCGAGCGTGTCGAAGTGCGTTGCTGGGAAGCGCTGGGCGACGGCGTGCTCGACGCGGCCGTCGCCATCCGTCTCGAACACACGCTGCGTGAAGAAGCCCAGCGCAGCGCGAGCTGGATCGCGCGCCAGCAGCGCAAGATCGACGACGGTCTCGTCGCGATGTCGCAGGGCCTCGGCGGCAAGACGTGGTGCGTCGGTAATCATTACACGCTCGCCGACATCGCACTCGGCTGCGCGCTCGGCTACCTCGACTTCCGGATGCCCGAGCTCAACTGGCGCGAGCTCCATCCGAACCTCGACAAGTATTTCGTGAAGCTGTCGCAGCGGCAGACCTTCGCCGACACGCTGCCGCCAGCCTGACCCGCTGCCGGCGGGCAGATCGAGCCGACAAAAGAAAAGCGCCCCGCGGGGCGCTTTTCTCTTTGGCGGATCGCCCGGCGACGGGCGATTGCAGGTCTCACGCGTCAGTCGACCGACGCGTAAACGGTTTCGCCGAGCACGAACGAATCGCTGCGCGCGATCGGCCACCACTTGTCGTACAGCGAATAGCCGCAGGTCCGGCCGTCGAGCAGCGCGCCGGGCTTCAGGTACTTCAGCAGCTGCGACATCAGCCGGACCTCGTGCGGCGCGACGCGCTGCACGATGTGATGCGCGCGCAGCTCGGACGGATGGCCGAGGCCGGCCGCCTGCACGAGCTCCTGCAGCGCATGCAGCGTGTTGCGGTGGAAGTTGTACACGCGCTCGGCCTTGTCCGGCACGACGAGGGCGCGCTGGCGCACCGGGTCCTGCGTGGCGACGCCGGTCGGGCAGCGGTCGGTGTGGCAATGCTGCGCCTGGATGCAGCCGACCGCGAACATGAAGCCGCGCGCCGAGTTCACCCAGTCCGCGCCGATCGCGAGCGTGCGCGCGATGTCGAACGCGGTGATGATCTTGCCGCTCGCGCCGATCTTCACGCGATCGCGCACGCCGATCCCGACGAGCGTGTTGTGCACCAGCAGCAGCCCTTCCTGCAGCGGCACGCCGACATGGTCGGTGAATTCGAGCGGCGCGGCGCCGGTGCCGCCTTCCGCGCCGTCGACGACGATGAAGTCGGGCACGATGCCCGTCTCGATCATCGCCTTCGCGATCCCGAAGAACTCCCACGGATGGCCGATGCACAGCTTGAAGCCGGTCGGCTTGCCGCCCGACAGCGTGCGCAGCCGCTCGACGAATTCGAGCAGCCCGCGCGGCGTCGAGAATTCCGAGTGCGTCGCGGGCGAGATGCAGTCCTTGCCCATCGGCACGCCGCGCGTCTCGGCGATCTCGGGCGTGATCTTCGCGGCCGGCAGTACGCCGCCGTGCCCGGGCTTCGCGCCTTGCGACAGCTTGATCTCGATCATCTTGACCTGCGGATCGGCGGCCTGCTTCGCGAACTTGTCCGGGTTGAACGTGCCGTCTTCGCTGCGGCAGCCGAAGTAGCCGGACGCGATTTCCCAGATGATGTCGCCGCCGTTCTCGCGGTGGTACTTCGACAGCGAGCCTTCACCGGTGTCGTGCGCGAAACCGCCTTTCTTCGCGCCGAGGTTCAGCGAGCGGATCGCGTTCGCGGACAGCGAGCCGAAGCTCATCGCCGAGATGTTGAAGATCGAGATGTCGTAGGGCTGCGCGCGGTTTGCGCCGACCCGGATGCGGAAGTCGTGGTTCGGCAGCTTCGTCGGCGCGAGCGAGTGGCTGATCCATTCGTGCGCGACGGCCTTCACGTTCAGTTCGGTGCCGTACGGGCGGTTGTCGGCGACATTCTTCGCGCGCTGGTAGACGAGGCTGCGCTGCGCGCGCGAGAACGGTTTCTCGTCGGTGTCGTCCTCGACGAAATACTGGCGGATCTCGGGGCGGATGAATTCGAACAGGAAGCGGAAATGGCCCCAGAGCGGGTAATTCCGCAGGATCGCGTGACGGTCCTGTTTCAGGTCGTACAGGCCGAGGGCGACGAGGGCGACGGGGATGATGATCCACAGCCAGGAAAGCACGTGGATCGACGCGAGGGCGGCCGCTGCGACGAGCAACAGCACGGCACACCACATCGCGAGGTAGCGTCTGGAAAGCATGGGGACTCCGTAAGAGAATGCCGCCATGCGTACGCTGCGCGGCGGCGCACCGGCCGCGGCGGAATCGTGTTCCGCCGGGCGCGGCGTGCCGCAAGTCTAAACCGAATGTATGTCAGCGTGCTTCGGCCAGCGCGCCCGCGTGGCCTGCCGCTGCTGCCGGCGCCGTCTGGCCGGGCTGGCCGGTGGCCGCGAACTCGATGATGCCGCCGCCCAGGCAGATCTCGCCGTCGTACAGCACGGCCGACTGGCCGGGCGTGACCGCCCATTGCGCGTCGTCGAACGCGAGCGAGAAGCGCTCGCCGTCGGCCCGCCCAAACGAGCACGCGGCGTCCGCCTGCCGGTAGCGCGTCTTGGCGCCGCACGAGAAGCCTTCGGCCGGCGGCTCGCCCGCGACCCAGCTCACGTTGCCGGCGACGAGCTGGCGCGACAGCAGCCACGGATGGTCGTGGCCCTGCACGACGTACAGCGTGTTCGACCCGATGTCCTTCGCGGCGACGAACCACGGTTCGCCGCTGCCATCCTTGCTGCCGCCGAGGCCGATGCCCTTGCGCTGGCCGAACGTGTAGAACGCGAGGCCGATGTGCTCGCCGATCACCTTGCCGTCCGGCGTCTTCATCGGGCCCGGTTTCGTCGGAAGATAGCGGTTCAGGAAGTCGCGGAACGGCCGTTCGCCGATGAAGCAGATGCCCGTCGAGTCCTTCTTCTTCGCGTTCGGCAGGCCGATCTGCGCGGCGATCTCGCGCACCTTCGTCTTCGGGATCTCGCCGAGCGGGAACATCGTCTTCGACAGTTGCGCCTGGTTCAGCCGGTGCAGGAAGTACGACTGGTCTTTCGTATGATCGAACGCCTTCAGTAGTTCGAAGCGACCGTCGCGCTCGCGCACGCGCGCGTAGTGGCCGGTCGCGATCATTTCCGCGTCGAGCGACATCGCGTGATCGAGGAACGCCTTGAACTTGATCTCGGCGTTGCACAGAACGTCGGGGTTCGGCGTGCGGCCGGCCGAGTATTCGCGCAGGAATTCGGCGAACACGCGATCCTTGTACTCGGCCGCGAAATTCACGGCTTCCACGTCGATGCCGATCAGGTCGGCGACCGACACGACGTCGATCCAGTCCTGGCGCGTCGAGCAGTATTCGCCGTCGTCGTCGTCTTCCCAGTTCTTCATGAACAGGCCGACCACGTCGTACCCTTGTTCCTTCAGCAGCCACGCGGTCACCGACGAATCGACGCCGCCCGACATGCCCACTACTACACGGCGCTTGGTCATTTGCTTACCGCCTGGCGGTCGAATGCGTCCGGACGCGGCGCGACCGAATGCGTATGCAGGAAATCGAGCGGAATGCGCCGCCCGGCGAGATAGTCGTCGACGCAGCGCATCACCGCCGGCGAGCGGTGGCGCTCACTGCACGCGCGCAGTTCGTCGGCGCTCATCCACAGCGTGCGGACGATGCCGTCGTCGAGCACGTGGCCCGGCAGCGGCTCGCCGGCCGTGCCGCAGAACGTGAAGCGCAGGTAGGTCGCGCCGGCGGTGCCGGGGCGGTCGTAGTGCGCGAGATAGACGCCGACGAGCGCGTCGGGCACGAACGGATGTGCGGTTTCCTCGAGCGTCTCGCGGATCACGGCGTCGGCGAGCGTCTCGCCGGCTTCGAGATGGCCGGCCGGCTGGTTGATGCGCAGGCCCGTGGAGGTTTCTTCCTCGATCACGAGAAAGCGACCGGCGCGCTCGACGAGCGCTGC
>Ga0105239_10008069_pt1 | contig 12020 bp, 11 predicted proteins | sample KBSC44metaG_FD_92761 | JGI IMG/M metagenome (GOLD analysis project Ga0105239, IMG submission 92761) | Corn rhizosphere microbial communities from Kellogg Biological Station, Michigan, USA - KBS C4-4 metaG | ecosystem: Host-associated > Plants > Roots > Rhizosphere > Soil | place: Michigan, USA...
CCAGCCTTGAAAATTAAATTATTGTTAAATTAAGTGAATGTGTGGGTTGACGTGAGTTTTCTAAGGGATTATTTTGATGTGGTAGGTGTAAATGTTTAGGGTGGATCTAAATGGTAGGCAATAAGCAGCGCCTTGGCAGATTATTACTCGCCAAAACTGCCTCAATTGGACTACATTTGACTAATAATAAATTTATTGCTCGCCAAATGTGGGTTTTTGTTACTACTTTTGGCAGGTAATAATTTAAATGAAATCAACTATTATCGGCCGCGAAGACGAAATCAAGATCCTTGAGAGGCTTCTACACTCAAAGGAGCCTGAATTATTGGCCATATATGGCCGGAGAAGGGTCGGTAAGACCTTTCTTATTAAGACCTATTATCAGGAACACATTGCCTTCAGTTGTACCGGACAGTATAATGGAAAGACCCAGGAGCAGTTGACAAATTTTGCAGAACAGTTGAATCTTCATTTTCCTGAAAAGAAGACAATTCTTGTTCCGACCACGTGGCAGCAGGCGTTCAGCGTTCTGCGAGAGTGCATCGATCTACTTAAAGGGGACGGGAAGAAAGTCATTTTTTTCGATGAGCTCCCCTGGCTGGATAGTCATAAATCCGGTTTTCTTTCGGCATTTGGCTATTTTTGGAACGTGCATGTTGCCCAACGAGGGGATATCCTGGTTGTAATTTGCGGATCTGCGGCGTCATGGATAATCGATAAAGTAGTTAATAATAAGGGAGGATTGCATAATCGTATTACTCAGCGTATACGGCTGCTTCCATTTACCTTGAAAGAGACGGAAAACTATTTGCAGCAAAAAAATATTAACCTCGAGCATTATCAGATACTTCAGTTATATATGGTAATGGGCGGGGTGCCTGCTTACCTGAAGGCAGTTGAAAGAGGGTTAAGTGCAGAACAGAATATTGAAAAGTGCTGCTTTTCAAAGGATGGCGTTTTGGCTAATGAATTTAATAACCTATATGCTGCGTTGTTCAACAACCCTCACAAACACATTGAAGTAATTCGTGCGCTTTCCCGGAAGAACAAGGGACTTACCCGCTCTGAAATTTTGAAGACCGGTAAATTGTTGACCGGCGGAGGGATTACAACAGTTTTGAATGAACTGACAGAAAGTGGATTTATACAAAAAATATCTCCATTCGGCAAGAAAGAAAAGGACAGTCTATTCAGGCTTGTGGATGAATTTTCCCTGTTTTATTTGAAATTCATGCAGAAGAGAGATGGCGATAGTTACCAGAAAGCTGACTGGTCTGGAATACAAAAAACCCAGGCCTATATCGCATGGTGCGGATATGCGTTTGAAAATATTTGCATCAAGCATGTCAGCCAATTGAAAAGAGCCTTGCAGATAGGAGGCGTCCATACAGGCGTTTCGTCCTGGCATCAGCCAGGAAGTGGTAAAGATAACGGCGCCCAGATTGATCTTTTAATTGATCGGGCAGATCAGTGCATCAATATTTGTGAAATCAAATTCAACACAAAGCCATTTGTCATTGATAAGAAATATGCTGCAGACCTTCAGAATAAGATGATGGCTTTTCGGCAGACAACTGACACGCGAAAAGCTTTGTTTCTCACATTTATCACCACATACGGGGTGTTTGAAAATGACTACAAATATCAAAGGGTACATGCGGAGGTGACAATGCATTCATTGTTTGCATAAATAAGGAGCAACCAGGGGCTTTGTATTTTTTAAGAATCTATTTAACATAATGTTAATTATAAGACAATAAATCCTGCGCAAATTCCGGTCGTCGGGCGGTGAAACCATTGGCCGGTCAGACCCCGAAGTATCCGATGGACCTCAAAAACCCCGATCTTTAAAGCATGAAGAACGCCAAACGACTTCCGTCCGATCAAATGAAGAACGTCAAAAAGCTTCCGTCCGATCAGCAGGACGCGCTGCTCAAAACACTGAAAGCCCGCTTCGAAAAGCATGTGAACCGTCACAAAGGCCTCGAATGGTCCAAGGTCCAGACCAAACTGACGGCCAGCCCGGAAAAGCTATGGACGCTCAACGAAATGGAGATCACCGGCGGCGAGCCTGACGTCGTCGGCTACGACAAAAGCAAAGATGAATTCATTTTTTATGACTGTTCTCCGGAAAGCCCAAAAGAACGCAGGAGTCTCTGCTATGATCGTGAGGCCCTGGATTCCCGGAAAGACGCTCCTCCCGAAGACAGCGCGATCGATATGGCCGCAGCCATTGGCGTCGCAATCCTGACAGAAGACGAATACCGCAACCTCCAGCAGATGGGAAAATTCGACTCGAAAACGTCCAGCTGGGTGCGCACGCCTGAGGCCATCCGGGCGCTGGGTGGCGCGATCTTTTGCGATCGACGCTATGACCACGTCTTTACTTATCACAATGGCGCGTCCTCTTATTATGCCGCCCGGGGTTTCCGTGGGTCACTTAGGGTCTGATGGAAATTCGTCTTTCGGGATATGAGATTTTCTTCAGGGATATGCCCTTGGAGATGGGCTAAAGGAAAAGTGAAGGATACTGGAAGAACTATTTGGATCTCAGGATGGCGAGATCAGAGAAGCTTGGATTGAAAGCAGGGATAACAACTCCGTCTTTGGAGAAAACTTCAGCGGCTTGCAGCTCGACGCGCACCTTTTCGTGCTTCCTGGCCTTGATCGTCACCAGCCGCTCGATGCGGTCGTGATTAACACCCTTGCACTGGATCGTGACATAATACTTGCCGGCGGGAACGGCGGGGATCGTGATGCCGTTATCGCTGTCGGTAGCAAATACCTGGTAAACGACGCCGGCGCCGGTGCGATCGTATCTGTCGAAGATGATCAGCACGGAATCCTGGGTGTGAGCGTTCCTGAGCTGAAAACGGACGGCGCCGGCGTTGAGGTCGACCCTGGCAGCCGCCTTGGCGCTGCTACCGGTGGCGGGCACCGGGTCGGGATTCGCATATGCGGCTCCGACCAGCAGCAGGGTTAAGAGGTTAAGAATGACTTGTTTGATCGGTTTCATGGGGCGTTGCTTTGTCTATTATGATCCAACCCCAATGCCAGTCTGTATCTCGTTGGCGATCAGTTAATTGCGTCCGTGGTCTTGCCAGGCCTTTTCCCACTGTGGGAAGCCGCTGGGAAGGCCCTCCCCCTAGCGGAGAATGTCTTCGATCGCGGCAAGCTCTTCCTGCGAGAACCAGGTATTCCTGAAGGACTGGAGGGAATCCGTGACCTGCTCAGGCTTGCTGACGCCGATAAGGACCGAAGTGATCCGTTTGTCCCGCAGGATCCAGGCCAGCGCCATCTGCGCCAGGGTCTGTTCCCGACGGACCGCCAGGTCATTCAGCGCCGCGATCTTAGCCAGCTTATCTTCGGTAATAGCCGACTCCTTCAGAAAGCCCGTCGCGCTGGCCGCCCTCGAGTCTGCTGGAATGCCTTTGAGGTATTTGTCTGTCAGAAGTCCCTGCGCCAGCGGGGAGAACGGTATACAGCCCACTCCCTCCTTCTCCAGCAGATCGAGCAGCCCGCCTTCCACCCAGCGCTCGAACATGGAATATTTCGGCTGGTGGATCAGACACGGGGTGCCGAGATCCTTTAGCAGCTGCAGCGCCCTGGCCGCCTGGTCCGTTGGATAGTTGGAGATACCGACATACAGGGCCTTGCCCTGGCGGACGATCAGGTCGAGTGCGGCCATCGTCTCTTCCAGCGGTGTGTTGGGATCGGGCCGGTGGTGGTAGAAGATGTCGACATAGTCCAGTCCCATTCGTTGAAGACTCTGGTCGAGGCTGGATACCAGGTATTTTTTGGAACCCCATTCCCCATAGGGTCCGGGCCACATGTAGTAGCCGGCCTTTGTGGAGATGACCAGCTGATCGCGGTAGCCGTGAAAATCTTCCTTCAGGATGCGCCCGAAATTCTCTTCTGCCGAACCGGGAGGCGGCCCGTAGTTGTTGGCCAGGTCGAAATGGGTGATGCCCGAATCAAACGCGAGCTGCAGTATCTTCCGGCCGTTCTCGAGGGTATCGACGCCGCCGAAATTATGCCAGAGTCCCAGCGAAACGGCCGGCAAAAGTAGTCCGCTGCGGCCGCAGCGTCGGTATTCCATGGCATCATAACGGGTATGACTGGGCTTGTAGCTCATAACGGCTGAATTGTCCTGTAAGATAGATAACTTTGGGTTACGACAGCAAAACATGGACCTACTCCAGCTATTAAAGGATGAACTTTTCAAAGAGCACAAAGATAGGATCGTAGCCTATATCGGCAAGGACAAAGAGCGCTTTGCCAGGCTGATCGAACTTTTCTTAAAAGGCGACTACCGGATCTCGCAGCGGGCGGCCTGGCCGCTCGGCTATTGTGTGCGGGATCATCCCAAACTGATCACATCTTATTTTCGTCAGCTTCTCGACAACCTGGACCGGAAGGATATACACGCCGCCGTGGTCCGGAATACCATCCGGCTGCTGCAGGACGTCGACATTCCCAAAAAGTATCATGGCCAGGTGATGAACAAATGTTTTGATCTTGTCCAGTCTCCCGAGTCCCCTATCGCCGTCAAGGCTTTTTCGCTGACCGTCCTGTCCAATCTCTCGGCCGACTATCCGGAGATCGCCGGCGAACTAAAGCTGATCATCGAGGACCAGTGGGACCAGTCGACACCTGCATTCAGAAGCCGCGCAAAAAGAGTGTTGAAGAAGATGGAACATAAAACCGCACGCTAGCCCGCGTCGCTGACGGCAAATTTCGATCTCAGCTGGTCAAACCGGCTGCGCAATATGACCGAGTCGCCCAGACTCAGCACCGCTGTCTTCGTCGTATTGAAGACGGTATCGATCCGGAAAGCGGCACCCGCCGGAATGGTGTAGGCAACAGAATCCCCCGGCTTGCGGATGAGCCAGGCCGATATGGCCTCCTTCGCATGGGTGTCGAAAAGCAGCGCGGAGACATCAGGCGTTCCTATCTCGCCCTCTCCCGTCTGAAGCGAGATGGTCATCGGACAGAGAATATTCCGGTCGCCGGTAAGGCTATCCTCGCCAAATGAAAGGCCGGTGATCGTCCACTTGTCTTTTCTGTGGAGCTCTTTTATCCCCCCCGGATTAGGGTCCGAGTAAATGATCTTCAGCGTGTCGCCCACATATCCTACGAGCATCGAATACATATTGTCGCTGTCGCCCTGCCAGTCGACGAGCAGGGCCAGCCGGTCGAAAGCCAGGTCTCGCGTGACGTTGGTCAGACGGGTGGTTTCGCCGGGACTTACCTCGCTTAGCCGGAGCGAGTCTATGTGGCGGGTCTTCCGGTGGTAGACGATAAGGACGCCGGACTGGTTGTCGTTGCGGGATTGGATCGCTACATGAAAGGGACCGGTGTCGAGCCGTTTAACGCCGGACAGCGTATCCCATGCCGCGGTGTCGATCGTCGGGTTTGTTTTGACGGCGTTCTTACAGCCCGCCAACACGAGCAGCAACAAGGATAAGCTATATATACTTTTTGCCATAAACTTCTATTGCCGAGCCCTCGGCCAAAAAGACCGACCTGGGCTGCCGGGTCTCGAGCCCCGCAAATGCGGCGCCATATAGCCGCCCGAAGTCACAGTCGATGCCATACTGCTGAACGGGATAGACCTCCCAGCTGGGGTGCGCCACCTGGTATTCGGTCGTCTTCTCCGGCCCGGTCTGGGCATAGCCCCAGAAATGCTCGGTAATAAATTCTTCTTTGCTGCCGGTCTGAAGCGCGATAGATCGGCTGTCCGCGGTGGCCGAAAGATAATTCCAGCGTCCTTTATATTTCCATTGATAGCGGGCCTTGAGCGTCTGGCCGTCGAGGCTCTCCTCATAGCGCATGGGCAATGAAATATAGCGCTCGCGAAACAGCGTATTGGCCACCAGGCTTACTGCCGGCAGTGGAACGATCTCGCGGATAAAGACCACTCCTCTTTTCCAGCTGGCGGCTTCTTTATACCGTATATAAAAACGGAGGTTGACCTCCGGGAAGTTTGTGTGGAAAGGTATCTTCAATCCGCGGACCTTTACTTCGCGGAACTGGAAGCCGACCAGGCTGACATAGGCATCCCCTGCCCAGTAGTCGAGCTCGGTCCGGGCCGGCAACAAAGGCCGTAACGCGGACGGGTCCACCGGGTAGTTGGCCATGATCAGTTTTCTCCATTCGGCACGTAGAAAAATGCCGGAAATACGCATCCTGAAAATTAGCGTATTTCCGGCATAAGTTTAATTATTGTCCTTCGGACGAGATGCCTGTGGCATCTCCTGCCCTGGCCATTGATTTGCTGTTTAGTACAGAAGTCGGGTTTTGATCGTCTGCTTCACCTCTTTCAGCAGCTGGAGCGCCTGGTTGGAGAGCTTTTTGTCGATGTCCAGCACCACATAGCCTATCTCATCATTGGTCTTGAGATACTGGCCAAGGATGTTGATATTGTTTTTGGACAGCGTGCTGTTGATCTCCGAAAGCACCCCGGGCACGTTCTTGTGAATATGGAGGATCCGGTGCGTCCCTTCCTGGTGCGGGAGGCTCAGGGAAGGAATGGTGTGGCTGCCGATAGTCATCCCTGTCTCGAGGTACTGGAAGAGCTTGTTGCTGACGTCCTCGCCGATATTCTCCTGCGCCTCCTCGGTGGACCCGCCGATATGGGGGGTGAGGATGACATTGGGGAGGCCCTGTAAGGGGGTGATGAAGCGGTCACCGTTCTTTTCCGGCTCCCAGGGATATACGTCGATGGCCGCGCCGGAGAGCTGTCCCTCCTGGAGGCATTTGGCAAGCGTTTCCAGGTCGACGACCTCGCCGCGGGCGTAGTTGAGGAGGATCGATCCCTTCTTGAATTGCCTAAGGACGGTCTTATTGATGAGGTTCTTGGTCTGCAGCGTATCCGGCACGTGGAGGGTGATGATATCGGCCTGGCTGACGACATCTTTGATCGTTTTTTTAGCTACAGCGTTGCCAAGGGGTAGCTTGGTCACGGTATCATAGAAGATGACCTTCATCCCGAGGGCTTCGGCGAGAACGCTTACCTGGCTCCCGATATTACCATATCCTATGATTCCCAATGTTTTACCTCTGAGCTCGTAGCTGCCTTTCGCCTCCTTGAGCCAGACACCGTCGTGGGCGGCCTTGCTCTTGTCCGGGATACGGCGGATCAGCATGATGGCCAGGCCGATGACGAGCTCGGCGACGCTGCGCGTATTGGAATAGGGCGCGTTGAACACCACAACTCCGTGATTGGTAGCGGATTTGAGATCTACTTGATTGACTCCTATGCAGAAACAGCCGATCGCTTGCAATTTTTTTGCGGCATCGAGCACCTTGGGAGTGATCTGGGTCTTGGAACGGATGCCCAACAGGTGTACGTCCTTGACCTCATTGATCAGCTGCTCTTCAGAAAGGGCGCCGCCTAGCTTCCGGACGGAGGCGTAGCCCGACTCTTTGAAATGCTGGACAGCGGCGTCACTGATATTTTCTAAGAAGAGTATGTTAATCTTTTCTTTAGGGTAGCTTGTAGTTTTCTTATCCACCATAATTTTGCCCTGCTTTTTGCGTTAGTTTTCCAATTCGGAAGTGCAAAGTAACACCGGATTATTTTATTTTTACCGTTTTTTAACCCAAAAAAATTCTTGCGTTGAAAGGGATTGGTTCTTTTGTGTTGCCAGTGACTCTGTTGGTCGTTTCCTGTGGACAGGCCCAGCCGCCAAAAACTGTGTTGATAGATACGGTAAAGACCGCGCCTGCGGCACCTGCGCTGACAGGACCCGAGCAGGAGCATTATACCGCGATGACGAACCGTTTTTTCGATCCTATGCTGGCCGGGCATTTCAACGGCAGCATCCTGGTCGCGAAGAATGGCGTTGTGCTTTTCGAGCGTTATAAAGGTTTCCGCAATCCTGTACGAAAACAGGACTCGATCAACGAGCATACCGCTTTCCACCTTGCCTCCGTCTCCAAGACCTTCACTGCTATGGCCACGCTGAAGTTGTGGCAGGAAGGTAAACTAGACATCCACGACCCCGTCAGCAAATACCTGCCCTCTTTCCCTTACCCGACAGTCACGATCCAGACTTTGCTGGACCACCGGAGCGGCCTGCACAACTATGTCCATTTTATGTACAAACCCGGCATCGACAAGCACGTGATGCTGACCAATGCCGACGTCCTCCAGTATATCGTCGACCACCAGCATGACAGGGACGTATTCACGGGACAGGCCAACCGTCATTTCGAATATTCCAATACGAACTACGCCTTACTGGCGCTGATAATAGAAAAAGTTTCCGGGCTCCCCTATCCGGACTACCTGTCCCGGACCTTCTTCCAGCCGCTGAACATGCAAGACACCTATGTGTACAATTCCAGCGATTCGGGGAGATCGATGCTGTCTTATTATCAGAACGGCCGGCCCTTCCGGATGGAATATCTCGACGGGGTGTATGGCGACAAGAACGTCTACAGCACCGTCAGGGATATGTACAAGTGGGACCAGGCGCTGCGTTCCGGCCAGCTTTTCTCGAAGGGCGTGCTGGACAGCGCCTATGCGGGGTATAGTTTCGAAAAGCCCGGTCAGCGCAACTACGGACTGGGATGGAGGATGCTGATGATCCCCAACGGCAAGAAGCTGATCTATCACAATGGCTGGTGGCATGGCAACAGAACCGTTTTCGTGCGGATGATGGACGAAGATGCCACGATCATCGCCCTCAGCAATAACGACTATCGCAATGTGTATTCGGCCAAACGGCTCTGCGACCTTTTCGGCGACTACCGCCAGGGCAACGAGAGCTGGGACGAAGGCGAGAACGACTCTACCGCCAATGCCGCGGTAGGATCCGGCGAAGAGCTGCCCATTGCGAAGCCGAGACCGGTCAAAAGAGCTACTGTCCATCACCGGTCGACTGTCCACCACGCCGCCCACAAAAAGGGCGCTGCCTCGCATGAGGTGGCCGGGAAGAAGGCCGCTGTAAAGAAGAAGACCAGCCAGGCGGTGACCAGCCGGTAGTCTATTTTCCCAAAAATGCCTAAATTTCCGTATGGAAATCTTATCGGCTGAGCAGATCAGGGCCTGGGATGCATATACGATGGAGCACGAACCCATCGCCTCCATCGACCTGATGGAACGGGCGGCGGCCAGCTGTCTGCGATGGCTGGAAGCACATGGCTACTTCGAACGAAATTTCTCGATCTTCTGCGGCAAAGGCAACAACGGCGGCGACGGCCTGGCCCTGGCGCGGATGCTTGCCGAGCTGGACTGCCCAGTTACTGTCCATATACTCGAATTTGGCCACCTTGGGACCGAAGACTTCCAGGTCAACCTCGCGCGACTGCATGCTACTCCGGTGGAGGTGGTCTATATCCAGGGGCCGGAACATTTCTATCCTATCCAGTCCGATAATGTCGTGATCGACGCCCTGTTCGGCTCGGGGCTGAACAGGAAGTTAGAAGGCGTGACCAGGCAGTTGGTACAACATATCAACGAATTGGGCAACGAGATCATTTCGATCGACATACCCAGCGGACTCTTTGTGAGCAGCACGTCGAAGGGCAATACTGTCGTCCGGGCCACGCATACGTTGAGCTTTCAGTGCTACAAGCCGGCCTTCCTGATGCCGGAGAATGCGGGAGCTGTCGGCGATGTACATATTTTGGATATCGGGCTGCATCCGGACTATCTGCGGCAGCTGGCGGCTGAGTCCGAAATGCTGGACGCCGCGATCATCGGCGCGATCTTCCGGCCGCGGCGGCAGTTTGCGCACAAGGGCAATTTCGGTCATGCCTTCCTGGTGGCCGGCAGCTTCGGGAAGATGGGCGCCGCGGTGCTGGCGGCCAGGGCCTGTCTTCGCGCCGGTGCGGGACTGCTGACCTGCCATGTGCCTGGCTGCGGCTATACGATCCTGCAGACGACTCTTCCTGAAGCGATGCTGCAGGTGGATCCCGATGAGCGCCTGCATACTTCCCTACCCGGCGAGCTGGACAAATATTCCGTGATGGGAATTGGCCCGGGCATCGGTACCGATGCCCGAACCGCCTCTTTTTTAAAGGACCTGCTGTCCCGTTATCACAAGCCGGTGGTGGCGGACGCCGACGCGCTGAACATCCTGTCCTCTAACCCCGGGTTGCTCGCGGGGTTTCCCCCCTACTCTATCATTACCCCCCACCCCAAGGAGTTCGAGCGGCTGTTCGGCACCTCCTCCGACGACTTTGCGCGGCTGGAAAAGGCCCGGGAAAAAGCGCGCCAGCACCAGATCATCATCGTGCTGAAGGGGCATTATACCTTTGTCGCGATGCCGGGCGGAAAGGGCTATTTCAACTCCACCGGCAATGCCGGAATGGCCAAGGGCGGCAGCGGCGACGTGCTGACGGGCATCCTGACGGCCCTCCTGGCCCAGGGCTACTCACCCGGCGAGGCGGCGCTGCTGGGCGTTTACCTCCACGGCCTGGCCGGAGACTGCGCCGCCGAACGCTGGTCGCAGGAGGCCATGCTACCCTCCGACCTGGCCGACAACCTGGGTAATGCCTTCCAAATCATTCAGAAAAGGCAATAATCAATTTTGCAGACTTCGGGAAAGCTGCTATCTTCGCGTCCCGTTTTGACGATTTTTTCGTCTTGGCGACGGATCGGGAAGTAGCGCAGCCCGGTAGCGCACTACGTTCGGGACGTAGGGGTCGCAGGTTCGAATCCTGTCTTCCCGACAATGGTCTAAAGCTAAAGAAGCCTCCGCAAACACGGAGGCTTTCGCTTTTTTTGATCCCCCCACCCGGGCTCACGGGGCGCATTTCACCCTAACGCATACATTAGGACCACCATTGACGGAAAGCTGATCCAGTGGACTCTGCTGCAAGGGAAAATGGCTGATCGTGGATCAGGCCTCCTATCGACAAGAGCCACTTTCATAACGAATCTTAGTTGCTGTCAACCAGTGAGTTTTCGAATCCTGCGATCAATCCCGATTAGCGAGATTTACTATTTATTTTTTGGCCAAGTAAATTGATACCAATCCAATTTACCATTGACAGATAGTTCAGAGTTTGAATGGACATTCAGTTGGCCAAACCCGCTCTGGTAGCGGGTTTTGTTTTTTACGTGAAATTCGGCTTGTTTTAATATCATAATCAAAATTATAGAGGTTCAAATCCTGTCAAGTAATACGTCGATTCAATACCTCATCTAATTCGTCTTATATGCTGTATGGTATTCGACTAGCTATTGCTGGTGAACTGCCTGACTTTCGGCTGATAGCAGTATTCCTGTGGGGCGAAAATCATAATTATGATTCGGATGGCGACAGTTACAATCCAGCAAACAGAAATTGGACCTGGCTTCACACGCATACCAGAGAATTCATAAATACGGCTTTTGCAGTCGAACAATCTGAAGATGATTTGTCGATCTATACTGTTAATTCAGACAATTTGGAAATCGGAAATAGAGTTGCATATTTCCTGGCGACTCTGCACGTTTGTCGTCTATTGCTTCAACATTTACGTATAAGTTTATTGATGATCATAGCTGATCTCGCGGGTAATCTTCCAAACACCGTCTGTTTGCTGCCAGAGGGTCACGAATTTGGCGGTTGCCTCCAGTCTTTCTTGCCCGCCTTGTTTGCCATAGAACCGGTGGATGCCGATTTCCACGGCGCCATAATCGCCGATCGGATAGATTTCCAGGCTTCCTTCTACCAACTCGCGGCGAGTGAACAACGATGGGTCGGTCATGTGTTTTTTGAAGTTTTCCATATTCCACGCATACCCGGTGAAACCTGTCCTGTCCTGGTAAAATTCGAGGCTACTGGCAAATAGGGATTGGAAAGTGGCAAAGTCGTGGGCGTTGAATGCGTTGAATACCATGCTGTCCAAATGAGCGATAATCGTATAAACCGGCTGGGCCTTCATCGCAGCGCTTCGCACAGCCGGGCTCTCGTCGGGATTATCGATCTCCATCACTATTTCCCATCTGCCATTATTCCGATGCCAGACCCGGGAAAACCGGGAGGTCTCTACCAATTGGTCTGAACCTCCGGGCATGATCA
>Ga0105239_10008070_pt1 | contig 12018 bp, 8 predicted proteins | sample KBSC44metaG_FD_92761 | JGI IMG/M metagenome (GOLD analysis project Ga0105239, IMG submission 92761) | Corn rhizosphere microbial communities from Kellogg Biological Station, Michigan, USA - KBS C4-4 metaG | ecosystem: Host-associated > Plants > Roots > Rhizosphere > Soil | place: Michigan, USA...
AGTCGGATTTCCCCCCTCTTTGTTAACCTAAACCTGCCAGGACATCACTCTTCCGAGACCGGCACACAGGTTAAAGGTAAAAACGGCATAAAAGAATCGAGAAGAGGAAGGAAAGGGGGAATGAATCGGCCGGAATTCGAATCACTATAGAGGAATGTGGTAACAGACGGTAGAACAACTGTTTTCAAGGAAAAGGAGGATCCCAGATGAAAAAAGTAAGACAGTCTCTTCTAGGTGCAGGCATCTTTGTCGCGATGCCCCTGTGTATGCTGCTGATTGCAGGCTGTTCCAAAACAGATAACACTCCGCCCCCTGCCTATTCGCCTCCCAGCCGCGATCTGACCGGCCCCAACGGAACGGGTGGACCCGGCGGAGGTCCTGGGGGACGTGGCCCCGGCGGCGGAGGAGGACCGGTCGCAGCGAACGCCTCCGGCAAGGAGATCTATCAGGCGAAATGTGGCTGCCACGGTCCGGATGGGTCCGGCAAGCGTGCACCTGCCCTCACCGGCGTCAGCGGGGACGAGGATTCCAAGCTGACAGCCATCATCCACGACGGCAAAGGGAAGATGCCGGCTTTCGGAACGCAGTTGTCCGACGACCAGATCAAGAAAGTCGTGGCTCATATCAAGACCTTCAAAGCCGGAGGTTAGAGGCCGTTCGACAACATACGGGCTACGAAATCAGTGAAGGGGGCAGGGTGACTATGGGAATAGCCGCTCCGCCCCCTTCGTTATCGTCGCCTCAGGCGACAGGGAGGTTGAACGTTACTTGATCGCGGAGACCATCGTGCTGGAGGTGCCGTTCGCATAGACGACCTGAACGCCGTAGTAACGGGCGGTCGAACCCAGAGTCAGGTTCGTCTGAACCGGATTCTGGGTGATCGCGTTCTGCTGCAGCACCTGACGATTCGCATTGAGGACCGCGACATAGACCGCCTTAACGCTGCTCGTATTCCCGACCCACTGCACCGCCAGCTGATTGGCGGCCGTTCGAACGGCCGAAACCGTGCCTGTTCCCAACGAGGTCGTCTGGACCTGAGAAGCCGTAGAGCGCGAGAGCGAATTCAGGCTGGACGTTGCCGCGCCGGTAGTCGTTCCGGTCGAACCGGTTCCGCTGGCAGTTCCGCTGGTGCTGGAGGAGCTGTCTGCGGGACAACTCGCCGTGCCGGTGCCGGAAGCAGCGGAGGTCGATGTACTGGTGGTGCCGGAGGTAGACGAGGTCGAGGCGATGGAGGCGCGAGGGCCGTTTACCCGTCGCCCAGAGGATCTCTGTGCGTGGGCGCTGCCTGCCATCAGGCAGAAGATGCCTCCGACTGCCAGCAGTGAGAGCATTCGCATGTTGATGAGGTTGTGGTGCATGGTAGTACCTCTTTCCTGAAAAATCCGGGAACCGGAGCGTGCCCTTCCGGTTCCCAGGTTTGGATCACCCTCTTTGTCGGCACAACGGAGTTGGGGAAAAGCGAACCGCTTGCCCGTCTTGTTGTCCGTCTCCGGCAGCGCCGGAAAGAGTGTCGTCGGGCTTTCAGGTCCGACAAGCACAGTATAAAGGGCAATGATAAAATCCAGGTGAAAGCGAAAAGGAACTTTTCACGCTCCAAATCGAAGGCTTCCGCCAGGCGCGCTCTGCCCGCGTATCGATGCGCGACATACGTATTTAATGCTTTTGATGACCTCTAGTTTGCTTGAATCCATCTCTTCCTCTATAATTTCGTTCTTCGTGATCGAATCTCACAAAACTTTCTTTCCGACGCCGTCTGGATGTAATCCAATTGTAACCTTCTGCCTACTAAATGAGTATACCGAAAGTTATGGCTGATATCGGGGCTATATCCCCGTATAGAGATTACTGGCAATATGAGACCAGGACGCCGGCAAGACGCCTTGAGAGCAATCACAGGGAATATCTAGGTGCCAAGCTCGGAAGATTGAGGGAGGACGCGACTATGGAAACGAGAGCTACCGCGGTCAAAGAGGCCGTTATCAGCGTATTAAAAGAGCAGCAACTTATCGGAGAGGACACCCCTCCCGTAATTCGATTGGCCAGTGAAGTGGCCTCCAGTCTGGCGGCAAAGTTCGAGGACACCCAGTTCAGTTATGTGGTGCATCGGCTGGCAGCCTACGACAAGGCGTTCTTCCTGCGGGCGCTCTCCGAATTGGAGCAGCGCAAGTGTATCACGATCCATACCGATAGTATGGCAAATCTGCCGTCTATCGCCACCCGCTATACGTTAACGGAGCAGAACCGCTATAACCTGGCTCAGCTCTAGCGAAAATCAAGCCGCCTCGTGGTCGTCCTAACCCGGGGTTCCTTGCTTTCACGCCACGGTTTCACTCCTAAACCGTGCATAGAACGTCGATCCGGCCCTTCCCAATGGAGGGGCCGGATCCATTTTTGAGGCCGCCGACAACACCTCACGCCCCTTCTCCCTTCCCCTCGCATTCGATACGCATCCGTTGCCGACCTCCCTCCCGCTCTCCTCGCCGAAAGCCCGCCTCTCTCCGGCGATAGAAAAAAACGAAAGCGAAGAAGCGTCTCGCACGCCGGGAGCGTACAATGAGTTTCACATCCCTTGCATCCTGCCAGCGTCCGCTCTTACAAGCAGCGGGACATATACGGGATAACTTGCACAAACATACGTAGTTATCCTAATAGACAGAGGCGTTGTAAAACGGTAGACTGTAAGCGTTTCTGTATTAAGGATTGCAAGTGACGGTTCGGTTGGTCGAAGTTGTCGTGCGTGCGGCCCTGCCCCTTGCAAGGTGCGGTCTCTTGTTCGTGGAAAGTCTGGCCCCGTTACATCGACCCGATTAAACAAATAAGATAAGCCCTGGTTCGCGCGGAATCCTTCGCCTTTCATGACGGAGCCGAGGAAGGAGCGCCGCAAATCGAGGGAGGAAGTGTGATCCCTATGAAGACGGTAATCGTCGATGATCATCCGGTTGTACGTAAGGGACTACGACTCTTGATGGAGTGTGAACCTCATATCGAGGTGGTAGGAGAGGCGAGCAATGGACTGCTGGCACTGGAAGCGGTACGCGATCTCTCCCCGGATCTCCTGTTGTTAGATATCAACATGCCCGAGATGAGCGGATTGGAAGTGCTGCGTCACCTGAGGGACCAGTCGAACTTCATCCCGATCATTATCTTGTCCAACCACTCCGACACCCGTTACGTAGATGCGGCTCTGGAGATGGGAGCGAACGGCTACGTCGGAAAAGATTCCGGCTTCGACGTCCTGATGCTGGCAATCCAGGCTATCCGAGAGGGTGTCCCCTACATCGATCCCAAAATCCCCCGCCGCGCCGCATAACCGTATTCAAAAGCGCCTCTCTTCGCACCTCACCGGGTTCACCTCCCCCAACCCCCTCCTTCTAAAGGAGGGGGCTATGAGTGCCCAACCTCTTCCTTCTACCTGTGGGGACATCTCTTCCTGCTAGATTTCTCTTGCTCCTTAAATTGTGAGTTTAGTCACCGGGATTTCATTCCTATGCACCGGCGTAGAGTTTTTCGTAGAAAACGGGCGCGTTTCGAACGTACCGGAATTACGAAACGACGTTGCCTAACCGCAGAGCCGACTATACCGCATATCGGTACTCAAGAAGGGTAGCAGACCAGAAGCCCCCTCCTTTAGAAGGAGGGGGTTGGGGGAGGTGAACCCGGTGAGGTGCGAAGTGAATTCCAATAAGGGAGAGCGCTATCTCGGTTAGGGAGGCGACTGCTTCGCGGGAGCGTTGAACTGATCGAAGCGGGTTCGATCTGCCGGTGCAAGGAGCGTGGAGGGTTGCGGTGTGGCGGGCCGTGTGGTATCGGGCGTATCGGCGAAGATGCCGAGCATGGGGACGGCGAGAGCGTCGCCGCGATGCAGGGGGGAGAGCCCCAGCACGACTTCAATGGTGCGCAGCATGCTGAGCTGATCGTAGCGGTCGTGGACGATGACGCCGCGTTTGACCGACGGCCCGATGGCCAGCGCAACGGTGCGGGTTGCATCGACATGATCGGGGCCGTTCTGGGCATCGTCCTCCGTCACCAGGATCAGGCTCTCGTTCCAGATCGGGCTGTTGGCGATCGTCTCGATGATGCGGCCCAGGGCGGCATCGTTCTGCGCGACCAGTTGCAGCGGGGGCAGCGGATTGGTCGCAGCCCCGGCGGTATGGTCGTTGGGCAGCCAGAGATAGCTCAACTGCGCGACGCTGCCGCGCGCGACCTGCGCCTCGAAATCGGCTTTCCAGGCCTGCGCGCGATCCATATCCGAGAAGGCGAGGTCCCAGGAGCGATAGTCGAACGGATAACGCGCCAGATACTCCGCGAACCTGCCTTTCAGCCCGGATTTCGTGGCCAGTGCGGTCGCGAGGCTCTGATCTCCAGTGAGAAACAGCGAGAGCGGACGGACGAAGTCAGGGTTGTCGAGCAGTTTGCGAGCGTCGCGTGGTGTGCGGGCCTGCGAGGCATAGCGGCGAGCAAACTGATAGAAGGCGTTGCCGCGATCGGTCTGCGAGGCCAGCGACATCATCTGCGCCCGAAACTTACTCACCATCTCGCTGTCCGGCCCGAACGTCTCCTGGATGATCTTGTAGCCACGGGTGTAGAGGAAATAGTTCTCCCCATAGATGCGATAGTCGACATGGTGCGCATCGAGAGTGTCCCAGAGGTAGGAAGGCGAGGTTATCGCCGGCACGGTGCCGAACGGATAACCGCGAAACTTGCCGGAGTAGGTCGCATTGCCGATCCACTCCAGAAACGGGCTGGCGTAGCCGCTGGTCGTGAAACTATGGCCGAGCACGCTGATCTCGCCATCGGCATAGTAGTTGTCGAGCGTCACGAAGTCCTGCACCAGACGGTGGGCGTTGGGAGTCACCTCCTGCCCGAACAGCGTCAGGGTCGGGTCGCCGTTCGCGCCCACGACATCGCCCATCACCTGATCGTAGGTACGGTTCTCGCGCACGATATAGAAGATATGGCGGATCGGAGTCTGCATCCCGCCTGCCGGATTCAAGAGCGGAGAGCCGTTACGGACCTGCTGCGTCCAGGACTTCAGATTCGCCTCGATCTCCTGTCTGGGCACCGAGGTCAGCGCGCCCTGCAGGAGCGTGAGGACATAATCGGGGCCGTTGCGGGCGTCCGCCGTCGGCTGCGGGCCGCGCGGATTGGGTTTGCGGGCATGGATGCCTTTGGCGCTGAGCGCAAAGAGGCGATCGTGATCCAGCAGCACCTTTGTCGGATACCATCCGGTCGGGATGTCGCCCAGACGCCGCAAAGAGCGCGTATCCACGACGGCGATGGCATTGAGATTGGTCATCGCGACATAGAGCCGGTCGCCTTCGACGGCGCAGGAGGTAGGCGCGCCGCCAAACTTCTTGCCGTTGCCGCGCAGACTGATCGTGCCCGTCACCCGATCCTGCACGGTATCCACCAGAGAGAGGGTGTCATCGTTCGAGTTGACCACATAGAGGCGATCCCCGGAGGAGGCCAACGCCTGCGGAGAGCGTCCCACCGAAACGGTCTTGAGCTTTTCCAACTGTGGCGAAAACACGTGTACTGTGTTCTCCCCTTGCACCGCCACATAGAGTTTGCCATGCGTCAGAGCGAGGGCATACGGGAAGTAGCCGGTAGCGGTCTCTTTCTCTACTTTGCCCGTCTCCGTGTTGAGAATCGCCAATCGCCCCTGCGTGAACTTACCGCGCGCAAAATCGGCAGGCGTTTCACTGGCGACAAGATAGCTGACGATCAGATGGTTCGCGTCGAGGGCGACCAGGCCGCCCGTATACCCACCAACCGTGTAGGTGCGCACGATCTCGAACTGCCGGTTGACACGCACCACCTGCTGACTGATGCCGCCGCTGAGATAGAGATCTCCATCCGCCCCGACCTGTGCCGAAGGGAACAACGCATCGACGTGCAGGGTTTTCACGACGGTATTGGTCGTGGGATCGACGATCGAGACCTCCGGTCGGTCTCTCCCCGTATAGTAGCCTGTGTTGAGCACGACGATATGGCCGGCATAGGCGATGGCCTCGTAAGGAAAACGTCCCACGCCGACGGAAGCGCCCGCGGGAGCCAGCTTCCAGCCGTTCGGCAGCGGCAGTTCCGTGTCGTTCTTTTGCGCCGTCTTCTGTGCGCGCGCCACACGCTCCCGCATTTCGGTGTATGGGGTATGCCGGATACTCTCCCACAACTCGCGGTTCAGTCGCTCCTCATCGGCGGGATCGTCCGCATCGATCTCCACTCTGCCCGACTGCGCCCCCGCTCGCCCCGGCATGAAACTCCCGGCAGCCCACACAAACATACAGATCGCCGCGATCCGACATACACGCACCATCCGGGCATTAGTCCCCATCCCGATACTCCCTCTAAACAGAATCTCTGTTGCGATAGACTGGATACCTCTATGTTCGCCAGAACCGGACTCCGTTCCTTGTTCCATTCTACCGTCAACGGTGTGGGACTTCCGCCGAAACGGGTAATAGCAGGATTTGCGCCTCCTCCAATCGAATGGACCCCTACCCTACATGAGGTGATCACAATGCAGTGCTCGAAATGCGGAGCAGAGTTGCTGCCGTCCCAACAGGAGTGTTCTCGGTGCGCCGAGCAATCAGCATCGCCAGGGGAACCGAACACCTCCACGAGCGAGACGCCGAATCGGTCCTCTCCGAAACCGTTTGCGCAGATAACGCCCTATTCCGGCCCCTATCCCCCGGACTATGTTCAGGCCTCCGCTTATGACGTGGGTCCGCGTCCGATCAATGTCTGGGCAAAATGGATCGCTCTGGTGTGGTCCGCAGGTATTCCCGTTTCGATGCTGGTGAATGCCAACAATGTCAAAGCGGATCGCGTGGACTTTCCCGATCCCATCACCGGAGGCAATCTCAACCTGCTCACCTGGATCGGCATCTGGGCGATCATCGCTATACCGGCTTTTCTGACCTTCCTCTTCACACGCCGAAAACCCACTCGCAGGCGGGGATTCTGACGGCCGCTCACGCAGGATTCGCCGAGAGATATGCGGAACAGACCCGCGTTCTGTCTCACCTATTTCTAAGTTTTGAGGAGTAACGATCTATGTCGATTCTGTCGGGAGCGCGGACCTGTGCCTCGCGCAGGCTTTTCGCCCTCATCGTAATGTTGGGCTGTCTCCTAATCGCCCAGAAGCCGAGTCGGGCCGCGGAGAAGTGGTCCGAAGCGCACGCTCAGACGTGGCAGCAGAAACACGGCTGGCTGGTAGGCTGCAATTTCTCCCCGTCTTATGCCATCAATGAGCTGGAGATGTGGCAGGCGGACACGTTCGATGTCGCCGTCATCGATCGGGAACTGGGATGGGCGCAGGGGCTAGGCTTCAACTCGGTGCGAGTCTTTCTGCACAACATGCTCTGGGACCAGGATTCCGCGGGCTTTCTCAAGCGGATGGACACCTTCCTCGGAATCGCCGACAAACACCATATCGGCGTCATGTTCGTGCTGTTCGACAGTTGTTGGGATCCGTTCCCGGTCCTGGGCAAGCAGCGGGAGCCTCGCCCCTTCGTCCACAACTCCGGCTGGGTGCAGGCGCCGGGGCAGGAGATCCTCAAAGATCCAAAACTCTACGACTCTCTGAAGCCGTATGTCGTCGGCGTGCTGAAACGATTTAAGAACGATCGGCGCGTCCATGCCTGGGATCTGTTCAACGAGGCGGACAACACCAATGGGAACTCGTACGGCAAGGTGGAGTTGAAGGACAAACCGGCGCTGGCGCTGGATCTCTTGAAGAAGGTGGTGCACTGGACACGCGAGGTCGCGCCCTCACAGCCGGCGACGGTCTGCGTCTGGTTCGGGGATTGGGGTGACGATGCCAAACTGACGCCGATGCAGAAGTACTCTCTGGACAACTCCGACGTCATCAGCTTTCACAACTATGGGCCGGTGGACGATCTCAAGAAGCACATCGATCAGTTGCGCCGCTTCCATCGCCCTATCCTCTGCACCGAGTATATGGCGCGTCCGAACAACAGCCCCTTCGATCCGAATCTCGGGTTCATGAAATCCGAGGGAGTCGCGGCCTATAACTGGGGCTTCGTCGCCGGCAAGACGCAGACGATCTATCCGTGGGACTCCTGGCAGAAAGCCTACACAGGCGAGCCCCCGGTCTGGTTCCACGACATCTTCCGTATCGACGGCGCCCCCTACCGCGCAGAAGAGGTCGCCTATATCCGCAGCGTCACCGGCCACCGACCGACCCGCTAACGTAGTCGAAACCTCCCCCAACCCCTCCTTCTCAAGGAGGGGACCAGCACTTGCTCTCCTCACCAACTATTCGTCGGTGAGGAGAGTTTTCAATTTGGGATCGGCGAGGACGGCAGTGAGCGTCGTAGGTTTGCCATCGACCAGCAGGGTCTGTTTGACGAGGCGGATACCGTGGCTGTAATCGACGTAGGTATCGCGATGGACGATGGTGAGGGGTTGGATGGGAGTGCCGTCGAGTTTGTGCCAGCCGTAGATGGCGACGCGATTCGGCTTCTCCAGCAGCCGCACCGACTGGACGACATCCTTCTTGTTTCCGGCGACCAGCAGGCCGAGCGGTTTGCCGGTGCGCTGCATCTCGATAATTGCGTTGTATTCGAGGAAGGTCTTGACCGATTCGCGCGCCTCGGTCATCGGATGGGGTTCGAGTTTGACCTCGGCTTGCGCATAGATCGCATCGACCATTTTGCGGGTGGGCAGGGCGCATCCGAACTGCGCTGCGATCTGGAGGGCCGTCATGGGGGTGAGAGGGATACGTACAAAATCGGTGTCGCTTCCGACTGCAAGGTAGTCCGGCATCACCTCGTAGACCCCCGTGTGCTTGACCCCCTCGTTATCGACGGCTTCGACATGGATCGGTTTGAAGGTGCGCAGAAATTCGGGGACGTTGCCTGCGGTGATCTCTTTCAAGAGGACCGTTTCGCGCTCCGCCGTGGTCATCTCCGCGACACGGGCCATGACGGCCTGTCCCCCTTCCGCTCCCTCTTTCGGCCGCGCAGGAATAGGTTTGGCAACGGGTGGCGCCCCCACGGTCGGCGCGGCGGGCTGCACCCAGGCGGTGTAGGCCCGAGGTCCACCGAAGGTTCCCCACCCTTTCTCGTCAGGAGTCCCATAGGTCAGCGCCATCAGGAGGCCGTTCATCTCCCCGACGAGGGCCGTGTGGAGGATCTTGTTGGCGGGATTGGTGTGGATAAGAAACAGACTGCGATTGTCCGGGCTCTCATACCGTTCGAAATCGCCCTGCTTCGTGTGCGCGAGCGGAGCCTGCCTGCCGAACGTCTCCAGCATGCGATGGGTCGCGCGGTAGGTGCCGCCGTCCGGCCCGACGACCGGTTTGCCGTTGAGTTGAATGTTGCGGTCATCGTAAGCCACGACGACCAATCGATGCTCCGGGGCTGTACCCAGCCAGTTCAGCAGTTTCTCGCCGTGGTGCGCCTCGTCCGTGTAGGAGTAGTTCGCGTCGAGAAAGACGACGCGGTCCACGCTATCGGGGATTGTTTCGCCCCCGTTCAGAAAGCCGATCAGGAAACTGCCGCCGCCGCTATGCCCTGCCAGCGTGATGCGAACGGGAGCGCCCGGAATCCGTTTGCGCACCGTCTCCACCAGTTCTCGGATCAAGGCGGCGTTATCGGGATGTTCCTGCCGCCAGGCGGGCCAGCTTCGCCCGTTCGCCTCCACGCAGACCAGAACCAGATTCTCCCGTCTGTCCCGTTCGCGCAGATGTCGGACCTGCGCGGCGATATGCTGGATATCGAAATGCCAGTCCGTTCCTGCCGCCAGAGCCGATCCCATCGTCTGCTCGATCGTGTTGCCGTTGGGAGTCGCGTAGAAGAGCAGGCGGGTCGGTCGAGCGGGGTCGAACTTCTCGGGGGCAGGCGCGTTGGTAAGCATCCGGACGCCCGTCGCGGTCGTCTCTTCCAGGACCTGCTCACCAAACCACGGGCTGTGCCGGAAACCCGGCAACAGATCCCCGGCAGGCAAAGCCGTGGCTCTCCCCACCGAAACGGCAAGGAGAGCCACAGCCCAAAACACCAACAGCGTGCAGAGACGACAGGTTAACATGCGACCTCTCCCCCGTCTATTCGCGACAGTAGTAGTCGCGTTCGGAACCGTCGAACCGCCCACTATTGCGGCAACAGACCTTGAAAGCGGAGGCGCGATCCGCAGGGACACAGATCGTTGCGTCCCAGCTTCTCTCGCAACTCCTTATCGCCATGCACCACGCGCAGACCGCGCTGTACATAAGTCTCCGATGGGTAACCCCACCGTCGCTTGCTCATCGGCTCAAAAGGAGACGCTCTCCGCCTCGAACTCCTCGTAGATGTCGATCATGTTCTGAGTATTCATCGTCATATCCTCCTTTTCATGCATTCCTCCACCCTCTATCGCGAAGCGCACCACTGACGCTAAACAACAGAAAGGGAAACTATTCAACGTGTAATTTCGTCTACTATAACATCGAATAGAGCGACATACGTAACGGGAGGAGACATCGTGAATCGCATCACCCTGATTCAGGCGCGTTCCGTGCTCACCGCGCAGGAGAGTAGATCGAGCCTGCCGTACGACTACACGATCAACCCGTATCGCGGATGTCTGTTCGGTTGCTCCTACTGTTATGCGAGTCGCTTTGTGCATGAGGATGCTGAGAAGAAGGCGGATTGGGGAACGTGGGTCGAGATCAAAACCAATGCGGTGGATGCGCTGCAACGGGAAAGTCACAAACTGTTCGGGAAATCGATCTTCCTCGCCTCCGCCACCGATCCCTATCAGCCCGTGGAACGCCGACTGGAGTTGACACGCGCGCTGCTGGAGGTCATCCTGATGGCTTTCCCCGCCCATGTGCATATCCAGACGCGGAGCCCGATGGTCGTGCGGGACATCGACCTGTTTCAGCGCTTTGGGGATAGTCTCACCGTCGGCCTCTCCCTTCCGACCGACAGCGACGTCGTACGGCGCATTTTCGAGCCGCGTGCTCCCGCCATTTTTCGGCGACTTCGGGCAGCCGATGAGCTGCGCGACAGGGGTATTCGTACGACCGCCAGTATCGCCCCCCTGCTGCCCTGCACTCCGGATCGCCTCGCCCGCGTGGTTGCAAAACACTTCGATGCCTACTGGATCGACAAGATGAACCACTACGACAAAGCGGAGCCGTTGACAGCGCTCTATGCGGCGCATGGCTGGCAGCGCTATATCGGAGACGACCATCTCGGGCAGGTCGTCCAGGCGCTCAAATCCGCACACGATTCCGAATCCCGACGCCCGAAAAACTAATCGGGGAGCAGCGATCGCTGCTCCCCGATGCCTGGCTTCAGGCGCTCTTTTCCGCCGGTATCGCGTTCATACCGCAATAGTCCGGATCGACCCAGGATTCGGACCAGAACAGCCCTCCGCGTCCGGAGGTGGACACCAGCGCGCGTGCGGAGCGTTCCACGCGATCCCCCGATACCCGCTGCTGTACGATCCGGATCGCCTCCAACAGCACCTCTACTCCGGCGGATTTCGTGAGGAAAGCATCCGCTCCCAACCGCAGCGCCGCCGCCACATAGAGTTGTTCGGTATGGTTGGAAAGAATGAGGATACCCATCGGATGCTTTTCATTGCGCAGATATTGCAGCACTTCCAGACCGCTCATCAACGGCATCTTGATATCCAACACCAGGAGGTCGGGCTGAAGGGCCTGAACCGCACGGATCGTCTCCAGGCCATCGTTCGTCTCGGCGATGACTTCGATATCGCGTTCGGATTCGAGCAACAGACGGAGATTTTTGCGCACTGCAGGATGATTGTCTGCGAGGATGACTTTAAGGGGAGACATATTCACTCCTTCCCCGAAGAGGCCCATTGCGGCTTGTACCTCTCCCCCATCGGGAAAGGAGAGCGTGCCGTCCTGAAGCATCTCTTCGCTTGCATAGATACGCTGCCTGGAATAAAATTCTGCTGAATTCGTCTCTCCTGGAGAAATTATCCTCCGCCCGGTCAATATCCTCCTGCAATATCGCTTCGAGAGAAAAAAAACTATCGCGA
>Ga0105239_10008071_pt1 | contig 12016 bp, 11 predicted proteins | sample KBSC44metaG_FD_92761 | JGI IMG/M metagenome (GOLD analysis project Ga0105239, IMG submission 92761) | Corn rhizosphere microbial communities from Kellogg Biological Station, Michigan, USA - KBS C4-4 metaG | ecosystem: Host-associated > Plants > Roots > Rhizosphere > Soil | place: Michigan, USA...
GTCGCCGACGTCGTCAGTCAAGCCGAAAATGCTCTGATTCATGCATCAAGGGACAATGACAAGGCAGTTGGTTCCAGTGACACAAGCCCTCCAGCATCCTATCCCGCTCGTATGCTCCGGGCCGGCTTCTCTGTCTTGGAGGTGCGCGCCCAATGCAAAGATCTAATCTTCGCAGGGACAGACAGCACAGGCATGAATCTCGCGACCATCCTATTCCATCTCGTTCGCAATCCCCAATGCTACTCAAGCTTGCGGCAGGAAGTACTGACTGTGGATCCATCTTTCGATGACCTACAATCCCTGCCATATCTACGTGGGGTAGTGAAAGAAGGCCTTCGTTTGTCCATGGCGAATCCATCCCGCCTGCCGCGTGTGGTACCACAACAGGGTTGGAACTTTGATGACACTTTCTTCCCCCCAGGCACCGTCATCAGCTGTACGCCCTACTCACTCCATCTCAATCCTGCTGTCTTCCCGGATCCCCTCACCTTCCAGCCCGAACGGTGGCTGGAACCCACAGAGGAAATGGTACGTGATGCGATTCCCTTCGGGCTGGGTCCTCGGCAGTGTATTGCTCGCAATTTAGCGTCAGTGGAGTTATTCTGTGCCGTTGAGAAGGTGGTTAGAGCCGATGTCTTAACGGGAGCAAAGACCCTGACAGACAAGATCGAAATCCTGGAATGGTTCAATTCAAAGGTCGTGGGTGAAAGAATCGACTTGGCTTGGTGAACTTTCGCCCTCTGTTGAATCGAGTACATCACATATTGGGATGCTATTGGAATGCAAGGTAGGGCAGGTAAGAGGTTCGATCAGACTAGAAGAGCATTCCACAATAATAGATCCAGCAAATAGATTATAAATATCAGGCAGCACGGGAATTTTGTGAGCGAGGAGGATTTCACCTACGTCTTGCACAGGACATTCACAACAATCACCATTTAAGCATTACCACAGAATCTCGAATTCACACAGCTATTGTCTAGCCTTACCCGTCCATTCTCATTTATTCAGCCTGAGGCGGGACTAGCTGCAGTGTCATTGTCAAAATATTCGAGCTCTGGATCTCCTCTGCCCTGCCCTTCAGTTCATCCACATCCCAATTCGACCAGACAAACTTGTTGTTGAGGAACCGTGCTTCAGGAGAGGCTAGCCAGACGCAGAATTGTCCTGGAAGTTCAGCTGTGAAACAAACTGGTCAGCAACCGTCCTCGTCCTGCTCTGTTTCTTGTGACAATAGTAATACTCACGTCGATCCTTATCTCGATCCTGCTCAGCCATCCACTCATTGATTTCGGTGGCGACGACGCCGGGCTGAATCTGGACGATGCGCAACTCCGGGTTTTCTGCCGCAAGATACTCAAACATCTTGTAGGCGGCGAGCTTGCTGGCGGTATACGCTATGGCGCCGGGTATCGGTGGAATGTGGATGGCTGCGCTGTTGGTGCTTATGATCACAGGTTCATTCCCTGCGAGAGGAAGGAATGCCTGGACAGCGTTGAATGCACTCCGAACGTTGAGGTCGAACGCTTTCATCACGCTGTCAACGTTGACAGAGGCAACAGGCCCGATCTTCCCGAGGACACCTGCGTTAGAAATAAGGACGTGGATCTTGCCTACTTCATCAGCGACGGACTTGAATGCGGCCTGAGTGCTTGAGCTGTCTGTCAAGTCGGCGACACGATACAGCACACGCGTGTCGCCCACACCAGCATCGGCGATCGCTTTCGAGGCCGAGACCAAACGATCCTCCCGACGCCCGACAATCGACACCGAAGCCGCTCCAGACTGCGCAAAGGCTATCGCAATAGCCTTGCCGATCCCTGTGCCACCTCCAGTGACGACCACGTTTTTGCCCTTGGAAGAAAGCTCAGGTCGAAACGGCGATATGGTGGGGTATGGTTTGTTGTGATAGATCTTGGTCAAGGAACCAGAGGCCCCCATCTCGATCTTAAACTCTTCTTCGGAACCCATTTTTGCACGATGTCAAGGTACGTGTATTTGCGAAGTAGTCCTCGGCTGGTCAGTGATAATGAGTTGTTGGTAGAATCCATCCTGACTCTTTGAGAGGCCAACTCATATATATACCACATTGTAGACTTCTACCTTGGATCGGAATTCCATTTCGGCTTTAAGTTTGCTTGACACCTGGTCTGCAGGGGGGCCATTGACAAAAGGCGTGTGCCCGGATCTATGGGATATGATTTATGCAAAGACAGTCATTTTATCTCAAGAAACATTTGCGGCATGATTTGCATTCAACCAGGGGATACTAGCCGATGTTCGTTTATTGATACCCGAGGTATGGTGGCCAGAGACCCGTTCGGGGAAGGACAAGAGCATCTCCCTGACGGTTGGGCGAGGCTGTTAAACATTTATGCCACCTAACGAAATCCAAGCTAACCGTCATTCGTATTGATGGTCCTTGATTAGTTGGTCAATACTATCAACAAAGTGGATATGGCCAGTAGGTTTCAAGGCTGAATACGAGTAAGGCTGTGGGCTCTGTGATCCGCCGTTGGTGGATACAGGCGGAGGCGGAGGTCAATGATTGCCACCGAAAACTCCGCCTTGAGTGAGTGCTGATTAATTCATCTCATTCCCCAACCGACATGATTCACAAAGTTGGCTTATCTTGGGCTAATTAGTTCTCGCCTATTCTCCGTGAAGGAATATGACTTCTATGACGCGTTCGGGAATGTCTAATCTTTTGCCATCTTTCGTGTATAACTCCGTACGGTGGAGATTGTCCCCATGTTGCTCTCAAGAGCACCAACCACTCCACAATCGCTAGGGAGCATCTTGGTACCTACCTAACTAGATGCTCACTCATCACAGTTGACTGCAAGACAACTCCCAGCAAATGGCCCACGACACCACTGCAGCAATATTGAAAAACATTGCCATTAAACTTCGACCTGGTAGTATATGCCAATGAAAAAGCATATTTTGAGTATCTCGCGCAGTGCTGTGCGACCACTTCACAGGCCAGCAGCTACGAATCTCTGCCACGCAAGTCACCGTCATTACCTGCTCATTTTCCTCCTTTCTCCCTCCGATGCCAGGGGGTGCGCCTGAACAGGGACAGCGGCTTGTGGAGGCCGGTAAAGTATGAGATGCCGGCTCCTCAATGCAGCTGATAACATCTGACCCGAGGCAGAACGCATGTGATCGGTGTCGGACCCGGAAGAGAAAATGCGACTATTGTCCGGACAAGAAGTGTTGTTCCGAATGTGTGAAAGCCGCCGTTACTTGCTCCCATACTCATATCATCAAGTACAAGCCAAGACGGAAGCGGACGAGGTGAGTTTTGGTCAATGATCTCATTCCTGCCAAACGCCCTGGGCTAAACTTTCGTTTTGCAGTCGACGCATGGAAAGCTTTGAGGACCGAATCCGACAGCTGGAAGCATTGATTCGATCGCAGACAACAGGGTCATCACAGGAATCCGCTCCTGAAGGAGATCCGTTCATCACTCTTTCATCATTCACAGTCCCCGATGAGGCGTTCGACCAAACCGAGGGTTGGAACCATGCCCCTGGAAGCCTGGCCTGGATTCCCATTGGCGCCGACTCGTCTCTTGACTCAAACGGACACCAGCCACAAAACCCACCCTTGCAAATATCTTCTTCAATGGATGGGATCTTCTCACTTCCTCGGATACTTGGAACGCCGCCTGTTCTCTCTACTATCAATGGCATAAACTACCACGAGGCATGGGTGTGTCCAAATATGGCACAGGCCCACGCCGATGTCGAGCACTCAAACAATGAGCTGGCTCAGCTCTGTCATCGCGACTTGCCTTCGGCGCATGAGGCGTCCTTAATGCTGCAAGAATATTTGATGGATTTCAACGCGGTCATCCCGCTCTTTGACAGTCGGGCCATTGTGGTGCACTTCCAGAACTGCTACTCGGGCAGGCCTGATGTCAACGGCGTCTCTTGGGGAACTCTGTACGTTGTTCTTGGGATAGCTCATCAGCTGCGTGCAATGAGCCCGCTGGCCACCCCGGACGATAATATTCGCGCCTTTAAGTATCTTGAACGATGCATGAGAAGGCTTCCCGACCTTCTCATGGACACTCCATCACTTGCGCTGATTCAGTGTTTGCTAGGTGTGGCCATCATCGTAAAGGGAACTCCACGGTCGCGATCAGCTGCTCTGTTTGTCTCCATCGCGATGCGGCTGGCTCAAGACATGGGATACAACGCGAGAAGAATGCAAAATGGCAATGGGGGCATTGAGGCCGAGCAGGAAAACCTAGTCTTTTGGATTGCATTTCTGCTTGATGCAGACCACTCCCTGCGTTCCAATCGGCTTCCCACACAGAGCTACGAGCATATCGACGTAGAGCTGCCAGACGAAGATCCAATCAGTGGTGCTGGCACTGTGCGGACTGATGTAGGAAGTTTAAAGGCCAACATTCTCCGCCTCCGAGTGGAGATGAGTCTGATCCAGGCGGAAATAATGGAAGAACTGTTCAGCGTGAAAGCAAGACGAAAGCCCGTCACAGAGCTCACACGCATAGCAGACCTGATCACTTTGCGGCTCCACCGGTGGAGAGACAGTTGGGTCTTCCAGGTCAATCCGAATGATCTCAAGCTCATGTTGCAAAGGTCCGAGATGGTTCACGTACTGGTCCTGGAGGCTGCATACTTCACCACAAACTGTGCATTGGAATCGGAAATCATACAGACCGGTCAGAGATCCGACTGTAGCATTTTCACATCCGACATGTTGACGAAACAAGCGGCAATCAAAGAGTCCCCATACTATCATCATGCGAGAAGACTCCTCGAACTGATCGCCGTTTCTCCCTCAGGAGACATTTCTTGCACGTGGTAGGCCATGAAGATGGAATCCTGACAAAACAGAGATTGGCTGACTAGCTTGCTTGCCTTAGGATGGTATTCGACGCCATTGTGATCGCATCATGTGTGCTTTTGAAACGCGCCTCCACACATCCGAATGATGACCTCTCCACGGATGATGTGCGGCTGACCGAGCCGACAGTCAAACTACTTACTATGCTTGCGGCAAAAACTGGCAATCAGGACCTTATGAAAATCCAACTGAACTGCGAGGTACTGCTTGAAAGAGCCAACAAAGCCTTGCGCAGGAGTTGAGCAACAGAATTCAGATAGCAATGAATCCAATAGAGGAGGGGTTGTGCAAGTGCAAGTGGTGGTGACCTCACACCAAATCCCCGGCATTTGATTTTAGTGCGACGATTGATTAGGATTCACTTTCCGCCAGAGTTTCGCCGCTGGGTCGCAAACGGCTTTCCCGGAATCCTTCTAGTTATATCAGCTAAAGGACCTTCAAACATTCAATATCACCCACCTACCTGAATAAGTACAATCATCTTCCGGAGCCATGTCCCGGCGAATGGTCTATTATCTGAAAACCGGTGACGATGGAAAAGTGGTCCTCGCGTGTTAGCGAGACTCATGGCGATGTCGTGATGTCATGATGAAAGAAAGCATTGTCTATCACGTCCGGGATCGGCAGATGCTCAAAATACGACGAGGTCGTTCAAGTATTTCGCAATCGATATGGGTAAGAGGTTAAAGATCCTAACTGTTGTCTCCGCTCTCCGCCCTCGATCGATTCAAGATTTGCTCGCTCTTCGATCCCAGGTAGATTCAATCGAGTCTTCTTTCCAGAGTGCAAACCAAAGTAAATATCAAAGCGTAGGTATACTAACATTTCTGGCAATCAACTCCCATACAGCACACAATGACGCTCTCCCAAGCAGCAGCCGGCCTGGAGAAAATCGTAGGCCACACCGGTGACGCCACTACCGAGCAGAACCTGTCCAACCCGTCAAAAGATGTGGAGAAATATGCCGACCCATCAGGTGAGAAGATGAAGGCTCTGGTCTGGAACGGGAAAAACTCAGTTAAATTGGTTGAGACCTTCAAACCCGCGAGAATCGAGAACACAGACGTCATCGTCAAAGTGACAGGCTCGACCATCTGCGGTTCAGACCTGCATTTGTACCATGGGGCAGTCATCGAGCTGCAGAAAGGCGACATACTCGGCCACGAATTCTGCGGCGTGGTCGACAGCGTGGGGCCAGGCGTTTCCAAGGTGAAACCAGGCGACCGCGTGGTTTGCAGTTTCCAGATTGCCTGCGGAAGCTGTATGTACTGCGAGAAGAAACTGAGCAGCCAGTGTGAGAAGACGAACGATAATACGATCGAGAATATCATGTATGGCGGTCGCACGGCGGGCATGCTGGGCTACTCGCACTTCACTGGAGGCTATGCAGGCGGCCAAGCCGAGTATGTCCGCGTGGCATATGGGGATGTCAATCTGCTGAAGCTGCCGGACTCGGTCCCCGACGAGAAAGGACTGTACCTCAGCGACGTGCTCAGCACTTCATGGAATGCTGTAGTGGACACCGGTGTTAAGGAAGGTGACGTGGTTGCCATCTGGGGCGCCGGTCCCATCGGCCAGATGTGCGCAGATATGAGCTTCATGACTGGGGCGCGGAGAGTCATCCTCATTGACGGCGGCCCGGCAGCGTGGCGGCTCGACTACGTTAAGAGCAAACTGCCCCAGATCGAGACCATCAACTACAGCTCGCTCCCCAAGGGCGAAAGCATCACGTCGACGCTCAAGAAGATGGAACACGGCGGGCCAGACGTCGCCCTCGAGTGCGCGGCAGGCGAGTACGCCAAGGGATGGGCGCACTACTTCGAGCTGCTCCTCGGCGCGGAAACTGACACCTCGGAGATCCTGAACGAGTGCATCACAAGCGTCAAGAGCTTCGGGCGCGTCGGTGTCACCGGCGTCTACGTCGGCTTCACCAACCACTTCAACATCGGCAGCCTGATGGAGCGCGGCATCCGGCTGATTGGGAACGGCCAGGCGCCGGTGCACCTGTATTGGGAGGACCTGCTGAAGAAGCTCGAGGACGGCACGCTGGATCCATACCGCATGCTGTCGCATCGCGTGCGCCTCGAGGAGATGGAGGAGCTGTATCGCCGGTTCGATTCCAGGGAGGTTGGAATCCAGAAAGTCTTCATCGAGACCAAGTTCAGCAGCCCGCCTGCGGAGGGTGCGCCGCAGTTGACGGAATGGGGTACGGCGACGTGGTGATGAAAGAAGGAGCGCGTCTGTGACAAGGAACATATCGTTGACAATCACCTATTTGCGCAATTTACATTGCGTAGCAATGTAGGATGAGCATATGAATATGATTTTGGCTATCAGGGGAGTGACAGGTTTGATCCTCTCAAGAGAAGATAACCTCCGAATACTCTATCGTATGAATATGCTTTATATGCTCACTCAATAATTGTCCCATTGGATAGCCCGTCGCAAATAATAGTAGTAAAGAGAAGAGTAGGTGGCCTGGGCAGAGCCTCACCACATGAAATCCCCCACAGAGCAGCCGTGTAAATTGTACATTGGTTGCTTCATTTCCCCTTGACCAAATTTTCCAATCGTTGCTTCTCGACGTATATTGGTCAGAAAGTCGGTCCCGGAGGTTGAAAGAAAGACTCGAGAGCTGAGCCCTCATATGTATTAGCCCTGTGAGGTGAGAAGTGCTGTGCTTTCAACAAACGCCTCGAGGCCCCAGACTGTGTACCATAATCCAACAAAATTCGGCGCCCTGGAAAGGCCCACGACTCTGGGCGACAATTCAAATTGAGGCAGACGTCTAGAGGTAAGGTCGTCTGCTTCTCAATGGCATTACTTGTGAGCACACTTTTTGTCGCGCTTCTGACTGCGTGAACCGCTGTTGCCAGCCGGCCGGTCTCGTTTTGGGGCAACAGCTTCGGGCATCCGTTGGGGCAATGGTGCTGTTCTTCCCGCTTGGTATTCGCGTTCCATCAGTCCCAATCCATTACTGAACCCAACAGGATCATATTCTTGTGGGAAATTGCGTCTGAGGTTGCGTTCCTTCTCGCGACGCTTACGAAGTTTTTGAAACTCGTCGTTGCCAGGGCCAGAGAGCTCGGAACCACCCATATCTGCATCATGCTCTCGGAAGTATTTGCGTTCTTGTTTAGTGCGAATATCTGCTTCTATCCCATGTCCTATTAACTCCTCCATCTGGACGTTTCCTTGCCCAAACGCTGGGTGGGGCGCATCGCGTGTCCTGAACCTACGGTCAGACACCTCCATTGCAAGTGTCGTGGATCCTGTATAGTTTTCGTCCGAGGAGTAGGCGTCCCGCTCTTCGGGCTTCATGCGCTCCTTGAACATGGGGTCCATTATCGGCTTTCTGCTCTTGAACTTCATGTGTTCATCCTGCTCGCGACGACGATCGGTATCTCCAGGTCTGTTTCTCCTGAAAGAGCGGTCGGAAGGTGTCCTTGAAGCACGAACCCCGGACTCCACACCAGATGATTGGTCGGCGTCGTATTGGCTTTGGCTTTCAGCTTTCAGCGTAAGCATTTTGGTTCAATTTGAAAATGTTTGGATTGGAAAGGCTCTCAGCTAGCGATTGATGCGAAGGATAATGGCCTCTTTTATACTCTCGATGATAAAGGCATTGCCATTTTCATGACACAGAAGGCACTTGTCTAGTCATATAGTGGGTGAACCGACAACTCACGCCCTGAAGAGAACGATGTGACTGATGTGCTCCGCTATGACTGTAGAGACCGTGAATGGTAGTGTATGGGCGAATGGAGAATCCTAAGAGTTGTTTCATACGGCATATGAGATACACTTATGAGGATGTGACTGATGGTGTAGCTTATTGATACCGGTATGTAGCTCGACAACGTCAAAGCTGCACGCAGCTAAGATTCAGGTCTCCCTTTTGATGACCGGACACCTGGAATGACTGACCAATTTTGGTTGAGAATCATCAAGCAAGGTATCCCGGGGGTGTCAGATCTCGTTGTGAAGGTGCATTACATTTCCTCGCATACCGTCCTCGCAAAACAACCGAGTCTTCCGGAGGCCGTTCGGCTCATAGGTTCCATCGTTTGTGATATCTGAATCAAAGTGATGCCGTCTAGTGGTATTGCTCCCACTTTTTGCAACCACTCGAGCAGCGTCTCGGTGGAGATTTGGTGCAATTCTGACAGTCGCTGTGGGAAGCATGTCATGTAAATGAACTAGCGATCTTGCTTCGTGCTCTGATCTTTGGACCATAGAAGGCAAGTACCCAGGGCACAAGGGTCAGAAGTGCACCGATAGCGCCAAGTAAACTAGACGCTGCTTGAAAGCCCATATTGTGGAACATTTGTCTTGTGACAAGGGTGAAAGAGCCTCCGAGGATATTCCGAACAAGACCAGTCCCGGCAAGGGCAGAGCTGGCATAGATGTGGTACACGTCGGCTGTGTAATTGAAAGAGGCGAGATAGATACTGAAGATGCCCATTGTGGCTATCCCCACACCTATCGTTGGAACTATCCAGTGGATGGAAGAATAGCTAGTCCAGCCGAAAACAAAAATCCCAATTGGCATCAGTGCAGACTCGACACAAGTGAACAGAAGTCGGCCCTCTGGACTTCCGTTGATTTTTACGGGGTAGTGTTTCACAGCCCATTTCTCTTGGTAGATGCTCAAAAATGTGGAGAGAATGGCTGAGGCACACATCGACGCGAAAACAAAACCAGTCTGCTCCAAGGTAAAGCCATGGGTCATTTGAAGAACGAGAGGCACAGATCCGAACTGCAGGTAGAGGATACCCCACGCAAATCCCACCCACAACTAGGTCGAGCGATGGTTAGTTTTTTGATCCACACAGATTTCAGGTGCCTGTTTCTACTTACGCTGAACCAGAAAACAACAGCCTCAGTGAAAAGCATATGAATGGGGCGATAGAGGGAGACGGCTATCAGTTTTGCGAGTGAAGCCCTTTCCTCGTCTGCCTTGACTTTCCACCGTATGCGACAGCAAGTTTCGCCTTTTTCAGCAGCTCCGCTGTAGTCGTGAAGCCCGAGCGACCCGGCATCCTCCAGCTCTTCGTACCATTTATTCAGTAGCCTTGCTTTCCTGCTGAGAATGATACTACCCCGGGTTTCCTTGAAGAATATAGTAACTAAAGAAACCAGAACCCCGCTAGTAATAACTTGAATGTAGAATACCCACCTCCAAGATAACCGCTGTGCGACGACACCAGAAACGAGAGGCCCAAGACCCGTTCCAAATAGTGTAGCACCAGTAAAGAGGACCATGGCAGTATTTCGATCGGCAGTCTCCCAGATATCGGCCAAAATCCCCCCTACCATGGTCGAGAATGTTGAACCACCAACGCCGAGGAAGAATCTGGCGACCAGCATACCACCATAATACGCTGTGAGCGCGCAGCAAAGTTGACAGATCACAAACAAGATACCTGTTGCTATGAAAACGGGCCGCCTTCCATTGATCTCTGAAAAAGGGGCAAGGACCATTGGGGCGAGTCCGAAACCGAGCGTGAAGATCGTAATGCCAACATTGTATGCAACATTGGAGATCCCCCATTTCTCGGTCAGCTCAAAGGCTGGAGAAGCATAGCTTCCCGCCGAATAGGCTGCTGTGATATTCACAGAGCAGGACAGATACGTCATCAAATTCTTTCGGGTAAGAGACCAGTCAAATGGATTATCATAATCCGTCAAATTCGGACATGGAGGTCCTTGAACCGATGAATTTAGTGGAAAGACAGGGCTGAGTGGTATATCTGATTCGAAAGTCAAGTAGCGGTATTCGATATCGTCTGATGGGAGTGAACCTGGACAAGCTGCAGATTGGGAGGGCTTGCCAATGCGGACGTTTTGACTTTCGAGGTTCGCGGCATCGATACGAACAGGTGCAACCATGGTGGATTCTTGCGACAGACCATGTTCATCGGTGTCTGTACCCTTCTGAAGAGCCATGCAACTTATGCGCATTGAGCTTTCCAAGACTAGATATCACAACGCTGAGGAGCAGCGTGGACAAGATTCTTGGAGAGATCTGGGCTTTACGGTTGAATGGTTCGGGGATCGGCACCATCATGGATGAGAAGCTGGTATCGGCCAAGTAGTGATCGGAGGAAAGCACGTCTCCCCGGGTTTCGGCATCCTCTATTAGCCGGGTACATGACCGATTTCCCATTGTGGGAAATGATACACTCGGCCCAATGTCAAGTTTGTTGAATTACCTCTGCAACAAAAACTGTGATATAATGGCACCTGAGACTCATCTAAACAGTCAAACAAATTGAGGTCCAGAACCAGGCATATCATTATCATGGCTTTGCTGTTCGGTTTTTGGGATCAAACGTTTGCGACAGGCTCAAGTCTGCAGACACACGACATGTTGGGCTCCCTCACAAACGTCATGCTTGTGCTGGGGCGAGCTCAAGACGATAAGGGACTTGTGAGAGATAAGAGGGTCGATTCCAAATTTACTGATCAAACATATGTTCTATTAGTGACTGGAGGATTGGATGAGGTGAAATCCACTGGGACGTGCAAGAATGGCTGGACTGTAAATGACACGGAACAATAGATCCGGTGTCATCTTATCTTATCTTAATCAGCTCATACGGCGGAGCATGACTTCTAGTAGTTACACGAAATGCCATCACCGTCTCTAATATCGACCGTAGCAACAATTTCACGACAATGCCAAGTGCCGAGGTGATAGAATCAACTTGAGCGTGAAAGGTGATCCTCGCTCGACTCGTCGAATCTCATGGAGAAGAGAAAGTGACTGAGACTCCAGCCGACCACCTACACACACTTTCTCTATCTATCGACACCAGCAATACATCTAATTTTCCTTTAGGAGCATCGGCCTTGCACCAGGCATGCTATCCATCCAGCACAGCTTCGACCTTATCTGACTGTCGCCTCCTGCACCATGACTTCGTGCCCTCTAACAGCCTTCTGCATATGACAACCCTCGTCACGAATCTGCTCGTGACATCCTCACCTTTATATCTCTGGTTCTGCCGAGAATAGATCCCGCTGAATCCGTTCCCCATTTAATCTTCCATTTGAGCCGGGCGCGCCATGTCGGACTCTGTTGGTCAGTCCAAACTCTTCGTCTCGACCCCCCCTTTCACATACTCTCTAA
>Ga0105239_10008072_pt1 | contig 12016 bp, 1 predicted proteins | sample KBSC44metaG_FD_92761 | JGI IMG/M metagenome (GOLD analysis project Ga0105239, IMG submission 92761) | Corn rhizosphere microbial communities from Kellogg Biological Station, Michigan, USA - KBS C4-4 metaG | ecosystem: Host-associated > Plants > Roots > Rhizosphere > Soil | place: Michigan, USA...
AAACTCACTAAACTCGCGAAGAGAAACTCGGAGGAATTTATTTAGACCTTCGATTAAGGATAGTAATATAATAATACCCCTACCTTAACGCCCCCCTAGGACTATTAAATAAGTTAACTTATTACGGCCCTCTAGAACCTTACTACTTAAATATAACTATATACTATTTAAGACTTCCTATTAGTACGTTAGGAGAATATTAAAGTTACGTTATATAATAGGAAGCTAGAAACCTTATATTAATTCCTCTCTAAGCTTATATTAAAGATTACTCTCGAAAGATAGACTACTAAAAGTAAAAAGGTTATTATCGTAGAGAGCCTCCTTACTAAAGGAAAGCGCGCTAATAAGCTTATAGACTTATATTAAATTCTTAGATAAACTACCCTCTCGATATTTAATAAATAGAAATAGAGTCTTATTAAGCTCTATTAAGACGTCGAAGCTTAGGATAAGGTAAACCGATAGTTCCTAGACTTTCACTATAATAAAAGTCGATATTAGTTATACGCGGAATTCTTTATAAAGTTCTATATTATCGTAGTAAAAACCTTAAAATCTAACGCCTTAAAGTATAATTAGCTTACTTAAGGTACGCTAGCTTAACTTTAACGACTAGTAAGACCTATTCCGGAGGACGCTTAAACTCCTTACTAGCGGAAACTTATATACTATTTTAATAAGGTATTTATTAAAGACGATTAAATTAAGGAAGATAATAATCGCTAGAAGAATCTAAGCCCCTCGAATCTAAAGTTAAATCCTTAAAATACTTAAAATATAACCTAAACGCCTTTAATACTATTAACTACTATAGTTACTATACTACTAACCTCTTCCTTATCTATAAATCTCCTCCTAGGAGACCCTATAGACCTTAATACTATTTAAACCCCTTAATAGGCTACTTAGCTAATAAAGAGAAAGAAGCTTATAGATTAGATTTAATAAATATATAATTAATTTAACCTCTACCTTCTTTACCGTAAAGAAGGCTACTAAATTAAAGAATATCCTTTATTTATAAGAATCTAAGCCCTTAAAATAGTTATAACTACCTTAAAGGAATTAAAAAACGAGTAACTCCTATATAAAGCCGTTTATTAGAGTTACTAAACGCCTTAGAAACCTCTTTAATACTACCTAAGGACGATCCGGAGACTTAAGATCGTTACTTTACTATCCTAAGTATAATTTAAGGCCCGAATGTTTAATACTTCCTCCCTATCCTATATAATACTAGATTCGCGGGATACTTCCTTATTAACTCGTTCCTCGTTTAACTCCTTAATTTACCTCTTATTCCTCTAAAGATACCCTATATCGCACTTAACTTTAAAGGAGTAGAATACTCGAATATTACGCACCTAGCCCGAGTAAACCTTAAACTAGGAGACTATCGCTTAATAATTTACTTCCTTATTACTCCTCTTTACTTAAATACTTAAATAATTCTTAGAATACTCTAGCTTTATCGATATAAGGCTATTATTTAAGCTTTAAAGGACCGCTTAATTATAATTACCTTCTTATTCCCTTAGTATCTTTAGAACTACTATACGGACCCTATTATAATATAAGCTCTCTTTAAAGTTAACCTTACTATACTTAAACCTTACTAACTCGAACTCTTCGGGGCTATATCTTATTCTATTAGTCCTTTAGCTACTCGCTACTAAAAGTAATAAAATTATCGAAGGCGTAGCTAACGCCCCTTAAATACTAATAAAGTCCCTTTAGAAGTAAGCGCCGTTATCTTTTACTACCTAGTAAAGAAGTAGAGTGTAGAAGTCTTTAGCCTCTCTCTTCGAGACCTTAACCGTACTCTTTAACTTACCTTAGATATATACGATACTAAAAATAATTATAACTTAATAACCTTAATAGGGCTTAAAGAACCTCGAGACCTTAAGATTTTATTTTAAGAGGACCCTTTAAAATACGGTACTAATAATAAATATAATAGAAAGATATTTCTTATAAATTAAGGGCTATTAATTACTATAAATACGACCCTCGAAGAACTTAAGGAATACCGAAAGAGTAAAGAAGTTAACCCGATAACGGTTATACTACTATAGTTTTACGAATAGCTATACGTCTTCTTTAGAGAGAAGGCGAATTAACTCCTACCCTATTAACTCATTAATTACGCTATCGAAATTTAAGTCGAAGACCTTTTAAAGCTCTTAAAGGGACCCTTATATAGAATAAGCCGGGATAAACTTATTAAACTCGCTTAATACCTTAAGGAAAATCTATTAAAGGGCTTTATCTATACTAGTATATCCTTAGTCGCGTCCCCCGTTCTCTTTATAAAGAAACCTAAAGAAGAATTACGTTTTTATATAGACTACTGCGGACTAAACGCTATTACTATTAAGAACCGATATCTACTACTACTAATCTCTAAGACCCTCGACCGCCTTTTAAAGGCTAAGGTATACACGAAACTTAATATTATCTCGGCGTTTAATTAAATCCGTATTAAAGAAGGATAGGAGTACCTTACCGCCTTTCGTACGCGCTACGGACTCTTTAAGTACCTTATTTTACCCTTCGGATTATATAACGGCTCTACTACGTTCTAAAGCTATATTAATAAATCTCTTTAAGGGTATCTTAACGAGTTCTATACCGCCTACCTTAATAATATCCTTATCTATAGTAAAAACGAGCTTAAGTATACTAAATACGTACGGAAAGTCCTCTAAAGACTCACTAAGTTTAGACTATAAGTTAACGTTATAAAATCCTCCTTCTACGCTACTAAAGTTAAGTACTTAGGGCTTATTATTAATACTAAAGGTATTTAAATAGATCTTAAGAAGATTCGAACGATTATAGAGTAGCCCCCTATTAAGAATCTACGGGATATATAATTCTTCCTTAAATTCACTAACTTCTATCGACGGTTTATATATAACTTTAGTTATATCGCTCTACTACTAATATAGTTAACGAAGAAAGACGCCCCTTAAGAATAGATATTAGAGTACTAAAAAGTATTTAATACTTTTTAAATAGTCTTTACCTTTAACGTAGTCCTAGCTTACTATAACTTAAAAAGATATATCGTAGTTAAGACGGATACCTCCGACTATATATTAGTAAGTATCCTATCCTAATACGATAATAATAACGTCCTCTAATCTATAGCTTACTTTTCTTAAAAATATACCCCTATTAAATATAATTATAAAATCTTTAATAAGGAACTATTAGCTATCGTATAAGCATTTAAAAACTAGCGTCCTAAGCTTAAAGGGTCCGCGTATCTTATTAATATCGTTACTAACTATAAGAACCTTAAATATTTTACGATAATAAAGCTCCTTAGTTATTAATAAACTAGGTAGTTAGAATTTCTATCTTACTTTAACTTTTAAATACGCTATTAACTAGGAAAATAAGGAGGAAAGCTTAACGCCTTAATATATTAAACGGCTAACCTCTCCGTAGAAGAAAACCTCTTTAACTCTTAAAACGAAATTTAGAATTAACTCCTTCTAAAACTTATATTAATTAATCTTAAATAAGTAGCCTTTTATAAGGGTTTTAATAGAAGTTTATTTAACTACTATATACCTAGTAATGAGGACTCTAAAACTAGAGAAAGAAAGAAAATAGGACCTTATCCTACTTATATCGTAATATAAGTATACTATATTAATAGCTTTATTATCGACGCGAAAACCGGGATTTCTTTAATCCGTACGGAAGTATTACCTTCTATATCGATATACTAAGTTATTATAGGTTTTAATTAAGATAATATACGGGTTTAACTCGTTATATTACTCCCCTCCTTATCTATAGACGCTTCGTACACGTCTAGAGTAATTATATTTTTAAAATTTACTTATAATTCCTATATTAACTACGCGTACCCTATTTATTTTACTAATAACTCTTCGTAAGTACTATAACTATATCGCGCCGTACGATAGTCTAGAATAGCCTTAATACTATACTTATTCTCTCTATTAATCTAGATAAGCTCGGGCTATTCGTTATTAATTTCCTATAACTCTAGAGGGTCTATAACTACTATACGGAAAAAGTTTAAGTAAAAGATATTATAGATCTTAAGCGATATATTAAGTTAATAACTATAATTACTAACTACTTTCGTTACTATATACTTTATATTTTTTTAGTTAAGTTTCTTAAAAGGCTATATTATTTATATATTTTAAAGATTAAGCTAAACCTTATCGCTAACTTAAAACTATAGAGTCTACTATCTCGTACGGCTTATTACTTCTTCCTATTCTTACTATATAACTACTATTAACGTTTAGGCCTACTCTCTTACTTATTAGAGCTATTATACAATCTCCTCCCCTCTTTCTCTTAGGTTTCTTAGGGTAGGCGCTAACTATACGGGCTCCGCTATCTATATCGTTTTTATATAGTACCTATAGATAAGGAAGAAAAGGCTAACTCCTATTAACTAAGCGTCGCGATTATTAATCGCTAACTCGGCTATCGTAAGTAGGTTAGCCTAGTTATTCTACGCCTTTATAGTATATATACGAAGATATACTTTAATCGTTTAATTTATTTATTCTATTAAGCTATCCGTCTAAGGATAGAATACTATTAATAATCTTCGTATAATATCTAGCTATTTATATAAATATATCTATAATACGCTAGTAAACTATAATCTGCGGTTACTTACTATCGCCGCTAATAGACTATATTACCGGTAGAATATATAGAGAAGAACCTTTATTATATCTTCTACTTTAATAGTGCTTATTACTTCTAAGATAACGCCTTTACTTAGCCGGTCCGTTATTATAAGTAGGTTTATACGGCCTTCGCTTTTAGGTAGTCTAGTAATAAAGTCCATTAAAATTTCGCGCTATATTTAATTTAGTATCGGAAGGAACTTTAAGAACCTAGCCTTCCTCTCCCGCTATATCTTTATACGACTATATATATCGTAGTTCTATATAAACCTCTTAATATCTTATAGTATATTCGGCTAAAAGAAGTCTCGCGTAATTATCGTAGCTATACCTTTATATCCTAAATATCTAGATATCGTTAAATCGTAAGTCTACTAAATAATACCTATATAAAGAGGTTTAGAACTAGGTATCTATTATCTACCTTAAAAGAGTAGTTAGTCTTTATTATTTAAACCGTATTTTAATATTAATACTTTTAGACTTAGTATTATTAGGAAAGTCCTCGCTTCTCGTTATACGACTATTACGGCCTCTTAATAGGTTTTATCTTTTAATTCTACTATTATTTAGAGTTATTCTAAAGTTATTACTATATATCCTATTAAAGGAGGTTCCTTAAGAGATACCGGAGCTATAAATAATCTAGTCGATAACTACTCTATTATCTATAGTTTTAGTAACTAAGTCGTACGATACCGGAGTTATTTATTCTATTCGCCCTTTAGGATATCCTATTCGCGTCTCGATAGGGCGTTAGCTTATATATTATCCTTTCCTTTAATATAGGTAATTATAAAGTTATACTAAGAGAAAATTAAAGACTAATATATTTATCGTTCTATTAGTTTTTATATAGATATAAAGTATTCTAAATTCTTATAATTAGTCTAAATCTCGAATTTTCTTACGCTTCGTAGTTTAGTATTCTATTCTTCTAGGCACTATATAATTACTAATATCTCCTTATTATAGATCTTATAGTTATATTCCGCGGGGGAGTTCTTCTTTAAGAAGAACGCGTAGGGTTATATAACTCCTTCCTTATTAACTTAGTAAAGTATACTCCCGATATATTACTTAAATATATTCATTTCTATAATTATCTTTCTTTCCGCGTTAAATAGTACTAATATTAGTACCGTTATAAATATTTTCTTTAATTATATAAAGGCGCGGTTAACTTCCTCGTCCTACTTAAACGCGATATTATTTCGTATAAGCTTTATAATTAATAGAATAATTATAAAGAACTTCTTTATAAATTTTTAGTAGAAGTTCATAAACTTAATAAAACTTTATACTTCCTTAACTAAGCGTAGAGCTTTTTAGTCTAGAATTATTAATACCTTTATAGAGTCTATTTATATACTCTTCTTAGCTTTAATAATAAATTTAAGGTACTTTATTAATTTAACTTTAAACTCGTATTTCGTAATATTAAGCTAAAGTCCGGCTTCCCGTAACCTTTATAGTACTTATCGTACGTAATAGCGATGCTTCTCTTACGATCTAGAGGAGTATATAAGAATATCGTTGACGTATATAGAGTAAAAGATATTAAGATAATCGCGGAGCGCCTAGTTAATATACTTTTAGAATATACTAAGCGTATTTATAAGTCTAAAGAGGGTAATTATCTATTTAAAGAGTCTATACCTTATACGGAACGCTATTATTTATTTATCGCCCTTAGCGATACGTATCTTATAAAAAGCGACAACTATATTAAGTTTTATATACTATTTCGCTTATCTAACGTTCCTTAGTATCTTATAGATTAACGGTAGAGAATATTAATTCTTCTTTATAATCTTATTTAGTTCGCGGTAGTTAATATAAAATTGTAGCCCCTCTCCTAGCTTCTATATAAAGAGGACTAGGGCTACTATAAATAAGGAACTAACCCGGATAAAGCCCTTATCTAGTAGCTTAGTAAGAGTCTTTTATAGGATAAGTAACTTATTACGAGATATACTATATAGGGGTCCCTAGAGTACTTCGGGCGTCTTACTATTTTCTAATACTAATTTAATTCTATAATTAATACCTCTTCCTTATACGAGAGGGAGCTAATTCGCTTATAATTAATTAAATATATTTAAAAACTCGTAGTACTATAGCGGTAGCTTTATATAAGGGTTAATAGGACTCTTTATCACTAGGGCCTTTTTAATATCTATTAAGCTAGCTAAAAATACGTTAATATTTTTTCTATTTTCGTTAATAATATATAACTATCGAGAAAGCTACCGCTAAGATTATATATAGGTCTATTTTTCTTCGTTATTCTTATTATACGTTAGGGATTTAGAGACTAAAAGAACTAATATAGAGATATTTATTCTATAAGCTAATCTATATATTATTCTTCTTTATTTAGGGAAGGCTAAGAATTATATCGTATAATATTTTTAGGATTATATAGAAGAAAATATCTTCCTTATAGCTATTAAGGTTAATTTCTATTTTCGCGATATCCGTAATTTCTAAGGTTACGTCTATATTAAAACTATTAATAGGGCGGAAAGTAATAGAGATACGCTAAAGACTATTTTAAGTAGTAAAGCGTCTACTAATTAGTTTATATAATAAATACCTTATATTAATTAGTACTAGTATAAACGTTTCTTTATTAATTAAAACTAATACTAGGAAAGGTAGACTATTTATAGACTTCTTAGTAGAGCTCTATTCTCTTATTATCTCCTCTATACGCTCCTAACGGCGATTTTTATTAAGAGCTACTCTTTTAGCTACTCGTCTTTAGTAGTCTCTTTAACTATAGTAGTCGTTCTTATAACTATCCGCTACTCTTATAGTCTCTTTACGGCCGCTAATTTATACTTTTATATAAAGTAGCCCTATTAGCTATATTATAGATATTATTCTTTTTCCTAATATTAGTCGAGAATTACTTAAGATACTTAGGCGGTTCGTTAACGCGATTATACGACTAACGCTTAAATCGCCGCCTATAGTTTCTATTTTATTATATTCTCCGCTAAGGAAGACGTCTTTATTTTATATATAGGCCTAGGGGCTCGCGACTTCCTTCTATAGAGGGCTTCTAGGTTTATACTAACGCTATAGAGTAGTATATAGTATTCTCGATATAACGCCGGGGCTAGTATCGCGATAATTATACTTTATAGCTTATATAAGATATAATTAATTAAGAATATCTTCTTAACTTAATCTACTTAGTCGAGGCCTCCTACCTTAAGAATTATATAGTTAAAGTCTAGAAGGAAGGCGCTAAAGGTCTAGGCGCTCTACTTTATTATTAAGAGTTTCCTTAACGCTCTTTTAGCTATCTTATTATCGTTATATATAGCTTTTAATTAACTAATTAGGCCTTTAACGATTATTAATAGTATTAACTATATAGAGTTAACCTATAATAATAATTAAGAAAGTACGTCTCCTTAAAGCTAACTATAAAGATACTAGAATTATACGGCTTTATTCTTTTTTATTTAGTTAATCGTAAGCTTTATTTAAGCTTAGATTAACTATAGGCGAAAGACTACCCTTATTCTATTAAATTCTAATAGCTCTAGAAGTTTATTCTTTTATTATATAGTTATAGTTTCCGTACTAATATCCGCTATAATATTTAGTAGTATTATTACTCTTATTAAGAGGATTATACCTCTATTACTATCTTACTATTAGAGACGTTACTCTATTTCTATTATTTACTAATTCTATAGAATTAATTACTTATTCTATATTTAAAATATCTAAAAAAGTTATACTACCTACTAGGGGAGAGCTTCCGTTACTACCGCCGATATATTTATCTTATATAATAAGAACTCTTTCTTTTAGCTATATAATAGAGAGTTTTAAAGTAATATAAGGGTTTTAATAGGAGTTTATTTAACTACTATATATTTAGTAATAAGGACTCTAAAACTAAAGAAAGAAAGAAAATAGAACCTTATTCTACTTATATCGTAATATAAGTATACTATATTAATAGCTTCGCTATCGACGCTAAAACCGGGATTTCTTTAATCTATACGGAAGTATTACCTTTCGTGTCGATATATTAAGTTATTATAGGTTTTAATTAAGATAATATACGGGTTTAACTCGTTATACCTTTAAATAGCTTACGGCTTAGCTTTTCTTAATATAAATAGTACTCTCGCCCCTCGACCTTATAATAAAGAATATTAAACCTAAACTAAATCTACTCGAAGAACTAGAAATATATAATAAGGACCTTACCCTTAAGGTACTCTAGGAAATAATATACTCTTAAGATATATTCGCCCTTAGTATACTTAAAGCCTTTCGAAAGGGCTAATAACGATACGCTTATATATAGCTATCGGACTACGAAGAATATTAAGAACGCCTCTATATTAATTAAAAGTAATATATCCCGAATTTAACTCGACTTTAAGTAAAGCTCTATTAAGTATTATACGACTTTATTAGTATAGGTTACCCTAGCCGTACGAAGATAATAGCTCTTATATATCGTAACTACTAGTTCCTTAGCTTCTTATAATTTATAGAACGATAGGTATAAAACTATAATATTTATAAGCGCTTAAAGCTATTCTAAGAAGCCTATTAAGGATAGCTCTAACCCCTTAAGCCTTCGTAATAACGTTAGACCGATATCGCTATAGACTATATTAGACCGCTACTACTAAGTACCTTCCTTAGGGTTATTTATCGCTACGTTCTTATTATTATAAATTAACTTACTAAGATACGTTACTTCCTACTTATCGTCGGATAGACTATAGAGGAGGCTATAAATACCTTCTACTAGTATATCTAGAAGCTCCACGGGACTTTAGAATAATAAGTATCTAATAGGGGTACTTAGTAACTCTCTAAATTCTAGACTTACCTTAACTAACGTCTTAGTATTAAAATACGACTATTAACGGCTTACTACCTAGAGACCGATAGATAGTCTAAATATAATAACTAATTAATAGTATACTATCTCCGCGGATATATTAATTACCTCTAGAATAATTAGGTATAGTTCCTACTTACTACCGAGTTCGCTATAAATAACGCTAAATCCGTAACGACAGGACTCTTACCCTTCCTCGCTAACTACGAATAATACCCTCGAATAAGTATTAAAGAACCTATCGAAGAGTATAATCTTCTTCTAGAAGTAGACGAACTTATATAAAAGATAAAGACCCTTAATAAGTACCTTTATAAGTCTATACTAGTCTCGTAAGCGCTATACGAGACTACGACTAACTAACACTAATAACCTATAGAGAAATACTAGGTAGGCGATAGAGTCTACTTTAATATAGAGAATATCTAAATATACCGCCCCTTAATAAAGCTTAATAACTACGCCCTTAAACCCTATTTAATATCTACTATCTACGATTTAAACCCTCTTATCGTAAAACTTAACCTCCCGGAAGGTATAAATATTTACTTAATCTTTTATATTAACTTATTCTATTAAGTAAGTACTAATCCGCTCCTAAGATAGGCTCTTAATATAACGAGTTAAACTCGTATATTATCTTAGTTAAAATCTATAATAACTTAGTATATCGACACGGAAGGTAATGCTTCCGTACGGATTAAAGAAATCCCGATTTTAGCGTCGATAGTAAAGCTATTGATATAGTATACTTATATTATAATATAAGTAGGATAAAGTCCTATTTTCTTTCTTTCTCTAGTTTTAGAGTCCTTATTACTAAGTATATAGTAGTTAAATAAACTTTTATTAAAACCCTTATATTACTCTAAAACTCGCTATTATATAGTTAAGAGAAAGAGTTCTTATTATATAAGATAAATATATTAGCGGTAATAACGGAAGCTCTTCCCTAATAAGTAATATAACTTTTTTAAATATTTTAAATATAGAATAAGTAATTAGTTCTATAGAATTAGTGAATAGTAGAAATAGAGTAACGTCTCTAATAGTAGAATAGTAGTAGAGGTACGACTCCCCTAATAAAAGCAATAATACTACTAAACGTTATAGCGAATATTAATATAGAAACTATAATTATATAATAAAAGGATAAGCTCTTAGAGTTATTAAAATTTAATAGAATAAAGGTAGTCTTTTATCTATAGTTAATTTAAACTTAAGTAAAGCTTATAGTTAACTAAATAGAAGAGAGCGAAGTTATATAATTCTAGTATCTCTATAGTTAGCTTTAGGAAGATATATTCTTCTAATTATTATTATAGGTTAACTCTATATAGTTAATACTATTAATAACCGTTAAAGACTTAATTAGTTAATTAAAAACTATATATAACGATAATAAGATAGCTAAAAGAGCGTTAAGGAAACTCTTAATAATAAAATAGAGCGCTTAGATCTTTAGCGCCTTCCTTATAGACTTTAACTATATAATTCTTAAAGCGAAAGGCCTTAACTAAATAGATTAAGTTAAAAAGATATTCTTAACTAATTATATCTCGTATAAGCTATAAAGAATAATTATTACGACGCCGGCCCCGGCGTTATATCGAGAATACTATATACTACTCTACGGCGTTAGTATAAACCTAGAAGCTCTTTATAGGAGGAAGCCGCGAGCCTCTAAATCTATATATAAGATAAAGATATCTTCCTTAGCGGAGGACGTAATAGAATAGGAACTATAGGCGGTAACTTAAGCGTTAATTATATAATCGCGTTAATAAGCCGCCTAAATATCTTAAGTAATTCTTAATTAATATTAAGAAAAAGGATAATATCTATAATATAGCTAATAGAGCTACTTTATATAGAAGTACGAATTAACGGCCGCGAAAAGACTATAAGGATAGCGGATAGTTATAAGAACGACTACTATAGTTAAAGAGACTACTAAGGACGAGTAGTTAAAAGAGTAGCTCCTAATAAAAATCGCCATTAGGAGCGTATAGAAGAGATAATAAGAGAATAGAGCTCTATTAAGAAGTTTATAAATAGTCTACCTTTCCTAGTATTAGTTTTAGTTAATAAAGAAATATTTATACTAGTACTAATTAATATAAGGTATTTATTATATAAACTAATTAATAGGCACTTTACTACTCGAAATAGTCTTTAACGTATCCTTATTATTTCCCGCTCTATTAATAGTTTTAGTATAGATATAACCTTAGAAATTATAGATATCGCGAAAATAGAAATTAACCTTAATAACTATAAGGAAGATATTTTCTTTTATATAGTCCTAAGAATATTATATAATATAATTCTTAGCCTTCCCTAGATAAAGAAGAATAATATATAGATTAACTTACGGAATAAATATCTTTATATTAGTTCTTTTAGTCTTTAAATCCCTAATATATAA
>Ga0105239_10008073_pt1 | contig 12015 bp, 8 predicted proteins | sample KBSC44metaG_FD_92761 | JGI IMG/M metagenome (GOLD analysis project Ga0105239, IMG submission 92761) | Corn rhizosphere microbial communities from Kellogg Biological Station, Michigan, USA - KBS C4-4 metaG | ecosystem: Host-associated > Plants > Roots > Rhizosphere > Soil | place: Michigan, USA...
CAGTACTTCGTTCAGGAACGTATAACCCCGGAAACACTTCACCACAAGTTTTGCATTTTAACATAAGCATTGGCATTTTATTTATCTATAATCCAATAAGTATGTAATACTTATCTGTATATAGACGTACTGCTTATCATGAACCGTGCTTGAACTTCATAGTATTATCACGGTTATGGATAATTGGATGTTCTTAAGTGGTCATCAGGACAAGCAGTGACTGAGGATAATTTTTTGTCTACTCTAATGAATAATGTGGTCTCTATCAAACCTTCTAATTTTTACTTCGAATAATAATATAGCTCCATGTTTTGCTACCTTGCAGAATTTCATAAGGATGTACTGTATTCTGACCTCTAAAGAAACAGAGATGTTATTTTATCTAGAATAGTATTATATTAATAAGTACATCAGATATCTTTCCTCTTATAAATAAACGGAGTATTCTTCTCTGATTTGTTCCAATCATAATGTATTCCTCTTTGTTAGGACTCGTATCTTGAGAGAGTATCACGAATGCTTTCGATTTTGCTCAAGCATATATTCAGGCGCTTTTGTCTCTTCCTGGGACAGAATTGTTCTATTAAGAATAAGTTGAAGGATTAGTCATATTTTATCAGCTAATCAATCAAGTAGCGGTTCTAGGATATCATATTGATGCTGCGGTATTTATTCTCACTTCTGAAACTTTTACAGAATTGTTATTATCACTGTCATTATTGCCTTGCCCAGATCTACCATAGAATGAAACCTTGATATATTTAGCATCTACTTGTGGGACAATGCCATAATTTTCAAATCCGTTATTAGAACCCGAACTAGTTCCTTTAAGAATATCAGTAAATGTTTTACCATCCTTTGAAATTGAAATCATAAAGTTATTCTCATGTCTATCGCCTTTATCCCATGCAACGTCTATGCTACACAGTTTCTTTATACTATGTAGATTAAGTTGAAGATACGTTCCAAAGGCTGTTGCGCTCCATTTTGTTTCTAGGTTATTATCTATAGTATTGGTAGGTATGTTTTTATTATTATCATCATTTATTGTAGGCGCACTAACAGTAACAGATGCAATAGACGCTGCTTCGCAATTACTGTTGTCGCCATAATATGTCGTAATAGGATTGCTGAATGTCGTTTGTCCTTCGACTGAAGATAAATTGGTTGTTGTTAGCAATTGGTTATCTAGCATCTTATTAATATCATTTCCATCATTATCATTTTTATGTTGAGACGAAATACCAGTACTGCAATGCTTCCCCAAACACAATCCTCCAAGACACGGATTAGATGTAAGACATGCTAGGTCTAACCTTTTCTTATTATTATTATCATTATTATTAGCATTTACTTCATGACTTTGATTTATTATAATGAATAATGTAAGGATTAATAATACTACTAGTTGAAACAGATGGACTTCTAAATTGGTTGGCTTATTTTTCATCAACTGCATTAAGATATTTGGGATCAGAATATTTTTATCTGCTTTTATAGATTATTTAAGCAAATTGAATTTGTTGCTGCTATAAGTAAATATAATATATAATTTTTTAGTTTTTATTTTTCGACAATTCTTTTACTGATTTTGTTTTCTATATCTAAAACATAACCGAAGTTGATTACTATATATGTTATGAATATGAAGTAGATTATCACAAAGTAAATATTTAACATTAATAATTTTCGCAGAAGATAATTCCAGCATGTTATTTGGATATGATAATACTAATATTAGACATTTGATATGGTTTGAATATGAAATTACTAGATTTGTAAGTATAATGAAATTCTATGATAATTAAATTATAGTATAAATCTATATGTTATCTTTAATATTATTGCATATTAATAGACACTTTTCAGATCACAGATTATAATGCTATTAATATATAACAATTTACGAGATTATAGATATATAAATTTCTGAATAATAATTTTGTTGCATTAACGATCTGACGTTGCAATAGTCTTTATTAAAATATGTAACTATCTTGTATTTATTAACGAAACTGTAAGTTAGATAAAGCATCAGATGGTATTAACTTGGAGTAAATATTACGATCATTTCCCGATCCTTTTTCTATAAAGATACAAATTACATTAAGACTTTTGCATATCGTGATTAATTTTGTATGAAGACTAAGTAATTTATTTAGCTAATTAAGTCATATAAATATCATTAAATATCACATGCTAAATTTATAATTTTCCAGAAATATTAATATTATTATGTGAAAGCAAAAAATGGCAAAGTTATCTTCGATAACTTTCGTATCGCAATATGTCAATATTATGGCGTAGTTGGTGCCCGATTAGGCGGCTTAGGAGGTATTGGAGAAGGATTTGGTGAAGGATACGGAATAGATGGAGTTAGAGATAATGCTGGACGTCCGGCAAGCACAATATTCACCTGTAAATGTTTGCCTTCTCTATATACAGTTAATGTAATATTATTACCCGGAGATTTATTCTGTTCAAGATATGATACTAGATCATCAAATCGTGTAATGTTTTTCCCATCGACGGATGTTATTATATCTCCACCATGTTTTTGACCATACTGATCTGTAGTAGACCCTTTAATACCAGATTTATCAGCAGAGCCATTCTTTATTATGTTGTCGACTACTACTCCTTTGAGATCAGACGGTAAATTTTTGAATCTTTGAGCCAAATCAGACGTAATCGACGTACCTGTAAGTCCAAGATAAGGGTGAGTATAAGTTCCCTTTTCAATCAAGACTGGAATTATTTTTTTTACTGTGTTGGATGAAATTGCAAATCCGATTCCAGAAAATCCACCAGTAGATGAAAGAATACCAGTATTTAATCCAATGACATGACCCTTCATATTTAGTAAAGGACCACCAGAATTACCGGGATTTATAGCCGCGTCTGTTTGAATTATATCTGATATGGAATATCCATAACTAGGATCTGGAAATAAACGACCTATCTGACTTACAATACCTGTTGTCATAGTATTATCCAGACCATATGGATTACCAATAGCTATCACTTGATCACCAACTTCAAGTTCTGATGAATTACCTAATACAATTGGTTTAAAGAGAAAGTGTGATGACTTTTGAGTGCTGTTACTGTCTGGAATTATCTTTAGCACTGCCAGATCACTAAAAGGATCTCGACCTGTTACATTGGCACTATATCTATTACCATCAATAGATGTCACATCAACTAATTTTGAATTTCCTACAACGTGATTATTGGTAACTATATGTCCCTGTCTATCATAAACAAAACCCGAGCCCAACGCTGTTTGGTTTTCTCCTCCCGGTTGTTGTGAAGAATTTGGATTGGATATTGGTATCTTACTGGTAACTTGAACTACAGATCCTTCGACTTTTTTGAAAATATCTTTGATATTAGAAGTGAAATTAGTATTAGAGATATTAGTAGCATTAATTTGAAGATTAGACTGATTTGATATTGGGGATGCAGTGGCGATCTGAAATGAAGAAGAGTGTGACAATAGTATTGACAATGTTATACTTACTAGTAAGAAAATCATGCCCAAAAACAACTGAAATTTATTTGACTCTTGTTTGGATACACTCATTAATAAGTCTGAATATTTGAAACAATATATACATTATTATTTTAAAATGTACTATTGATATGCTTCGCTGCTATTTTGATCTCTGCACATTTATTATGTAAATAGAAAGGTCATTAATTGGATATTTATGGAATTGCACGATATACATACTATTCTTCGATAAACATTATATCTCAGTTACAATAATATATATTTTATAGCGCATCATCATTAGCAGTCAGACCTGGTATTATTGTTATTATTGTTATATGAATTGACTAGTTCAGTTGCCATTGATCTTATACTGGTAGTCTGTATAGGCAAGCACTCGACTAGTATCTAGTTTCGAATGTTGGTCCGATAGATAACTATCCAGTGAAATATCGTACAATCCTTCATCTCCTCAGATTTCTACTCGCTGTCTTTATCTATCGCTAAGCCGTCAAAATAAAATGTGCTCTCTGTATCTCGGACTAGAATTTCCAATATGATGTTCAATCCTCTCTAGTCTGTGTGGACATTTTCTTCGAACCTTGTGAAAGATATAGATAGACCATTTTGAAGTTGTAGTCATATCTACTACTCATTCTTGTTGGCGATGAATATGATATTGCCAATCGACTTTTTATTGTATAACTAATTTGACAAGATAGATGGATAATTAGTTGATCATGTTCATACATCATGGGAAGTCAATTCTTCTATCGAGTGTAGAGATCTAGATTATCGCACTCCAATGCAGTATAGAAATAACATATTCGTGAGTTAATATAGTGCATGTTAATTATAGCGCGTCTGAAATCACCTTGAATAAGATCAGATTAGGCCTGTCGCTTAACTTTAGACGACTTAGTGGTGTAAACACGAAATTGTTTTAATTATCTGTAATGCCTATTACGTCTTCTGTTATAGAAGTTAAAATCGAAAAGGCCAATTGCCCCAAAAGGCGGTCAATGCAATTACCGCTTCTGCCATAGCAACCGATATCTTCACATTCATAATCTACTACGTAGTTCGATCCGACATTTTTATCTATTAGTAAGAATACACAATTAACATCCTGAAGAGCTTTATTCCTTTCTCAGACGACGGCTAACACTTTTTCAATTTATTTCGATAAGTTAGCGTAATCTTAATTAGTCAAGTGTTATACAAAAAAAATTGCTAATTGAGAATTATATAGTTATGTATTGATTTTTATTTAAAAGCAGGTTATTTAATCTAATTATTCTAAATTTATATCTCACAGATAGTTATATAAATAATAAAAAATTAGAGGGATCACTTACCTATCTTAAACATTTTTGTTCCACAGACAGTACAAATTCCCTGCGTTGCAGGCTTGCCGTTTTTCATCGTGATCTTTTTCTCATCATTCATTGACCTTTTTGATTTGCATTTAACGCAATATGCTTCCATGATAATGCAAATGATTAAGCGAGATAAAAAAGAAGCGGTGTATAAAATGATTGTCTGAAAGAATAGTGATACTTACTCATCTTAATTTCTTATGTACAAGTGATATTTTAGATAATTTATTGTAATAAGTGGGCTATTGATTTATAGTTTTCGTCATTACAATCTAGTTATTCTTATTTCCTACTACTTTAAACTTGTAATGTTTAAAGACTTCACGGTAATGACGGACGTAACTCTCTGCTACGTCATGGGTTGAGAATGAACATCTAATACCATCAATTGCGATCTTTTTATCGTGCAAATCTACGACTTCGATCACATAAGATTTCGGCAATTTTTTGGCATTTCTTAAGACTATAGATACACTAATTAGTAAGAATAGAATAGTAGACAGAATAATTAAAGCATATTCAAATCCCTTGCCAAAGTTTATGAAATAAGTAATTAGATTATTATCAATCCATTTATAAGTAATATTTAGAACCTCCAATAGAGCGGCTATAATAAAATTCAACATCATTATATGTATTTGTAAATACGTACTTATTACTATACTTTCCCTTCTATATATAAGTCCTCTACTTAAAAACACAAAATATATTATAAATATATGAAATCTTATTCATTTTCTTATTTTTGGAATTAAAGGTCATTACTGTAGAATGTGTCGATCCGATCAATAACCTTAATTGCTAAAGCTTATTTAAACACGGAGATGGATTAGTCATGTATGTTTTTAAATAATTAGTAATTTGAGTATATTTAGTTTCGGCGTCATTCATTGCATTTAATTACATCTAACAGCTAAGCCATTCGAACGATTTGAATAAGACGATCAAAGTTATACTTTGTTGGTTTTTGTTTATACAATCTCAATATTTGAATAATTTCATTTTTTGGTATGTTTAGTAGATCATTTATTCGTCTGGCAATCATACCATTAAGTAATAATGCCTGAGTTGCGGAGGTTACATTAGATATCTTTCTGAGATTACTAGAGCTCTCAAAATCAATAATATTCACATTATCATGTTCGGAAATTAGTACATGACGATCAAGACGACTTAGCTCTCCATGATCCAAATGTATTTTATCGAGATCATAACATTTCTTTAAGACAGTAACAACTATGTCGCGAACTTTATATGTGGAAAGATTCTGTTGTTGTCGAATCCAATCTATTATAGTTAGACCATCTATAAATTCCATAATAATAAAATTCTCGGTATATGCGAATAAACTAGGGCCAATGCCAATCGAGTTTGCAATCGTATGTAATAATACTTCTCTTTTCATATCTTTTCTGTCAGCATCTGTTCTTCTTATCTTGCAAGCATAGATTTTATCCTCTATTTCTACCTTTACTACAAGACCCACACAACCTTTACCTGCAATATTCATTCTACCAATTTTCGTTCTTCCGCCAAATAAGATGGTATTAATCCCAAGGGAGCGTATTTCATTCAAACGGATAGTATAATCTTCAATGTTAAAATTAGGATAACAAATAATTGTAGCTAGTTCTGACTGAGTTATGCTAATTTTATTAGATTGTAAGTCTTTCAGTAGTGGTAAGTGCATTAATTGCTTCCCTTATTATTCCGTTTAATCTAAATTCATTAGCAGTATACACATGTAGTGTTTGTTGAACATCTTTTTTTAATCCACTACTAATTCCGGTGCTTTCAATTTTTTTAGAAACCAGCATTTTTGTATAATCTTTTGCGCTTATTATATTTCTTTTAATCAACGCTGTTACTCTCATCTGTTTATTGATCCATATAAGATTACTTATTTTACTATTCTTTGAAATAAAATTGATAGTTTCTTTTTTTCTAAAAACCTCTGGACCCATCTTCTCAGTGTATGGCGATAAGAAAATGGATTCTAATAAGAATATAAATGCAGCAGATCTTTTTTCATCTGTAATACAAGTGCTCTTTATTACTTTAAAACCGACAAGTTCTAACTGTTTGGATAGAGCATCAAGACTTCTCTTTAATTGACCCCAAATAATATCTGGACTCCTCGGATTGTGCCCAAATTCCATCACCAATAAATTTGGATAAATCTCCTCGTGAGGTCTGGCATATCTCTTTTCTTTTATGAAAAATTCTAAAGATGGTTTCTGTAAAAATCTTCTGGCAGCAAGTACAAATTTCCCGGCGCTCTCGTTAGAAATTGCTGATCCTAGGTTTCTTCTAGAATCCACCGGATCAATTATAACAAGAGGACTTGCAAAGGTCTTTATTATATCTTCATCCACCCTATTAATGGAAAATACATTTCCTTCTTTCTTAATATCAGATATAGCTTGTAATAACGATGGAAGTGAACAATATTTTAAAATTAGCACTTCAATGACATATCCACTAAAACCATTCGTCGCGATTTCTGCTCCATATACATTGATAGATTTGAGCATTCTTTTCAAAAGTCTAATATGTCTTATCATTTCATTATTTAGATTGTCTTTAACATATTCTGTATGGAAGGGAGATCGGTCAGCAGCACTTTTCCAATTTCCCATCTTTACATTATAACAAGGTACAATATTAATCCTGACCCCTTTAATGAAAGCTTCAACATACGGATGATCAGAATATCGCATATATGGTCGGTATCTTCGTAAAGATTCTATGCCTATTCGTTTGCCTAAACTTTCAAATTCTTCTGTATCAACAGATTCATCGATTTTTACGAAAATATCTATGTCCGTATCTCCCTTTAACCACGTTCCCTTTGCAAATGATCCACCAAATGTCACTTCAATTATTTTTGAGGATCGATAATTGCTAACAAGATCTCTTGCCTCATTAGCTATTCTAGATATCCTTTTTACTTCTGTTAATGATGGTTCACAATATTGTAATGCTTTATTTAGTATAGTATTTATGCTCATTTTGCATCTACTGTAAAAACATTTGAATAAATTGGACCAGACTTACTAATAATACTTTGTTTTAATTGTAATTTTGTAATGATGTCAGATCCAAATGTGTGTCCATCATACTTTGACAACATATTTTTTAGATCCAAGCTCCTAGTTCTAATTCGAAACAGTGTCAAATGTGGCGTAAACTCTTTGTCTGGTTTAAAACCGATATCCAATATTCTTGATATTATCCTGTCACTAAGACTAATTAGCTGTTGTCCGCCTGTTTTATCCACACCTACCCATACAACTCTAGGAAAATACAAATTTGGAAATACTCCGATATTTACGTATGTTATATTAATAGGTTTAAAGTATAAGTCTGCTAACCGAGTTCTAATATTCTCAATATTTTTTAAATCTATCTCTCCCAAGAAAATAATGGTAAAATGGAAGTTATCATTTCTCACTGGTCTTATTATTTGCTGACTCCATCGATTTTCGGTGATTAACTCATTTTGCAACCCATCAAGCAGAGATGTGTTGGATATATCTAATGCAACAAAGGCACGCATACTATTATTTATCTAGATTATTCAATCAAAATTAATTGAAACCATTCCGATTCTTATTGCACTATGTAATCTATTCGACCTCAAGAGTGTTTATTTACTTGACATTGAGTAAGGCATTGCTAGGTAATATTCTTAATTTTTTATAAATCATAAAATTAAGAGAAGATCTTTATTACATCTGCAAATCTTTTTCTTAGGCTTACTATACTCGTGTTTCCGGCTAATGCCATCCGTCCTTGACTTACTTTTTCTCCTTCTTTGATACATGCTGCATATAATACAGCGACCGCTAATGCATTAGGATCCTTTCCAAAAGATATGGGGTCTTTTTTCACCATACTCAACATTTCAAGAGCCTTTCTATATGACTTCTCAGAGACATTTGCATTATTTGCTGTTCTCGACAAATAGTTACCACAATCTACCAAAGGCAGATTTTGGATCTTAAGATGTCTCAAAAGTAGACGATAACATTTACCTGCAAATACCTTATCAGTATTTGCAGCTTTAGCTATCTCTTCAAGTGTTCTTAATATACTAAGTTCTCTACAAGCTGCATAAATACAGGCAACAATCATAGCTTCTATAGATCTTCCCTTAATCAGTTTTTTAGTAAGAGCTTTTCGATAATAATATGCTGCCTTTTCTGTTACTGCGTCAGTTAGAGAAAGTTTATCTTTAATTCTTGACAATAATGCAAATGCATTTTTTAGGTTTCTTGTATAGGCTCTACTGTTAAAGTTAGAAATTTTATTCCATTTCTGTAATCTACGTATTTTGCTCATCTGTTCTGGGCTTATGATAGCACCGGCTGCATCCGTATGCGAATCAGAAATGTAAGTGGATAAACCTCTGTCATGAATAGCAAGTGAAGTAGGCATTCCACTTCTCTCTTTACCTCTTAATGCTTCAGTTGTATATGCACGCCATTCTTTTTCTAACGACTCAATGTTTTCTTGTATAACTACGCCGCAGTTACTACAAACAATTTCTCCGGCCTCTGCGTCAAAAATAGTTAAGGTACTATTGCATAGAGAACATTCAACACCGCTATTGCGTTCTGCTTCTCTATTCTGATAATCTTTTTGTGCATAATCGGATGATAACATAAAAAAGATAAGATATAGAAAACCCTATAAAAAGCATGTTTATTTATGGTTAGAAAAGCACCAATTGTACACACTAGTGTCCTCTTAAACTATAACTTAATTATACTATAATTTATATAATATTTGAATTAACAAACAGCTTTTAATTATATTAATAAAAAATGAGATAAATATAGAGATTTTCCATTTTGTCCTTGTTCTTTTCGCTTCTACAAATTGATCTACGTTATTGCATCTTTAACACAATAGATCTATCTTCAGTTTGTTTTGTTAAGATCATATTCCACATCATGGTCTATGAAATTATATAACCATGGGTTATCATTTTAAAGTTATAAATGAGCTTTGTTTTAGAATTTACAATGTATAAAAATTTTATGGATGAGGCAATTAACAATAAGATAACAAAATTTAACGTAAATACTAAATATCAGAAAGGAAGTTGATATTTATGCAATAACGTAAAGTCATTTGTAATGTGTATTCATATTGTAATAATTGATTTAATATAAGTAGTCAAATTAAATATGTGAATAAAAGATCAATCAGACTTAATATATTGAATTATGTATAGTGAGCTATGAATAAAGACATTTCGTATGCTATTAATTATCATGAGGCAACGAATCATTCCGAAATTAGTCTAATGACTTCAAGGTATCGCTTAGATTGGAATAATCGCCCTATGCCTTTTAAAGTGTATACTGATAATTTATTTACATATAATCTTCCAACAGATTTTCCTATACCAACCATGAACGCCATTAAGTCTATTTGCAATGGATATTACAATCACAATTCTGGAATTATAAGCGATTCAAATGTGCTTCGTAATGGTAATATAACTTTAAAAGACTTGTCAGAAATCCTTTTTTTTTCGGCCGGAATTACCCGGGAGATGAGATATAATTATGGTACTTACTATATGCGTGCAGCTTCTGCTACTGGTGCGCTTTATCCTATAGAATTATATATCGTTTGTCGAGATCTCTCACCAAATTTAAAAGCAGGAGTGTACCATTTTTGTCCTGCAGAATTTAACCTTACTGAAATTCGTAGTGGTGATTATCTGACTCAATTGTCTGCAGCTACTGGAAATAATTCAAACATTTTAAATTCTCAAATTTCCATTATATTTACATCGTTTGCTTGGAGAAACGCATGGAAATATCAAGCAAGATCTTATCGCCATTGGTATTGGGATTCTGGTGTAATAGCTGCAAATCTTCTTGCAGTAACCACTTCGATGAGGCTTTCTGCTGAACTGGTAATGGGGTTTGTAGATGATGCACTCAATAATCTTCTTCGATTGGAGAAACAAAAAGAAGCAACAATAGTTATGGCTGCTATTAACACAAGATCATCATTAGAGAAAGTTGAAATCAAAAATACTAAAAAAGTGGAAGAAATACAGCGTATTCCTAATTTGCCTGTCTTAAAAGTTGTCCCATTATCAAAAAGTGGGGAAATAGATTATTTTGAAATTTGGAGACTACATCAAGCCTCTAAGCTAGACAACAAAAATGAAGTAAAAGAATGGGTTAAGAGTTATGACCACAATACAGACGAAACGGTGTGGAAGGCATCTAATATGAAACATGAGTCATCAAATAATACTATCAAGATTTCTATTGAACATTCATCATTTAAGGAATCCATATCGTCTAATTGCAGTGTAGCAGGTTTAGGTGAAACCATACTAAGAAGAGGTTCAACACGCAGGTTTACTGTGGTCCCTATTCCATTCTCTATATTATCTGTCATACTATCTTGTGTAACTACAGGAACACCTATGGATTTTCTTCGAAAAGGAGACACATTAATAGACATCTATTTAATAGCTAATGGGATAGATAACTTACCACGAGGGGGGTATTTCTTTAATAGTAAATTGAATAGTTTGGAAGTACTAAAAAGACATGTTTCAAGGGAGATGTCTGGATATCTTTGTCTAGGTCAATCTCTTTTTAGCGATGCTAGTGCAGTTCTATTTCTGATGTGCAACTTAAAAAACATACTTGACGTTTTGGGTAATAGAGGATATAGAGCCGCACAATTTGAAGCTGGAGTGATTGCTGGAAAAATATATCTGTCAGCATATGCTCAAGGTATAGGAGCATCAGGATCAACTTTTTTTGATGAGGCAGTAACTGAATTTTTCTCTCCACATGCAGAAAATAAGAATTCAATGATTGCGATCGGAATTGGTAGGCCTGATTATAAAGCGAAGGCAGGAAAAGTATTGCCTGTTAAGTTGACTAGAGAACAGCTATTGGTTGGCGATATATAATTAAGATGCTAAAAAGGATTCCATCATATTAGCATTCTATAAAATATTAACATTTTTCTAGTCATTACTAGGACAATCTGAATTTATCCAAAGCTGTTCGTTTATCAACTGTGACAAATCTTTTACAAGTAAAACCCTCATTCATTAGTATCATATTCACTCATGCTTTTTGCCTCTAACTA
>Ga0105239_10008075_pt1 | contig 12014 bp, 14 predicted proteins | sample KBSC44metaG_FD_92761 | JGI IMG/M metagenome (GOLD analysis project Ga0105239, IMG submission 92761) | Corn rhizosphere microbial communities from Kellogg Biological Station, Michigan, USA - KBS C4-4 metaG | ecosystem: Host-associated > Plants > Roots > Rhizosphere > Soil | place: Michigan, USA...
TGCCGTGGTGGAACTATCGCAAGCCCAAGCCCGGATGACGGCCCTGGGCGCCTGCGGCGCCGTCCCCCGAGGGGAGCTCGGGCCGCCATGGTCCACGCAGTGGGCCACCTCGTGGCCCTTGGCGGCCCGGGGCTGGCCTGAGGTTACATCGGCGCGGCGAGCGGCAGGTTCAGCAGCAGGTTCTGCGGCTTGAGCCGCAGCGTGCCGTCGGCACTCATCGCCAGGCCCAAGTAGACCGGCTTGCCGGCGACGTCGGTGCGCATCTCGGCCGGATTTTCAAACTCGAGCCGGAACAGGCTGATCAAGCGCCCCGTGCGTTCGGCGTCCACCGGCCGGTCTTCGTACAGGTCGTTCAGCAGCGCCATCGATTCGACGTCCAGCCCGACGTGCCAGCGCCAGGCCGCGTTGTCGATGCGCTGCAGCGGCGTGATCGCGACCCGCACGCCCAGCAGGTGCGCGACCCAGCGCTGCAGCACCGTGGCGAGCGCCTTCAGCCCGCCTAGAGCGAGCCCGATCGCATCCTGCGAGAAGAGCGACATCACGCCGAACAATCCGAGCGCCCAAAGCAGGATCGTCGTCAGCGCGACCGCGATCACGCCGACAAGCTTTCCGCTCATGATCTCGCGCGGCGTGGCGCAGGAGAGCAGGACCTCGATCATCCGCGTCGATTTCTCCTCGATCACGCTCTGCAGCAGGACGCTCGAATTCATGAAGGTGACGAGGAACAGCAGGAAGGCGAGCGCCATCGGCACATATGATGCAACAACATCGCCGAAACCCACGTGCCCGCCGCCCCCGCGCGCGGGGTTGATCTGCTCGATATTCGCCGAACTGTCGAGCGCAGAGCGCGCCGCAGCCTCGTCGGGCACAAGGCGGTGCACGGCCCGCCAGCGCAGCGAATCGCCAAGCGTCTGTTTGAGAAAGCCGCGCAACTCGCCATCGGTGAGATTCGTACCCCAATACTGCGCCGCCACGCTGTCGTTCACGCCGAAATCCTTGGGCAGCACGACGACAGCGAGAAGAACGGCGCTCGTTCCATCGACCGGCACTGCGCGTGCGCCAGTGAGATAGAGGCGCGCAACATCGGCGAACGTATCGGGCGTCGTCTCCATCAATTCCCGAGGTGCAGGCACCAGCTTGAATTTGGGAACGGGCGGAACAAACGGCGGCGCATGCGGCTTCAGGAAGCGCGACATCCCTGCCAGCATCGCGGTCACGCCCCCGGAATTGCGAAAGGCCTCGACCTCGCGTTCGTCGCCCGGATTGTCGAGAACGCCGGCAATGCCCGGCGCGCCTGCGCGCAACTCAACCATGTCTGCGTTCGTGTGCGCATATTCGGACAGTGCCGAAAGCGTTGACGCGGTGTCGTCGCGCGCGATTTCGTCCGCGATGGCGGTTTCATAGCCACCGGCGCGATCGATGACCGCGAAGACGCGAGACGGCGTCGCGCGGTCGAGCGCACGCGGCAGAAACGCGACCAGCCCGATCCAGACCGGGAACAGCATCACGCTGATCAGAAATCCCCGCCGCGTGACGTATTTGATGTATTCCTGCCGTGCGATCAGCCAGACGCGTTTCACTTTTGCGGCTTTCCGGCGAGCGCCATGAAGACATCGTGCAGGCTGGGCGGCGAGATGTCGAAATGGGTGAGTGCGATGCCGCGCGCGAAACACTCGGCCAGCAAGGGCTGACCGTCGGCGCCTTCCTTCAGATCGATCTCCCAGAATTCACCGCCCTCCTTCGGAGGGATGACCGCCGTGACGCCGGGCACCGCGCCCAGGAAATTGAGATCGCCCGAGGCCGCGATGCGCGCGCGGCGCGGCAACAGGGCGCGCGCCTCGTTCAGCGTGCCATCGAATGCCTTGCGCCCGCGCGACATGATGACGAGCTGATCGGAGAGGCGCTCTGCGTGCTCCATCGTGTGCGTGGAGAACAGGATCGTCTTGCCGTTGCGCGCCAATGCGCGCAGGAAGTCTGCAAGATCGCTCTGATTGACGGGATCGAGGCCGGAAAACGGCTCGTCCAGGATCGCGAAATCCGGATTGTGGGCGATGGCCGCCAGAAACTGCACTTTCTGAGACATGCCCTTTGACAGCCCCTCGATGCGCACCCGCGCAAACGGGCCCAGCCCAAAATGCTCGAGCAGGGAGCGCGCGCGTTTCAGCGCCTCGGAGCGCTTCACGCCCTTGAGCGTTGCGATGTAGGCGATGGCGCTTTCCGCACGCATGCGCTTGTAAAGGCCGCGCTCTTCCGGGAGATAGCCGATACGCTCGCGCACCCGGGAAATGGAGCTGCCGAGCAGACGTGCGCGGCCGGTGTCGGGCTTGTAGATGCCCAGCATCATCCGCAGCGTCGTCGTCTTGCCGGCGCCGTTGGGGCCGAGGAACCCCAGAATCTTTCCGCGCTCGAGCGTGAGGCTCAGATTGTCGACCGCGGTGAAGTCGCCGAAGCGCTTGGTCACGCCGGTGAGTTCAAGCGCGATATCCGGCAAGACGACCTCTGATTCTGCGTCATGAACAAGATGCGGGAGAGGCCCAGCACGTCAAGCAAGGATTTGGTGGTGGGTCAGTTTGAGTTTCTTTAGCCAAATTTCGCTATGTGCCGAGTATTACGAACAATAACCTCAGCCCACGCTTCAAACCTGTCAGCGAACTTGATGGGCTTTGCGTCAGGGCCAGCGTAGACGGCATAGCCGTTCTCGACTTTCTTGCACCACGCCGAGCGCGCGTCTTCAGACCAGACTCTCCAAGCATCAATCAGTTCGGGACGGCTGCGCAGATATTCTGCAATCCGTTCACGCTTTAGAACTTGCGGCATGTCTGCATAGCCGCTGCGCTGAACGAGGGCGATTGGCGACAGTTTCGCGGTCTGATAATGGACCGGGAGAAAACATATATTCTGCAGAATTTCGTCTTCATTCATGCGGGCTGAACATTTACAGATGCTTCCCAGTCTTCAATCACCGCCACCATATCATGCATTTCCCAGCGGCAGCTATCAACGCCAGTGGCTGGTAGTGACGCATTTTGAAATCTGATGGAATAGGGAAGCTACTCAACGCCGTCGGTTACAGCTTCTTTGGCGGCTTGAACTAGCTGCCGCGCCAATGTCGATTCCATCAGGGCTTCGACCGCCGAAACATCCACCTCTCCAGTCTCTTTCCAAACGAGATCGGCAGCCTCTAGCGCATCGTAATAAGGCGTTTTGTCCGCGCTGATAAAGTCCGGGATTGTGGTTGTTCCCGGAAGCAAGCTGTCCAGTCTTACATTCAAGATAATGTAGGACAGTGCTCGCGCTGTTCGACCGTTGCCATCAGCGAACGGATGTATCCAGTTCAAGCGCCAAAGAACATAAGAGGACAAAAAGACCGGACTTTTGTTCCAATGTTCGTTCACATAGTCGCACATATGCGCGATCTCTTCGCCAACCAAATAAGCAGGCGGCGGTTCATGGGCACTTCCATGAATTTCGGCGGGCCCATTTCGAAAGGTGCCAGCGAAGACATGAATTCCGGCCAAGGCCTCCTGATGGAGTTGCATCAAGAGGCCTTGCCTAAGACGGAACTTACGGTCGGTGTCTTTTATAAAACTGCGAATGACTTCAAGCGCCAGAGCGGCCTGCCGAAGTCCGTTTTCCGCTTCGCGCGCGGCCTTCTCCGTCGGATCGGTTATCAACTCAAATGTCTGTGTTGATGTGTAACGATCCGAAGGCATCTTTTTAGCCAGCGTGAAGCTTTTTGTCCAAATCCGCGATCAGTTCGCGCGTGATCCTGTCATTCTCAATTTTGGTGTTGCCATAAGCAAAGCTTCGCCGTTGCTCCGCCTGCTGCTCTGGCGTCATTCTAATCTTGCGACTTTGCTCGACGAGTTCCTTTAGATGGTCGTTCATCGCGATACTCCCTACTTTCGCCGCCAACTGGCAGCGGGCAATTTGTAATTTCGATAGTATCTACAATCGGTGTGGCCGCAATATGTTTGTTCTATGATTGTTCAATCGATGGGAACACGACTTTAAGGCATTGTTAAAGGCTTGAAACTCTGAGCGCAAAGCCGAATCAACTTTCGTCGTGCGCCTTAGCGGCTATGCTGCCTTCTTTTTATACGGTCCGCGCTTCGCTAAAGGCGCTTCCTGAGCGGCGATCAGCGCAGCCAGATCGCTCATGTCCATAACACGATCCGCCACGCCAGCGGCCATTGCAGGGGTCACGCGAAGCGTTTTGTGGATACGACAGAAGTTGTAGTGGAAGTAGTGCAGCGCGACCGAAAGAGCGTGGTTTTCAAGCTTTTTCGAGAAGGCGTTTGTTAGGCGCGTAAACCGGCGGATGCTCATTCGCATCGTGAGGTTCTGGCGCTCAACAAAGCTTGTGTTGACGTGGCGCGGGGCGACGATCATGCGCCCGAGCTGGTTCGGATCTTTGGGTCTTTTGGGGTTGCTTGACCGCTTAGGCATGAGGCGAATATCGCTATTCAGCGGCGCGAGGTCAAACGCCGTCAAATTTCAAAATGCGTCACTACCCAGTGGCTTTACGCAGGCGTCACGCGATAGGCGCAGCGCCCGGCGCCCGCGAGAATGTGGCTCAGGCGTTCGACCTTCACATCCTTGCCGAGCACGCGATGGAACAGCGCAAGCTCTTCCCGGCAAAGTCCTGTGCATAGCCGTGCCGCGGCACAGACGGGGCAGTGGTTCTCGACAAACAGCCAATCGCCCGTCGTTTCGTCCCGTCTCACTTCGGCCATGTATCCTTCGGCAGAGCGGATTTTGGCGAGCTGGTCGAGCTTGCCCTTGAGCGACCGCGCGCCATCGGTCTTCGCGCGATAGGTCTTCTCCTGCTCGGCGGTGCGCAATTTGAGGATCTTGTCCATGCCCTCTTCACCGAAAGCCCGGCGCATCTGGACGATCAGGTCGGCAGCCAGCGCCGAATGGGAATCGGCGAAACGCGCCGCGGACTTCCCGGTGACCGACCAGAGCTTCACCGGCCGCCCACGCGGCCGGGCCTCTTCGGCGTACTCCGCCAACCCCTCACCGGCCAGCGCCGCCAGATGTTGCCGCACCGCCATGCCGGTGATGCCGAGCTTCTCCGCCATCGCGTCAGCGGACACCGGCCCGTCGCGCTTGACGAGATCGAGCACGGCCAGCCGTCCGGCCGGCGTGGTATGCTGCTGCGTCATGACTGGTTTTCTAAAGCTCGAGCTTGCTAAAAGCAAGCGGTGGGGATATTTTCGAAAGGCTATACTTTCGAAAGCTGCACCATGCTGACCGCGACCGGAACGACCGCAGACGATCTGATGACGCGGCGCCGCAAGGTCGTGCGTAAGGCCGGCAAGCAGATCCTGCTGATCGCATCCGGGGACAAGGTCTTCGCCGTCGCCAATCGCTGTCCGCACGAAGGCTATCCCTTGAGCGAGGGCACGGAGGGGCCGGATTGCGTGCTCACCTGCAACTGGCACAACTGGAAATTCGATCTTGCGACCGGTGCCGCGCTGATCGGGCGCGATCCGGTACGCACTTATCCCGTCGAATTGCGCAATGGCGAGATTTTCGTCGATCTCGCCGACTCGCCGGCGGATGCACAGAAGGAACGTGCGTTGCGCGGGCTCGACACCGCACTCGCGGATAACGACATGCCACGGATGGCACGCGAAGTCGCAAGGCTGGAGCGGGCCGGATGCGACGCGAGCGTCGCGTTGACCCACGCGCTCACCGCGTGTGGCGGGCGGCTGGAGAACGGCATGACGCACGCGCATGCCGCAGCCGCAGACTGGCTCGCGCTCGCCGAGCGCGCACCGGATGAGGAGCACCGCCTTGCGGCGATGCTCGAGCCGTTATCGCATCTCGCCTGGGACACGCTGGGCGCCGGCGAATTCCCCTATGCCGACGGCATTGTGCGCTGGGATGAAGACGCCTTCCTCGCGGCAATGGAAGCCGAGGACGAGACCGCGGCGCTGGCGCGGATTCGCGGCGCCATCGCCGAACACATTCCCTATGCGCAGCTGCGGCCGGCCTTCGGCGCGTCCGCGCTCTCGCATTATGCCGATTTCGGCCACAGCACGATCTACACGCTGAAATCGGGTCACCTGATCGACCGGCTCGGCGACGACGCGAAAGAGCCCGTACTGCTGGCCCTGGTGCGCCAGCAGATCCATGCAACGCGCGAGGAGCGGCTGCCGGAATTCCGCGGCTACGCGAAAGCGCTGATCGAGTGGCGTGGCGATGGTGCAGAGCCCGCGAAAGCCGCCGACTTTATCGGGCTGTCCATCGACGGCGCGTTGAAGCGGACGCTGGCGTCGTCAGGCAGACCCGCGCGCGAAATCTATGATGCGCTGCTCGGAGCCGCCGCCTGGAACCTGTTGCATTTCGATCTCGGCTTCGACACCGCGACGGGCAACGCCATCGCGGACAATATCAGCTGGCTCGACTTCACCCACGCGCTGACCTTCGCCAATGCCGCGCGGCATATCTGCGAGGAGCGGCCCGAGCTTTGGCCCCGTGCGTTGCTGCAGATGGCGCTGTTCGCCGGCCGCAACCGTGGTTACGTCGACGCGGCGATGGATGTCGCGCGCTGGTCGGTCAACGATCGCGCGGATTTCATCGGATCGGAGATGTCCACGCTCTACGATCACGGCATCGTCGAGCCGATCATTGCCTGCCACCGGTTGAAGATGCTGTTCGCACTGGAAGACGAGCTTGCTGCGGCGCCGGATGCGCCGTGGGCGGCAGAGATGTGCGCCGCCATGAATCGTTGGCTCAACAACCCGCAGAAGCGCCACCATGGCCTGCGGATTGCGAGTCAGGCCCGCGACTTCATCGCCCGCGAAGCCTAAGCGCAGTCGGCGCAGACCGCGACTTCCACCGTGACGTGGCTGAGGCTCGCATAACGCTGGCGCAGCGAGTCGCGGATGCGGTCGGCGGTGAGTTGGTCGGGACTGAGCAGCGAAACGATCAACCCCTGATGACCGGGCCCCAGCCGCCACAAATGCAGGTCGGCCACCCGCGCGTTCATTTCCGACTCGATCATTGCGCGGATATTTCGCGCGAGTTCGGGATCGTCTTCCGCGTCCAAGAGCACCAACCCGCTGTCGCGGATGAGGCCGTAGGACCACGACGCGATAACACCCGCGCCGATCAGGCCGACGAGCGGATCGAGAAGCTGGAGGCCGAACAGCAGTCCCGCGGCAAGTGCCACGATCGAGAGCACGGAGGTCGCGGCGTCGGCCAGCACATGCACGTAAGCCGCACGCAGATTGTGATCGTGATGATGGCCGCCATGATCATGATCGTGATGGCCGTGCGGCTCGTGCAGGATCATCGCGCTGACGATGTTGACGAGAAGCCCCAGGACCGCAATCGGCAGGGCTTCGACGTAATGTACGGTAACCGGTGCGAACAGCCTTCCAATCGATTCGACCGCTACACCGACCGCGATCAGCCCCAGGATGACCGCGCTGGTAAAGGCCGCGAGGTCGCCGAATTTTCCGGAGCCAAAGGTGAAGCGTGTGTTCGTGGCGTGGCGGCGGGCCAGCCAGTACGCGCCTGCCGCGAGCCCCAGCGCGCCGACATGCGTCGCCATGTGCACGCCGTCGGCGAGCAACGCCATGGAGCCAAACGCCAGTCCGGCCGCGATTTCGATGACCATGAACACGACCGTGACCATTGTCGCGAGCCGCGTGCGCCGCTCGGCGCTGCCATGACCTGCACCGAGATAGACATGGCCATGGGTCCATGCGTCGTGGTTGTGGGCGTGATCGGCCATACCCGAACCATATCACAAGCGAAAAGGGCCGCGCCTTCCGGCACGGCCCTTGTCTGCGATTTCATGAATAATGCCTAGTGCGTGCTGGCCACAGCGGCGCCATCGGCGCTGAGCGTCAGCGTACGGCCATCTTCGAAGCGCGTGCCGGTGTAGGAACCGTCTTTGCCCTTGAGCATGGCGACAGTTTCGCCGCTGGCCTTCTTCAGTTCGACACCGCTGGACTTGGCCTGCCAACGGGCCACATTGGCACCCTGATCGCAGGCACCCGTGAAGGTGGTAGTGCCGTCTGCCACGAGCGTGACGGCGCAGGTCGCCTTGGCGCCAATCGCCAGCTTATAGGCACCCGCCGGATCGGCCTGGGCAGCGGAAACGGCGGCAAATGCGAAGGCGGAGGAAATCAGGAGGAGCTTGAGGCTGTTCATCTGAACAAATCCTTTAACGTTTCGTATTCAGAACAATAAGCTCACAATGCCGGTCTGCCAAGGTGTCGCCACAAAGTTTTTTATCAGGCCAAGCCGACCACCGAAAAAATCCGAGTAAAATTAAGGCCTTATAGAGCCGCGTCGGGCGCATAGGGGGGCCGCGATGCTTGAAACTCGAGATCGGCATTCCTAGGTCCGCACCTTCCGCCACCAATGTTATCTCCTTCTACCCGATTGCGAAGGCTTTTGCTGCACTGCAGAAGCTATCACATAACTATATTGACTCGATAGAGATTAAGTAATTAAACCATCCCGTGGCGCACGAGATAGTGCGTCGCGCCTACCCTCCCTTGAACTTGGCGGGCTGGCCTGGACGGAACAGACACAAACGCTCCCCATGCGGTTTATGTTTACGGCCCGGCCGCCCCGCTCTTTCCGCTCCCCGCATGTTCGGCTTGAATGACGCGGGAAGGAATCCTCATGCCGAAGCTCGCGATTTCCACGCTTACGCCCACCATCGGTGCGGTGATTCATGGCATCGATCTCGCCGACCCTGCCGATGACGAGACCATCGCCGCGATCCGCACCGCGCTGCTGAAGCACAAGGTGATCTTCTTCGAGGATCAGCACATCACGCCCGTGCAGCATCGCGATTTCGCGGCACGCTTCGGCAAGCTGCACACCCATCCGCTCTATCCCGGCGTGCCGGATGCACCGGAAATGTTCATTCTCGACAATCACGCGGGCAATCCGACCGACAACGACGCCTGGCACACCGACGTGACCTTCATCGAGACGCCGCCTTTGGGTGCGATCCTCTACGCGAAGCTGCTCCCGGAAGAGGGCGGCGACACCTGCTGGGCGAACATGCAAGCCGCCTATGAAGCGCTGTCGCAGCCGATGCAGCGTTTCCTTGCCGAACTCGATGCCGTGCACGATTTCAATCGCGGCTTCCCCCAAACCGGGCAGGTGGCCAAGCAGGCCGGCAAGGAAAAAGCCTCGAAGGCGCTCGACGAACATCCCCCCGTCATTCATCCGGTCGTGCGCACGCATCCGGAAACCGGCGCCGACGGCCTGTTCGTCAATTACGGCTTCACCGACCGCATCAAGGGTTTGCGCCGGAGCGAGAGCGACGCGCTGCTCAACATGCTGTTCGTGCATGTGCAGAAGCCCGAGTTCCAGTGCCGTTGGCGCTGGAAGCCCAATGCGATCGCTTTCTGGGATAACCGCGCCACCCAGCATTATGCGGTGAACGACTACCTGCCCCATCGCCGGGTGATGCATCGCGCGACGATCCTCGGCGACCGGCCGTTTCATCGCTCCCGGATGCCTGAGACCGCGAAGGCGGCAGCCGAGTGACTGTGCCAAAACAGGGCAGAGTTCCGTTCGCGCTCTTAGCATACCGGTAAGCCCATCTGTGTCTAATTGTCGCCGTCGTTGGACAAACGACGGATCGGCATCGGTACCCCTCGGTTGCGCGCAACGGCCTCGTCCCCCTCGGCGAGGCCGTTGTCGTTTCAGTCGCTCAGCGCACGAACGCGCGCATCGGTTTCCCGGTCCGCCGGATAAAAGCATTCCAGTGCGATCTCCGAGAGCGTCACGTCGATAGGCGTGCCGAACACCGTCGTCGTGCTGAAGAAGGAGAGCACCTCTCCCCGCACCACGATCTGGAACGGGACGACGATGCCGGGTGCTTCCGCAAACTGCGCCGCGCCCCGCGGGCAGGGATAGGCGGAGAGTTCGTCATGGAGTTCCGACAGAGCCGGATCGCCGGTGTGGTCGACCTGCTGCTTCAGCCGCCCAAGCAGATGCGCGCGCCATTCCGGCAGATTGACCGTGCGCGGCGCGAGTCCATCGGGATGCAGACAAAGCCGCAGCCCATGCACCGGCGGACGCAGCAGATGTTCCGCGACGCCGTCATACATCGGCTCGAGCGCGCGATTGCTCGCCACGACGTTCCAATAGCGGTCGACTGCGAAGGCGGGAAACGGCTTGTGGCCCTGGAGCACGATATCGATCGCATCATGCGCGGCCTTGAGCGCGGGATCGTTTAGCGCGCGTTCCGGAAAGACGGGAGCGTAGCCCGCCGCCACCAGCATGCCATTGCGCTCACGCATCGGGATGTCGAGTTTCTCGGCGAGGTGCAGAACCATGTCGCGGCTTGGCGATGAGCGGCCGGTCTCGAGGAAACTCAGATGCCGTGCGGAGATCTCCGCATCGCAGGCCAGCGAGAGCTGGCTCAGCCGCCGCCGGACGCGCCAGTCGCGAAGGTACACACCGAATGTTCTGACACGGGCATCCATGACGGAAATTTAGTCCGGTTGCCCGCGCCATTCCATTACCTCCGAGGTAAACGATCAGGCGGCCACCGCCACCGGACCTTTTCCCTGCGCGGCCAATGCCGTCTGAAACGCGGGACGCGCCTCGCAGCGCTCGACATAGGCCGCCACGCGATCCGCTCCGGCAAAGACCTCGGGCGCGGATTTCGCGAAGCGGATCGCGGTCACCATCAGGATGTCGGCGCAGGAGAACTCCGTTCCAAGCAGGAAATGCTTGTGGCCGAGCGCCGCATCGAGTTCTGTGAGGCGCATCGCAGCCGTCTGAACGAGTTCGGCGCGGCGCTTCTCGCGGCCGTCGCGATCGAGCCACAAGATGTCCCAGTTGAACAGCTCCGCCATCGGCGGCTCGACCGTGTTGACCGCCGCGAAGCACCATTGCGCCAGCACCGCGCGGTCCTGGGCGTCACTGCCGGTCCTGCCGGCCTTTTCGTAGAGGTACGTCACGATCGCGCCGGATTCGAAGAGGGCGAAGGCGCCGTCCTTGATCGATGGCACTTTACCGAACGGATTGACGGCGCGGTTCGTTTCGCCCTTGTGATCGTGGCTGGCCGCATCGAGCCAGTGGAAGCGATACGGCATGCCGAGTTCCTCCGCGGCCCAAATGGGGCGCAGATCGCGCAGGATACCTCTGAAGATTTCCGGATAATGGTAGCCGCTGTAGATGGTGAGCATCAGTGCCTCCGTAGATTCCTCACGGAGACTGCGCGGGTTCTCGACGCTCGTCGATTACGCGCGAGGTAAGATCACGCCAAGATCAAGTGGGCGGCGGCGAATGCATGTAGCTTTCGACCAAAGAACTCGCCACCAGCCGCCAGCCGTCGACCAGCACGAAGAAGATCAGCTTGAACGGCAGCGAGATGATCACCGGCGGCAGCATCATCATGCCCATCGACATCAGGATCGAGGCAACCGCCATATCGATAATGAGGAATGGCACGAACAGCAAAAATCCGATTTCGAACGCGCGTTTTAGCTCCGACAGCATGAACGCCGGCGCAAGTGTGGTAATCGCGATCTGATCCGGCGACTTCGTGGGCTTGGCATGGGCCATGTCCATGAACAGCTTCAGGTCTGCGTCCCGAACGTGATGGGCCATGAAGATCTTCATCGGCGTCATCGTCCTGTCGAAAGCCTGTTCGGTCGTGATCTTGTTCTGGGTCAATGGCTCGATGCCCTGGTGATAGGCATCGCTCAACGTGGGCGTCATCACGAACAGGGTGAGGAACAGCGACAGGCTGACGACCACACTGTTCGGCGGGCTCTGTTGCAGGCCCATCGCCGTGCGCAGCAGCGACAGCACCACGACAATGCGCACGAAGCTCGTCATCATGATCAGGATCGACGGCGCAACCGAGAGGATCGTGATCAGCGCCACAATCTGCATCAGCCGGTCGGTGAACAAACCCGTGCCGTTGAAATCGATCGACAAACCGGATGCCGGCGTGGCGGCCGCCGCAGTAGCAGTAGCGGCCGATGCGGCGTGGGGTGCGATCAGCGCGAGCA
>Ga0105239_10008077_pt1 | contig 12013 bp, 10 predicted proteins | sample KBSC44metaG_FD_92761 | JGI IMG/M metagenome (GOLD analysis project Ga0105239, IMG submission 92761) | Corn rhizosphere microbial communities from Kellogg Biological Station, Michigan, USA - KBS C4-4 metaG | ecosystem: Host-associated > Plants > Roots > Rhizosphere > Soil | place: Michigan, USA...
ATCGATTCTTATATCCAAATTGAAACCGACGCGAACATCGCGAATGGGATGCCACCCGCAGAGGCTCGCGACGCAGCCCGCAAGAAATTCGGGAATCCCACTCTGATTCGAGAGGAGATTTACTGGATGAACACGATCACCTTCCTGGACACCTTCCTCCGCAACGTCCGCTACGGCATGCGCTCCCTACGCCGCAACCCGACCTTCACCGTGATGGTGCTCCTGACGCTGGCGATCAGCATCGGCGCGAACACAGCGGTTTTCAGTGTCGTCAATAGCGTGCTGCTCAAACCGCTGGCCTACCCGCAGGCCGACGAACTCGTGGGGGTCTGGCATAGCGCTCCCGGCGCTCCTGGGCTCGCGAGTGTCTCCGGCGATCTGCGCCTTTCGCCGTCGATGTATTTCACATATGCCGAACAAAACCAGACCTTCCAGGCCTTCGGCGTGTGGAGCCCAACCACCGCCAGCATTACCGGATTGGCCGAGCCGGAACAGGTACGCGCAGTAGTTGTTTCCGACGGTGTTCTTCAGGCGCTCGCGATCCCGCCTGCATTGGGGCGCTGGCTCTCGAAGGATGACCAGGCGCCCGGCGGTACGGCGCATGTGATGCTCGGGTACGGATTTTGGCAGCGGCGTTTCGGAGGCGATACTTCCGTCATCGGGCGCAGTCTCACTGTCCAATCGAGGCTCACAGAAGTCGTCGGCGTGATGCCTCAAGGATTTCGAATCGCGGATGCAGATCCGGAATTGATCGTACCTGCCCGGTTCGAACGCAGTCAGGTAATTCTCGCCGGATTCGGTCAAACAGGCATCGCGCGGATGAAGCCCGGGGTGACCGTGACGCAGGCCAACGCCGATATCGCACGCCTGCTGCCCATCTGGGAACGCTCCTGGCCCCAGCTGCCCGGCGGCCCGGCAGGCGAGTCTCGATTCTATTCGGAAACGTGGCGCATTGCACCGGCGGTTCGTCCGTTGAAACAAGATGTGATCGGCAACATCGGCGGCGTGCTGTGGGTGGTGATGGGGACCATCGGGATCGTGATGCTGATCGCGTGCGCGAATGTTGCGAACCTCTTGCTGGTGCGCGCTGATGCGCGGCAGCATGAGCTGGCCATTCGCGCTTCGCTGGGAGCAGGATGGGCGCGAATCGTCCGGGAACTGCTCCTCGAGAGCCTGCTGCTCGGACTGATGGGTGGCGCCCTCGGATTGAGCATCGCCTACGGCGGACTGCGCGTGCTCGTGTCCAGGGGGCCCGCAAATCTGCCGCGCTTGGACGAAATCTCGATCGACCCGCACGCGCTCGGTTTCACCCTGCTCGTTTCTCTGCTTTCGGGTCTCTTTTTCGGTCTGATCCCCGCTTGGAAGTATGCCGGCCCGCGGATTTCCTTGGCGATTCGCGCTGGAGGGAGAACGTTCAGCCAGAGCCGCGAGCGCCATCGCACCCGCAACCTGTTGGTGGTCGCCCAAGTCGCTCTGGCATTGGTCCTGCTTGTGAGCTCGGGACTGATGATTAGAACCCTTCAGACCTTGCGAACGGTCCAGCCAGGATTCACTCGCCCCGAGCAAATCCAAACTTTGCGCATCTCCATTCCGCAGACCATGGTCCCGGAAACGGAGCGAACGGCGCGCATGGAGGAAGATATTTTGAACAGGCTGGAGGCCATTCCGGGCACGGCTTCCGCTGCGTTCGCGACGGCGGTGCCCATGGAAGAGCTGGACACCAACTGGGACGGAATCTACGCGGAGGATAAGACCTACGTATCGTTTGAAACGCCCATTCGCATGTTCAAGTTCATTTCGCCTGGTTTTTTTCAGACCACCGGCACACGCCTGATCGCCGGCCGCGATTACAATTGGACCGATCTTTACGATCGCAGGCCTGTGGCGATGGTTTCCGAGAATCTGGCGCGCGAGATGTGGGGCACGCCTTCTGCGGCCGTCGGGAAACGCATCCACGTGCTTCCGCAAACTCCTTGGCGGGAGGTGGTGGGGGTGGTTGAGGACGTTCACAACAACGGACTTCAGGAACCGTCGCCTGCCATTGTGTATTGGCCTGCGATGGTCGACCATCTTTTCCCGACGCTTCCCTCGTATATCGCGCGCACGCTGACCATCGTCGTGCGAAATCCACGCGCAGGCACGGCGTCGTTCCTCAACGAGGTCCGGGACGCTGTGTGGTCGGTGAACAGGGCTCTGCCGCTCACGAACGTGCGCACGATGCAGGAGGTTTACGACAAATCTCTTGCTCGAACTTCCTTCACTCTGGTGATGCTAGGAATCGCCGGATCGATGGCGCTAGTGCTCGGCATCATCGGCATCTACGGCGTGCTCTCGTACGCAGTATCGCAACGACGGCGAGAAATCGGGATCCGGCTGGCCCTCGGCGCACAACCGGGCGAGCTCAAACGCATGTTCGTCCGGCACGGCCTGGTACTTGCGAGCATCGGCGTCGCAATCGGGCTGGGTGCCGCAGCCGGGCTGACCCGCCTGATGTCATCGCTGCTTTTCGGGATTAAGCCACTTGATCCACTGACCTATGCCGCTGGAACGCTGCTTCTCGGGCTGGCAGCGGTGCTGGCCAGCTACCTTCCCGCCCGGCGCGCCTCGGCTGTCGATCCAGTCGAGGCGCTGAAAGCGGAGTAATGGCATGAGCTTGTGGCATTATTTCCGACGCGGGAAGTGGGATCGGGAGCGACACGAAGAACTTGAATCCTATCTGCGCATTGAGACCGACGCCAACGTCGCTCGGGGGATGCCACCAGACAAAGCTCGCGACGCGGCCCGCAAGAAATTGGGGAATCCCACTCTCATCCGAGAGGAAATTTATCGCATGAATACCATCGGCTTTCTCGATGCTTTAGGCCGCGATCTTCGCTACGCCTTCCGCGCCCTGCGCCATAATCCGATCTTTATGCTGATCGCGATATCAACTCTTGCGATTGGCATCGGCGCGAACACTGCGATTTTCAGCGTCGTCAATGGCGTGCTGATCCGCCCTCTTGCCTATCCCCATTCGGAAGCTTTGGTCGGGGTCTGGCATTCGGCCGTTCTCCAGGGCTCTCCCTTCAGCAACCTGAATTTGTCGTCCGAGATGTATGCCACCTATCTGGATCACAACCAGGCTTTCCTCGAATTCGGCGCCTGGACCAACGGGGCAGCGAGCATTACCGGGATAGGAGATCCCGAACAGGTGCGGACCCTGGTGGTTACCCAGGGCACCCTCCCGGCACTGGGCGTGCAACCGGCTCTGGGGCGCTGGTTCTCGCGGGAGGACGATACTCCGGGAACCCCTGAAACGGTCGTCTTGACCTACGGGTACTGGCAGCGCAGGTTTGGCGGCGACAAAGCGGTGATCGGCCGGACCATCACGATCGACCTATGGCCTCGGGAAGTGATCGGAGTGATGCCCCAAAGTTTCCGATTCCTTAACAATGTCGCGCCAGAGGTAATCCTGCCGCAGCGTTTCGACCGCAGTCGGCTGTCAGCCGATGACTTCAGCTTTCAGGGCATCGCCAGGCTTAAGCCCGGTGTGACACTCGCCCAAGCCAATGCCGATGTGGCACGCATGCTGCCGATCTGGACCAGCACGTACGGATTGAGCCCGAAGCTCTTGGAGGTGACCAGGATGGGTCCGGCTCTCCGGCCGCTTAAACAGGATGTGGTCGGGGATGTGGGCAAAGTTCTGTGGGTGCTGATGGGGACCATTGGACTGGTGTTGCTGATCGCCTGCGCCAACGTCGCGAATCTGTTGCTGGTTCGGGCAGAAGGACGCCAGCAGGAATTCGCCATTCGCGCGGCGTTGGGTGCGGGTTGGCGCCGGATCGCGCGCGAGCTCCTTGTCGAAAGCATGACCCTGGGAGCGTTCGGCGGCATATTCGGATTGACACTCGCCTATGGTGGACTCCGGCTCCTTGTGGCGATGGGACCTGCGAACCTGCCTCGGCTAGCGGAGGTATCGATCGATCCGCCGGTGCTGATGTTTGCGCTCGCGGTTTCGCTGCTATCGGGCCTGCTGTTCGGCGTCATACCCGTCGTAAAGTACGCAGCACCGCGGATTGGGACAGCACTGCGCGCCGACGGACGTACAGTGAGTTCAAGCCGTGAACGTCATCGTTCGCAGAACATCTTGGTGGTCGTACAGTTGGCGCTGGCGCTCGTGCTGTTGGTAGGCTCAGGACTCCTGATTCGGAGCTTCCAGGCCTTGCGGAACGTCCAGCCTGGATTCACGAGACCCGACCAAATCCAGACCTTGCGAATCTCGATTCCAGAGGCGCAAGTGGCGGATCCGGAACGTGTCACCCGGATGCAGAATGACATTCTTGATAAGATCGCCCGCATGCCAGGTGTCACTTCGGCGGCGTTCACGTCTGCGCTGCCCATGGAGGGGGAGTTCCGGAACGTCAACGCCGTTTCTGCGGAAGGCCAGAACGGACTGGAGCGGCTTCCACCAATTCGGCGCTCTAAGTTCGTTTCGCCGGGACTGTTCAAGACGCAGGGGACCCCGATCATCGCGGGGCGGGATTTCACCTGGACCGAGATCTATGACGTCCAACATGTAGCGGTGATTTCTGAAAACATGGCACGGGAGACATGGGGCGAGCCGTTCGCTGCACTGGGGAAACGAATTCGCGTGGGGACCGCCGCCCCGTGGTACCAGGTTATCGGCGTTGTGGGAGACGTCTACGAGGATGGCGTTCACCTCAAGGCACCGGGCTGCGTGTATTGGCCTGCGGGTACACGTTCGATCGTGTTTGTGATCCGCAGCGCTCGGGCCGGGACCGAGAGCTTCCTCAAGCAGATCCGTGAGGCAGTATGGACAGTGGATGCGAATCTTCCCTTAGCCCAAGTGCGCACCCTAGGTGATGTCTACCAACAATCAATTGCCCCTACCTCTTTTGCCCTCGTGATGCTGGCGATTGCGGGATCGATGGCGTTGCTCCTAGGAGTCATCGGCATCTACGGCGTGCTCTCGTACGCAGTATCGCAACGACGGCGAGAAATCGGGATCCGGCTGGCCCTCGGCGCACGACCGGACGAGCTCAAACGCATGTTCGTCCGGCACGGCCTGGTACTTGCGAGCATCGGCGTCGCCATTGGCTTGGGTGCGGCCGCAGGCCTGACGCGCCTGATGTCATCCCTGCTCTTCGGCATCAAGCCCCTCGATCCGCTTACTTATGGCGCCGGGGCGCTGCTTCTTGGAATCGCCGCTGCGCTAGCCAGCTACCTTCCCGCCCGGCGCGCCTCGACCGTCGATCCCGTGGAAGCCCTGAAAGCGGAATAAGATACAGCATTTTCCCCTTGCATAGTGTGCCCGTCCATGCTAGGCTGAGGTAGCTTTTGAAATCCAGTACTTCGTTTGAAACCCACAACTAGGCTCTTCAGTTCGTAGCCCACCTCAACCGCCGTCCAGGACTTCCATCGCTACATAACAATCGTTAGAAAAGAGAACAACATGAAAGAAACAGGAACAGTAAAGTGGTTCAACGCCGCGAAGGGTTTTGGCTTTTTGGCGCGTGAGAATGGCGAGGATGTCTTCGTACATTTCTCCGGAATTGAGGCGTCCGGCTACCGGTCACTCGACGAAGGTGCTAAGGTCACCTTTGTCGTGAAGAGCGGACCCAAGGGTTTGCAGGCTGAGCAAGTAAACCTCGCCTAAGCAACCCCTAGATGTCCAAATCACACGGCGATAAAGCCCGTTTTCACAGGCTTCGTAAACAAAGTATTGCCCGGCGCCTCAAGGTCCGGGAATTGCGCAAACAGTTGGCGTTAGCCAAACCCGCGCCAGTGACGCCTTAAGCCGACGTATCGCAATACTTCCACTTAATTTTGCGGCTCGGTATCTGCGGCGATTGTTTGCAGCAGGTTACCGGGCCGCTGCACTTTTGGAGTAGTATTCCACCTATTCTGTCTGTCTATTCCCGACGATGGTTAGGGCTATGCTACTCTGGCGCGACGATTTCTCGACTCTCAGCCTCGAAGAGGTTCTGAGATATCAACTCGAAAACCGGGCATGGAACAAAGAGCTCCGCTTTCGGAGCAATGAACTCGTGAACAAACGGCTGGCCAACGAAATAACCCAGGATGACTATTTGACCAACCGCAAGATCACACGCCAGGACGCTGAAGAGTGCCAACGCCGGGCCGCCATACTGGATTCCCAGATCTCGCGGTCCTTCGTTAGACCGCTGCTGCACGCGAGTTGAAACCCTTCCCCGATATTGCGCCCAAGGCGTATACCTGCGATACTAAAAGCACCTCGATCCGAGAGCTTCGTCGTATTCGTAACCGCTGGGCGTCCCTCTTCTTTCAAGGTAGAACAGGCGCCTTTCATGCGTGACAATTTTTACAGAAAAACGCCCGGAGCCGCAGCTTGAGCGTTCAGCCAGGTAAAGCGGCCGACGGAAAGTCCAAAGTAGTGGATCCCGCAAATGTGGCTGCAAACCTTCGGGATCTCACCGTACATCTACATCGGAACAACGCTGCCGAAGCCAAGACCATCGCCGCGCGGGCCGCGGAACAGCTTCAGGAAATCATCCAGGCAGGCGGCGAGCCCGAAGGCATCCTGATGGGGCGAGCGCAACAGACCATGTTCGCTATCGAAGAGGTCCGCATCATGCTATCCCAGGATGATGTGGACGGCGCGCTGGCCGCGGCCCGCGACGCCGCCAAAGAGTGGCGCGTCAAATAAGACGTCGCACTCCTTATTGCGACTGATACCGTCGCGCGAAACTATCTAAACCGATCTCCGCGACGATATTCCGCGCTTTCTGGTAGCCTTCCGCATCCGCAAACGGACCGATGAGCACGCGAAACGATTTTGAGCTGGGGCCGGGTGCGACAAACGAATCCAGCGCGTGCTTGCGTAAGCCCTCGGCGAGAATCACCGCCACACCCTTCTCCACTGCTCCGACCTGAATATAGATCGCCTGCGGATTGGGATTCGCGAAAAGGGGAGAGTCTGCCGCGGACTGTGCGGCTAGGGGCGGACGGACGATGGTTGCCTCAAGGAGGGGAGCCGGGGAAGCCGTCGCCGGGGGCTGCTCGATCTTGATGTCCTCCGCGGCTGGTTCTACTTGTGCCGAGATTGCTTTGCCTGCCAGGTAGGAGCCGCCCGAACAAACCGCTACCACCACCAGCGCCAGGAACAGGATCCCGGCGACTTGCCGGCGGCCTACCACCAGTTCGAATTCTTCCTCCGAATCGGTGTCCGGGGAGAACGACCGGACACGGGGCTCATCAATCGCAAAAATCCGCTGCATCACACCTGCTATCGGCGGGAAACGAGGCCCACAGTAGTACGAGCCCGAGGCGGGTACTACAGATTTCTTTTCAGATGGTTAACGATGTGATAGCCCGCCATGAACTTGAACGGGGCTTCGCCCAGGCTGTAGTGCCCGCAGGGCATGGCGACCACGCGGTGCTCGAAACCCAGCTCGCGGGCCTTGGCGATCACCTGCTCAGAAAAGCGTGTAGGAAAAGTAGTATCGTAGCGCGCGTAGAGGAACAGAGGCTTCTTCTCCATGCGGGCGTACCGCTCGACGTAATTGGGCGGGCTGATCACATTCCAGGCGTCGCGTAACTGTTCGAGCGTTACCGCCGATTCCAGGCCCTGGCGGATGTGCTGGGTCGAGAGCCCCTCCCAGACCACATCGGCGAAATACGTCGAGCAGTGCGCGAAGACGTTCACTTTCAGGCGCGGGTCGTGGACGCTCGCCAGATATGCGTAGCAGGAGCCCAGGCTGGTCCCGACGATCCCGATACTTTCAAATCCCTGCTGCTCCAGCCAATCCACACAGCAGCGCGTGTCAATCACTGCCTGACGGGTGGCGTCGACAGTGCGGGCGACGTTCGAGGAAACGGCGTAATCCGCGCGCTCCAGCTCGGCCGGCATGCGGTAGTCATGATACGGCAGGCTCACGCGCAGGGCGTGGATGCCGAACTTGGCCATTCCTGCACAGAGCGCCCCATGTTGGGCGGCAGAGGCGTTCCAGTGCGGCAGAACCACGGCAGCCACCCTGCGGCCTCCCGGTTTTGTAGCGGCCGGGAACCATTGTCCATGAACCGTGTTGTTCTCAGGATAAGGAGTCTTCACGGGACTGGTGAAACGCAGGCGATTGCCTTCTAGGACATAGTCCGAAGGTGTCCGGTAGCCGAAAAACTCGTCGCTATCTTCCAATCCCGCCTGATTGAGCAGCTTTAGATATCGGTACGGATCGTGTCCGTTCTGAGGAACGCGCAGGGCGCTGGGCCACTGCCGGGTCCATTCCAGCCCCCAGTCGAACGGCCGGACAACGCGATTGGTAGACACGGAATTCAGCCGGGCGTCCCAATCGTACATCCAGCGGGCGTAGAGACTGCTCATGGGGTCAATTATCAAGTTAGCAGGCCGCCGCTTGGGAATAAAGAAAACCGCGCCGAAGGGAAGAAATCTGCGCTGAACGGAAAGAAACCGCGCCGGGAGACCACATCCGGCGCGGTATTAGGAGAAAGTAGGGACTGAGAGTGAGCAGCTTAACCGGCCATTTTGGCCATTCCATTCGTCACAGCGATCCCAGGAGAGGATTGGGTCCGGAACTCGTACTGCTGAATTTCCATGGCAGCCACGCCGTTGTCGAAGCGGACGATACGTCCGCGGGCAACTAGCTTTAGTGCACACTTGTTATTCAGTTGAGCGGGCCAGCTGATCGCCAGTTCGATGCGGCGGCCCGGCCGCAGGATCTGCGGGGTGGTGAACAACACGCCGGAACTGGACATATTTAGTGTTTTGCCTTCGCCGGCCTCCTCGCCTCCCCTTTTGTTCAGGGCGCGGAAACGGATTTCGCGCTCAATCGCGAACCGGTCAGAACGCCGGCGGTCGGAATCTTGAGTTTGCTCTAGCCCCACGTTTCACCTCGTGACTACAGTTAGGATTTTGTGACTTAGAGCGTGTTGCAGCAATAGCTGACTAGGGCTAATCGGGCGGAGTACAGATGTACCAAAAGTCCTACCGTGGTGACTAGAACTAAGGCTGGAAAGACGGGCTAGCGGTTGAGTTTCAACAACTTCACTTTTCGGACTCTGGAGCATTGCCCGTGCGCCGGGCACGGATCTCCGCTAGACGCTGGGAGATTTTCTGCTCGACTCCACGATCCGTGGGGTCATAGAATACCGTCCCGCTCAGACTGTCGGGCAAACAGCTCATGGTATTGAGCGCATCCTCAAACTGGTGGGCGTGCTGGTAGCCATGGCTATAGCCCCATTCCTTCATAGCCCGCGTCGGAGCGTTGCGAAGCTGCATGGGAACCGGCTCGGCCGTAGTGTTCTCCACCGTCTCCATAGCTTTGTTCAAAGCCCGATAAGCTGCGTCCGACTTCGGTGCAATCGCCAGATATAGCGCGATCTGAGCCAAGGCCTGGTCGCCTTCCGGGATACCCAGGAAGTGGACCGCCTGCTGCGCGGCGATGGCCTGCTCCAGTGCCCTTGGATCCGCCAAGCCGATATCCTCAATGGCCATGCGAACCAGGCGGCGAGCCAGGTACATCCGGTCTTCCCCGCCCTGCAGCATGCGAGCCAGCCAGTACAACGCCGCGTCCGCGTCGGAAGAGCGCACGCTCTTGTGCAGTGCGGAAATCAGGTTGAAATGCTCCTCGCCGGACTTGTCGTAAAGCAGCACTTTACGCTCGATTACCGACTCGACGGCATCGCGGTCGAGCATACCTTCGCGAGCCACCCCTGCCGCCGACTCCAGAATGTTGTAAGCGGTGCGCGCGTCGCCATTGGCGTAAATCGCGATTTGCTCCAGAAGATCGCGGGGCGCGGCCAGTTCCAGAACCGTAAGACCGCGTTCCAGGAGTGTGACGATTTCCTCCATCGAGAGGGCCCGCAGCGCGTATACCTTGGATCGCGAGAGCAGCGCCGAGACCACCTCGAAGGACGGATTCTCGGTGGTGGCTCCGATCAGGATAATGTCTCCTTTCTCCACGTACGGCAGAAACGCATCCTGCTGGGCCTTGTTAAAGCGATGGATTTCGTCGACGAAGACCACCGTCTTGCGGCCCGCCCGCCGCAGACGTTCGGCGTCGAGCATTACAGCCTTTATTTCTTTGATCCCGCTCAATACGGCGCTGAACGGCACGAACTCGCAGCGGGTCATGCGGGCCACGAGACGCGCGAGAGTGGTTTTTCCCGTCCCCGGAGGCCCCCACAGAATCATCGATTGCAGTTCGTCGCGTTCGATCTGCACCCGCAGAGGCTTTCCCGGCCCCAGAATATGTTGCTGGCCCACAAAATCTTCCAGGCGCTCAGGCCGCATACGCTCGGCCAGTGGACGCCTTTCGTCGCCAGTAAACGGGAGGGGAGCGCTGTCGAACAGACTCATGAGCTTCTTTGCCGGCGGGCTTCGTACAGTAAGATGCCAGCCGCGACGGCGGCGTTCAACGATTCCACGTGGACCGTGGGAATTTTGACACCAAGCGCGCGCGGAGCCAGTTCGGGCCGGATACCGCCCCCCTCCGCCCCAATGACAATGCCGCAGGGAGGTTCGAATCGGGCCTCGGCGATCGAAAGATCTGCCCGGGGATCGGCCGCGTAGAGCGAAATTCCTCCGGGGATTTCGTTGACGATCGGCAGGCGAAACACCGATCCCGCCGACGCCCGCAGACATTTGGGATTCGACGGGCTGACCGTGCCCTTCAGGAACACCGCGCCCGTGGCTCCGAACGCCTCGGCGGTCCGCAGGATGGCCCCCGCGTTTCCGGGATCCTGCACGCCATCGAGCACGACGATTAAGGGATGCCTTCCGCGCAACAAGTCTTCCGGCGTCCACTCCGGCAGGCGCACCAGAGCCAGCATGCCCTGCGGCGATTCGGTGGATGCCAACTTGTTGAACAGACTGTCCAGCACTCGAACGACACGAGTGGAACCAGCGGCGACGATTTCTGGCGTCGATTCCGCCAGAATCACGGCATGAATTTCTACCTTGCTGCGCAGCGCTTCGTCCAACAAATGAGGTCCTTCGGCCAGAACCAGCCGAGCATCGATGGAACCGGCCCCGGGGGCGCCTCCGGACGCGAGACGGCGCACCTCTTTGAGCAAGGGATTCTTATCGCTGATGAGAGTTTCAACCACCTACAATAGATCTGAGCATATCTCATGAACCGGATTCTGCTCAGAATCGGACTGGGCGCGGCGGCCGTGGGAGCCGTCGCGGCGGGTATCGGACTCACCACGGTGGCGCGCGAAATCAGCCGCCAGTCGCGAGTGGATGAGGCGCAGCCCGCTGACGTCATCGTGGTCCTGGGCGCGGCGGAATACAGCGGCCGGCCATCTCCGGTTCTGAAAGCGCGGCTCAATCATGCACTGTTCCTTTATTTGCGCAGCCTGGCTCCCCGGATTCTCACCACCGGCGGCGCGGGCGGCGATCCGTCCTTCACTGAAGGCGGCGTGGCGCAGGCTTACCTGAGCCAGCACGGCGTCCCTGCCGAAGCGATCGTGGTGGAATCCGAAGGCGAGACCACGGTACACAGCATCGCGGCTACCGCTGAGATCATGCGGCGTATGAATCTGAAATCTTGCATCGTGGTCAGCGACGGGTATCATATCTACCGCGTCAAAAAGTTGCTGGAGAATCAGGGGATGAAAGTCTACGGATCACCGCGGCCCGAGGATCGGGTGCCCCTCGAACCGGCAAGCTGGCGGCAAAACTGGTTATATATGCGGCAGGCCCTGGCCTACGGGCTGTGGAGGGTCGGCATTCCCATCTGAAACCTCAATGGAGATCGGGGATTATCTTCTAACGTCCGGATGGCCGACAATCCGGACGGAATCGCAATCTGCACTTCGCTTAACGCCGCTTGGAGACCGGAAAAACTGTAGCTCTACACTTCGCCGTTTTGCGGGTTCCATCCTGAGAGAGGTCCACACAACTTCTGAGTACGTAATCCGGCCAGGCGGTACCAGGTCCGGCCCCCGGACAACCCCCTGGTCAAAACAGGCGTTGAGCAAACTCGACCCACCAAGTCGGACGTGCAAGATA
>Ga0105239_10008078_pt1 | contig 12012 bp, 15 predicted proteins | sample KBSC44metaG_FD_92761 | JGI IMG/M metagenome (GOLD analysis project Ga0105239, IMG submission 92761) | Corn rhizosphere microbial communities from Kellogg Biological Station, Michigan, USA - KBS C4-4 metaG | ecosystem: Host-associated > Plants > Roots > Rhizosphere > Soil | place: Michigan, USA...
CCGACGAGGCGCGCACCTTCGGCATGGAAGGCATGTTCCGCCAGATCGGCATCTACGCGCCGTTCGGCCAGAAATACCGCCCGCAGGATTCCGACCAGCTGCTGTACTACCGCGAGGACCAGAAGGGCCAGGTGCTGCAGGAAGGCATCAGCGAGGCCGGCGGCATGAGCGCCTGGCTGGCCGCGGCCACCAGCTACAGCATCAGCAACGTGCCGATGCTGCCGTTCTTCATCTACTACTCGATGTTCGGCTTCCAGCGTATCGGCGACCTCTGCTGGGCCGCTGGCGACATGCGCGCTCGCGGCTTCCTCATCGGTGGCACCTCGGGTCGCACCACGCTCAACGGTGAAGGCCTGCAGCACGAGGACGGTCACTCGCACCTGCTGTCCGGCGCGATCCCGAACGTCGTCTCCTACGACCCGACCTTCTCCTACGAGCTGGCCGTGATCATGCAGGACGGCACGCGCCGCATGATGCAGGAGCAGGAAGACGTCTACTACTACATCACCGTGATGAACGAGAACTATGCCCACCCCGACCTGCCCAAGGGCAGCGAGGAAGGCATCGTCAAGGGCATGTACCTGTTCAAGGACGGTGGCAAGGCGAAGAAGAACGAGCCGCGCGTCCAGCTGATGGGCTCGGGCACGATTTTGCGCGAAGTCATCGCCGCGGCCGAGTTGCTCGAGAAAGATTTCGGCGTGTCGTCGGACATCTGGTCGGTACCGAGCTTCTCCGAGGTCCGTCGCGAGGGCTTCGATGCCGAACGCTGGAATCGCCTGCATCCGGAATCCCCGCAGCGCGTGCCGTACATCACCGGTCTGCTTGCCGACCGCCAGGGCCCGGCCATCGCCGCGACCGACTACGTCCGCGAGTTCGCTGACCAGGTGCGCGCGTTCATGCCGGACGGCATGCGTTACACGGTGCTGGGCACGGACGGTTACGGCCGTAGCGATAGCCGTGCTCACCTGCGCAGCCACTTCGAGGTCGATCGCTACTGGATCGCCCAGGCGGCCCTGTCCGCGCTGGCGAAGGAAGGCAAGGTCAACGCCAAGGACGTCAGCCGCGCCATCAAGGAGTACAAGCTCGACATGGACAAGCCGAACCCGATGACGGTCTGACCGGGCTCGCGCCCTTACACACCACGTCGAAGGGGGCCGGAACCATCCGGCCCCCTTTTTTTGGGTGATCGCCGATGCAGGCGTCACGCACCGTCCATGGTATTGCCGCGACGATGCTGCTATTTCTCTTTCGCATACGACTTCGGATATCCGCCATGCGCCTCGTGTTGCTTTCTGCCGCCGTTCTCTCGCTTGCCGCCTGCGCCACCACCGCCCCCGATAACGGGTCGCGTTCCCGGCTGCTGTACATCGCCGGCACGAAGGCACCATGCACGCCCGGCGCGGTGAAGGCCGAGTGCCTGCAATACCGCGAGACGCCGAAGCAGCCCTGGCAGGTCACCTCGGCATCCGTCGAGGGCCTGGACTGGAAGGCGGGCAACGAGTACCTGCTGAAGGTGACGGAGGTGCACGCACGGGCCCCGATGGCAGGCGCGTCGTCCGTGACATGGCATGTCGACAAGGTCGTCGAGCAGCATCCCGTGGCGGAATGATCCGTCGGGATTTTTCGTGCCAAAAAAAAGGGCCGGACAATTGTCCGGCCCTTTCTCGTCATCCGATGCGAAGAATCAGTCGTCGCTGCGCAGCGCGTGGCGAATCAGCAGGAACGTGCCGATCGCAGCGGCGGCGATGCCGATGGTGACGCCCGGGTTACGGCGAACCTGCTTGCGCAGCCGACGATACTGGTAGCTGGCTTCGTCGGCGAGATCCTCGGCCATGTAACGCGCGCGCCGGCTGCTGCTCTTGCTGGCGAACTTGTTCGTGATGCGGCGGGTGCGGTCGAGCAGGTCGCTACCGGCGCCGTGAGCCTCGTCGGCATAGTGACGGACACGCCCCGACACATCGTTGACGGTGCTTTCGACCTGGCGCGCAAACTCGCGATTTCTGCTCATGGTGGATCCCTCGTCATGTGATTCGTACGGGAACCGACTGTGAGGGCGGCCCCGTGAGCAGGGTGTAAATGCGAGCCGGCCGGTTGAGCCGCGATTCAGCCGGCCGGCTTGGGCGCAAAATCGTAATCGCCGCCGCGTTTCAGGGCCGCCTGGTACGCCGGTCGGGCATGGATGCGTGCCAGGAAACCGGTCAGCCGTGGGCGCGAAGCGTCCAGGCCGCCGCGGCTCGCCGCCGCTTCCAGCGGGAAGCTCATCTGGATATCCGCTGCGGTGAAATCGTCGCCGGCGAACCAGCCTGACGCGCCCAGCTCGTTTTCCAGGTAGTCCAGGTGCAGGTTCAGTTGCGGATCGATAAAGGTCTTCTGCGCGCCCTTGGCCATCAGGCGCGCCACCGGTTTCGCGAAAAACGGCACGGGTGCCGTTTCCATGCGTATGAAAACCAGTTTCAACAGCAGCGGCGGCATCGCCGAGCCTTCCGCGTAGTGCAGGAAATAGGTATAGCGCCGCGCCTCGGCCGTGCCGGCCGCGGGCTTCAGGCGCCCCTCGCCGTAGCGATCCACCAGGTACTCCACGATCGCGCCGGATTCCACCACGGTGATGTCGCCGTCGACCACGATGGGCGACTTGCCGAGTGGGTGGATGGCACGCAGCGACTTCGGTGCCAGCATCGTTTTCGGGTCGCGCTCGTAGCGCACGATCTCGTAGGGCACGCCCAGCTCTTCCAGCAGCCAGAGGACGCGCTGGGAGCGCGAGTTGTTCAGGTGGTGGACCGTGATCATGGCGGCTTCTCGTGGAGAGGAGCCGGCAGGGTAGCAGCGTGCGATGCAGGCGATGTAGACATTCCATCGACGCGCGCGGAGTAGCGTCGGTGCCCTCGATGACGAACAGGAGCCTTGCCATGAGCCGTGAAGCCGAAACGATCCACCAGGGCGCGGGGGAGATCGACCGCCTGCAGGCCTTGATCGCCGAGTTGCGCGACAACGCGAAGGTCACCCTGCATATGCGCGATGGATCGACCCTGAGCGGCATGGTATCCGTCGTGCCAACGGTGCAGACCTTCGTCGATGCGGAGGGCGCCGAGGGCATCAACGGCGTGGTCAAGCTGGTCGACACGGCACGGCCGGCGTGGTCGGCCACCGTGCCGCTGGATACGATCGCCCGGGTGGAGCACCTGGACTCGGTGGTCTACGGCACGTCGCAGAGCTGACATCGCGCGCCGCGTACCCCGGCATCAACCCGCTGCGGTAAGCGACTCGCGGAGCTTCCTGGTCTGCTCGGGGAAGGCCTTGCCCTCGGTGGCCACGGTATCGGCGACCACCTTCTTGGCCTCCGCGTCGCGGTGGAGTGCCTTCAGTGCCTTGACGCGGTAGGTCGCCACGCTGATGCGATTGGCTCCGTAGGCTTTCGTTGCCGCCGCATCGAGGTAGGGCAGGCCGCCTGCGGCATCGCCCGACTCGACCAGGCGCTTGCCGTAGCGGTAACTGTAGACGTAGTCGTCCGGGTAAGCGGCAATGAGCTGCTTTTCGAAGGTATCCAGCTCGGCACCGGCCTTGGCGCGGACCAAGTAGATGCGCAGGTTGTCGGCGACGTTGCGGTCGCTTTTCAGGTCGCCGTGCAGTTTCTCGCGGCTGAGGTCGATCGCCTTGCGCAGAACGGCCGCCTCACCGGCGGGGTCGTTCAGGGCGGCATCCAGGTCGGCGGCCGTCAGCACCGCGCTGCGCTGGTCGGCGCACACGGGCGCCTCGGTGAATACCTGCGTTGCGAGGAAGGTCTCGTAGGGCGCTTTCTGCGGCACCAGTGCCGCCTGCCGTGACTCGGGGTAGTTGGCCGCCGTGGCCTCGAGGAGATCGTCGAGCACATAGGGCCGATCGCAGCCGATATCACCCGCGAGGATGTTCTTCGCCGCAGACGCGATGGCAGGGTTGGCCTTCTTGTCCTTGGCCTGCAGGAGCAGGAGGCGCTGCTTGGCCAGGGCGACGCGTTTGTCCTTGTCGGACACGTTGCGTACCAGCGGCGGCAAGGTGTCGAACCAGGCCATGCCTTCCGTGCCCTGGTAACGTTGTTGATACGTTTCGAGCACGTCGGCGACCGCCGCCATCGAGCCCTTGCTGGCGTTCGATTTCTGTTTCGACAGGCGCGCGTCACCGGAAAGCAGCCCGTCCACCTCCTTGTAGAAGACATCGCGCGGGCGCTCGGCCAGGATGCGACCGAGTTCTTCCCCATCCGGGCCGATGGCCACGTAGGTCGGCAGGAAATGCACGTTCCACTTCGTCATCCAGGCCTTGTCGGCGGGCTGGTCGGCATCGGCCTCGTAGAACACGACCTTGGTGTTGAGGTCGGTCCACTCCTTGCCGTTGAGCACGTGGCTGGCCATGAAATAGCACGAGTAGCACCACACGGCCTGGAAATCGACGAGCACCGGCTTGTGCTCGCGCTTGCCCTGCGCCAGGGCGGCGTCCAGGCTGGCGGGGCCCTGGTGGCCGGCGAAGGCCGGCGCGGTGAGGGCGAGGAGGCTGGTGGCAAGCAGGCGCTTCATGGCGGGCATCCCCTTTGGCGGTATAGACGTCCACCTAATAACACGTTTCCGCGGGCGTGTCAGATGGTGCTGCTGGCGCCCTCGACGGGCAGCGGTTCGGAGACGAGCCCCTGTCGCCGGCGCAACGAAGGGAACCACCACATCCACAGCCCCACCACCACCAGGGTGCCGATGCCACCGATGAGCGTGGCGTTCACCGCCCCGAGCGCAGCGGCAAGGATGCCGGATTCGAATTCGCCGAGCTGGTTGGACGTATTGATGAAGATGGCATTGACGGCGCTGACCCGGCCGCGCATGTCGTCCGGCGTCTCCAGTTGTACCAGTGCGCCGCGGATCACCATGCTGACCATGTCGAAAGCGCCCAGCGCGAATAGCGCGCCCACCGACAGCCATAGCGACGTGGACAACGCGAACACCAGTGTGGACAGGCCGAAGCCGGCCACGGAGGCGAACATGATGGGCCCGACGCGGCGCTCCAGGGTATGCCGCGACAGCCAGATGGACATCAGCAGGGCGCCGACCGCCGGAGCGGCGCGCAGCACGCCCAGGCCCCAGGGGCCGGTGTGCAGGATGTCCTTGGCGAAGATCGGCAGCAGCGCCGTGGCCCCGCCGAGCAGCACGGCGAACAGGTCCAGCGAGATCACGCCGAGCACGGCGGGCCGGTGGCGTATGAAATGCACGCCGGCGAACACGCTTTTCAGCGTGGCGGGCTCGCGTCGGGGCGGGGCGTGGTCGTAGGAAAGGCGCGACATCAGGACCAGTGCGACAAGGTAGAGGGCCGCCGACACGCCATACACGGTCGCCGGGCCGGCAATGTAGAGCAGGCCGCCCAGCGCGGGCCCGACGATCATCGCCGCCTCGCCGGCCGCAGCCGTGGAGGCCATGGCTCGGGGCAGCACGTGCGTGGGCACGATGGCGGGCAGCATGGATTGCAGGGCCGGGAACTCGAAGGCCTTGCCGACGCCGATGACGAAGACCAGCGCCAGGATGCCGGCCTCGTGTAGACGGCCCGTAAAACTGAGGAGGGCAAGCGCAGCGATGGCCAGCCATTCGATCGTCTGGCACAGCGTGACGATGCGGCGCCGGTCGAACTGGTCGGCGACATGGCCCGCAGGCAGGGCGAGGACCACCGAGGGCACGAACTGCGCCAGGCCGATCAGCCCGAGGTCCAGCGCGCGTCCGGTGATCTCGTAGATCTGCCAGCCCACCGCCACCGACATCATCTGGAACGCAAAGCTGGACGCGTTCTTGGCGAACCAGAATTGCAGGAAGGCGCGATGCTGCATCAGGCGAACGGGCGCCGGGGGCGGGGACGACATGGACGATTCCTTCGGAAGCTTGCGCCAGTCTACCTGCCGCCTTGCCACTGACGGCCGTCGCGGCGAAGCTAGGGTCCTTCCCTCCCGGAATCGCAAAATCATGCGCCGAATCGCCACCCTTTTTGCCGCCACCGCCCTGCTGGCCGCGTGTTCCTCCCCCTCCGACCCGGCACCCGCGGCGCCGGCAGCGACGTCACGCGCCGACGAGGCGGCCAAGAAGCTGGAAACCTATCGCCAGTTGCTCAAGCTTCACAACGACGGACCCGCCGTGCAACTCGGCCACGAGATCGTCGACACCTATCCGGAAACCCCGGCCGCAGCCGAGGTCGGCAAGACCCTGGCCGGGCTGGAGTCCGGCTACAAGGCGGCCAGCGAGAAGGCCCGCCTGTCGGCCTTGTGGCTGTACCAGACCTCGCCGATGCAGGGGGGTACCCAGAGCACCGCGACCCTTCAGTCCAGCCGGCCGTCCGGCGAGGAAAGCGTGCGCCTGATCCTGCGGCGGCACACCGCCTGGGGGCAGAGCGTGTTCCTGTATGCCACCGCCGGCAAGGGCTTCGTCTGCAAGGGCGATTGCACCCTCAAGGCCACCTTCGACGGCAAGGCGAAGACGATCAAGGCGTTCCGTCCGCCCACCGGCGAGCCGGCGCTGCTGTTCCGCAACGATGCCGCCTTCCTGAAGGACCTGGCGAAGACAAAGCGGCTCACCATCGACGTGGTGACGGTGAGCCGCGGCGAGACCACGCTCACCTTCGAGACGGGCGGTTTCGACAACGACAAATGGACGCCTTTGCCGAAGAAGAAGTGATCAGTGCAGGAACAGCTTCTCGGTGATCCGGGTCAGCGGCCATTCCAGCATGGCGTTGACCCGGGCCGGTAGATCCAGCGGTCGAAGCAGCATCTTCACCGTCATCTCGGCGGGGATATGGCGCTTCAACAGCCCTTCGGCACGGCTGGTCACGCGGCGGAATTCCGCATCGTCCGTGGCCTTGTCGGGGTAGCGCACGTTGAACACGTGGCGCAGTGCGATATCGCTGTCCTCGTTCTTGATCTCGTTCAGCCGTTTCAGCAGTACGCGCAGCGTGCGGAGGCGTCCGATGCCGTCGCGCTGACGGTAGATGCGGAAGTGCTGGTAGAAGTGCTTGTAATGCCGCACTTCGTCGCTCTTGATGTAGTTGGTCAGTTCCCGCAGCACGGGTTCGTCGGTGACATCGTTGAGGGCGCGATAGAGGCTGGCTGTGCCGGTCTCGACGACACAGCGGGCCGCCAGTTCCAGGCCGCGGTCGGATTCCAGTTCCTCGGCCGTGCATACGGAGCCGTAGTGCGCGAAGAAGTTCCTGAAACCTTCGTCCCAGTCGAATTCGGGCCACACATGCCGCACATAGGCAGCCAGTGCGCGGCCGTGCTGCATCTCCTCGTGCTCCCAGTGGTCGCGCAGCCAGGATTGCAGTTCGTCGTCACCGGCGAAATGGTCGACCAGGTTGTGCGTGTACAGGTCGGAACCGCTCTCGACGAAAGAGGAACTGCACAGCAGGAGGAACAGGTCTTCGTTGTGCCTGACCTTCTCGATGTCGATACGCGAGAAGTCCAGTTTTTCGAGCGTCCATGGCAAGGTGGCGGCGTAGCTCACTTAGGGTGTTCCTCGATCGCTTAAGCATGTCGCCCCCGTGGGCGTTGCCGAATTGTGACAAAGCCGGACGATTAGCGCACCACGGTCACCGGTACATGGGCTCTGGCGAGCACGTCGGTAGCGGTGGAGCCCACCAGCCAGCGGGCCAGGGCGCCCCGCTCGGTGTGGCCGATGACGATATGGTCCACGTCCTGTTGGGCGACGTAGGCAAGCAGGGCGTCGCCGGGCGCGCCATGGACCATGTCGACCACCACGTCCAGGCCGTGGGCCTCATGCAGGGCGGCGATCTCCGTCCGCAAGGCGTCGAGTTGCTCGGCACCGTTGTCGTTCATCAGCAGCGCGGCGGTGTCGGCGCCGTTCTCCACCTGCCGGACGGACACCACATGCACGCTGGCCCTGGCGCAGGTGGCCAGTTCGATGGCGAACTGAAAGGCCCGGCGGGCCGTCTCGGAGCCGTCGTAACCAACGAGTATCTTCTTGGGCATGGGGGCGTTCCTCTGGGTTGAAGGCACCGCTCGATGGTAGGTCGGGCGGGGCGGCGCACCAAGCGGTTCACCGTGCGTGCACATAACCGGCGCCTTCATGAACGAACGCAGGCATGCTCCGTGTTTCTTCACATTCGTGAGCGGAGAATCCGCCCTCACACAGTCCCTGCCACTCTTTCTTACGGAGAACGAACATGATCAAGCGCATCGCGGGTATGGCCATTATTGCAGTGGCGGCGGCAGGTGCTTTCACGGTGCAGCCGGCACGCGCGGAGTCCACCGCCGCGACCAAGTGCCACATGACCTTCAGCACCACCGGCTGGGCGGCCATCTACAAGAAGGCCGACGGCCGCGGCCACGTGCGCTGCGACAACGGCCAGAGCGCCGACGTGATGATCCACGTCCGTGGCGGTGGTCTGACCGCCGGCAAGTTCAGCATCGAAGGCGGCAAGGGCGAGTTCACCAACGTCAAGGGCATCAGCGAGATCTTCGGTGAGTACGCCTCTGGCGGTGCCAACGCCGGTGTCGTGAAGAGCGCCGAAAGCGCCGCCATGACCAAGGGCGAAGTGTCGCTGGCCGTCACCGGTACGGGCCGCGGCTTCAACCTCGGCGTCGACCTGAGCAAGTTCGAGATCGAGCGCCTCGGCAAGTAAGCCAAGCGCCGCGACTCCTGAAGGGCACCCCACGGGGTGCCCTTTTTTTATGACTCTTTGCCGGCCATCGCCGATACACTCGTGACCTTTCCCGTCCTTCGAGGTTTGCCCATGCGTCGCCTCCTCAGCGTTATCGCCCTGTCCCTGGTCACCTTTGCCGCCTGGGCCGCCGCCCCCGTGGTGGGCGACAAGGCGCCCGATTTCCGCCTGCAGGACCAGAAGGGCGACTGGCACACGCTGGACACCCACAAGGGCAAGTGGCTGGTCATGTACTTCTATCCGAAGGATTTCACGGCCGGCTGCACCACCGAGGTCTGCACTTTCCGCGATGACATCGCCAAGCTGCACAAGGCCGGCGCGGACGTGGTCGGCGTCAGCCTGGACGACGTGAAGTCGCATGCCGAGTTTGCCGAGAAGTACCACGTGCCGTTCCCCCTGCTGTCCGACGCCGACGGCGCCACGGCCGTGAAATACGACGTGCTGAACAAGACGCTGGGCATGAAGTACGCCCGTCGCGAGACCTTCCTGATCGATCCCGCGGGCAAGATCGTCAAGGTCTACAAGGACGTCGATCCCGAAAAGAACTCCGGCCAGGTGCTTTCCGACCTCGACCAGTTCAAGAAGGCGGGTGCCTGAGCGTGTTCCAAGCCGCCCTGGGTGCACGCCGCGCCCGTCCGTTCGCGCCGTGGCGCATCGTCGTGTGGCTGCTCATGTTGCTGGCCGCCGCCGGTTTCGTCGTCAATGCCTATGCCTGCGTGGTCATCGGCCAGGCGGTCGGCGCGATGAGTGCCGAGGCGGTGGCAGGCGGCCCCGACCCGCGCATCGCACTGCTGTGGTCGCTGGGCTACACGCTGGCGGCGTTCGCGATCATCGTCGTCACGCTATCCACCCTGCGCTGGCGCGACTGGGCACGTGGCGCCATGCGTATCGTGGCGCTCCTGCTTATGGTGTGGGCCGCCTATACGGCATGGTTCGCCTATGGACAGTGGCAGCAGCTGGGCATCGTGCTGGGTCAGGCGGGCCTGCCGCCGGACCTCGTCATGGTGGCCGGTCGCCAGCGCAGCATCATGCTGGTCGGCGTGGTGCTGAAAGTGGTGTCGGTGCCGCTACTGGCATGGCTGGCCTGGGCGCTGGGCAGCCTGCGTGTGCGCCAGCAGTTCATCACGCCAGCCCTCTGACCGGTTCAGCGGCCATTCGCCCGGCCGACGCTATCGAATGGCTTTAGCCGGGATGTATCCATGACCGCACGTCTGCTCGTTCTTGCCCTCGCCGTCGGGTTTGCCGGCGCCGCGACGGCCCAGGACATCGATCACAGCTGTCGTATCGCAAGCAGTTACGACCTGACCGTTCGCCCAGAGTCCCTGACATTCGATAGGGCACAGGGGGCGCCGCGCAGTGTTCGCATCCAGGACGGCACGCTCGCCGCCGACGGCAGGAGCGTCGCGCTACGCCCGGACGAGCAGGACCGTGTGGCCCTTTTCGAGCGCAACGTCCGGCTGCTGGTGCCCAAGGCCAAGGCCCTGGCCAGCGATGGCGTGGACATCGCGGCCAAGGCGGTGCGTGACGAAGCCGCCACGGCCGCGCCCGGGGCGGCGGCCAGCGGCGACCTCGATCGCGCGCTCACCGCGCGGGTGACCGACATCAAACGGCGCATCGCCGCCAGCCAGAGCACCCGCGACTGGCAGGAGGACGCCATGCGCGCCTATGCCCAGGAGATCGTGTCCGATATCACGCCCATCCTGACGGAGGACGTGGGTGGGGAAGCGATGCAGCTGGCCATGAACGGCGACCTGCAAGGCGCCGCCGCCCTGCGGGATCGCGTCGCGGCGGTGTCCAGCGGTGGGCAGGCCCGGGTCATCGCACGGGTCGAGACTGCGCTGCGGCCACGCGTACAGGCGCTGTGCCCCTCGGTCCAGCAACTTCTCGACCTGCAATCCGGCCTGCATGACAGCGCGGGTCATCCACTGCTGCTGCTCGAAAGCGGCGAATGACCCCAGGCTGACCGAAATCGCCGGCATTTATGACCGGCTAAGTCCGGGGGGTCTAACGTCCGCCCTATGGAACGTACTTCGATCCGTGTCGTGAATGGGCTGATCCGCCGCGTCATCGCGGATCGCGATCTGTATCGCCACGCGTCACGGGGTGTCAGGGAACCCGGCCTGAAGGCGATCCTCGAAGAATCGGCCGACTCCCTGAACGCCATTGCCGGCGATCTCCAGGGCCAGGTGAGTGCCACCGGTGGCAAGCCGGCTTCTGCCGGCGGCGCCATGAGCGGGGTCAGGCGTACCGTGGTCGAGGCGTCCGTAAAGCTCTCACACGACCCGGATGTCACCTGGATTCGTACCCTGGAGCAGATGGAGCGCCGTCTGCTGGATGCCTTCCTCAAGCTGGAGGCGTCATCGGGCGACCGCGCCACGGTGGGTAGGCACATTGCGCGTCTGCGCCTGCTTCATTTGGATATGAGCAACCTGGGTGGCGTGACGGGCCGCTGAGCCCGAGCGCAAACGATCAGGCCACCGCTCGCACGGCTTCAGCCTTGCGCATGTTCTTGAGCGTGCGGTGCATGACGGTATCCGCGGACACGCGTACTCGTCGGAGATTCATCAGGGTCTCGCGGTCGGCAAAGAAGTTGGCAAAGGCGATAGCGTCCGCGGGATCGGACCGGACGGCGATCTGCGTGCCCTCGCGATAGATGCCCCAGGACGTGCCCGATTGGGCAATGTGATACTCGATAGCCGGTCTGCGCATGATTGCCTCCCTCGCGGCGTGGTCCGCGTGTCTGCAAGGGTGGCGTAGTGAGGCAGCGGGAGTAATCAGACAATTCTGAAAAATCCCACTATTTTTTGAGTAATAACTCAGCGCGCGAGCTGCGTGGTGACCGCTTCCCTCAAGCGTCCGACGAAGCGACGCAGCATGTCGTGGACGCCGGCCAGTCGCAGCATGGCATCGGCCCGGGTCGCCTCGGCGCGAAGCAGGGTCTCCAGCATCTCCAGGTGCGCCGCCTCCGCTGACGCGCCGAAAACCCGCATGCCGCCCAGTACACGATGCAGGTGACCGGCCACGGCGTCCGGCGTCTCCGAGGTGCGAAGGCGATCCATGGCGTCGTCCAGATCGGCTTCGAAACGATCGATCATGTCGGGCATGGCGGCCAGGTCGCCGAACAGGTCGCGCCACAGGTCGACATCCCATGCATCGACCTCGCCGCCAACTTCGCCGGCGTGTCCTGTGGAATCCTCGGGCCCGGACGCCAGCGCCTCGCGCAGGGCGGCGAGACGCAGGGGCTTGGTCACGAACGCGTTGGCGCCTGCTGCCATGCAGCGGTCGCGTTCGCTCGCCATGACGTCCGCGGTCATGACCACGATGCGCATCGTGGCGCCGCGCTCG
>Ga0105239_10008079_pt1 | contig 12012 bp, 11 predicted proteins | sample KBSC44metaG_FD_92761 | JGI IMG/M metagenome (GOLD analysis project Ga0105239, IMG submission 92761) | Corn rhizosphere microbial communities from Kellogg Biological Station, Michigan, USA - KBS C4-4 metaG | ecosystem: Host-associated > Plants > Roots > Rhizosphere > Soil | place: Michigan, USA...
CATCCAAAAGAGTGAATTACGATAAAAGTCTATGCTAGGATCCTACCTAATTTGTAAAAGCCAACAAGATTGGAGATTGCCATGTCTCATTTTAAAGTTGTGTTATTTTCTTTATCTCTCATTTTCAGTATTAGCACCTTAAACCTAGTTAATATTAGCCTTGCCACCGATAACATTCCCTCAACCTCGAAAATTCCGAACAAAGAGACAGTTCACCCTATTCAGAACAAGACTTCTGTGCAAGCTGAGCAGATTTTGAAAAAAACCCAGGTCACCTGGTATGGTCATGCGGCATTCAAGGTCGTGACCCCAAAAGGACATATCCTTTTGTTTGATCCCTGGTTACAAAATCCCAGCAATCCGCAAGGGAAACAAGATTTAGCAGCACTCGATCAAGCTGACCTGCTATTCGTCAGCCATGGCCACTTTGATCATGTCGGTGATGCTGTTGCTATTGCGCAAAAAACCAAAGCACGACTGGTAAGCACCTATGATTTAGGGAATGCCCTGGTCGCTCATGCAGGATTTCCCAAGGATCACATGGGTTTTGATTCACAAGGAAATTACGGTGGAAGCATTGACTTTTTCGACGGTGAAGTGAAAGTGACCTTTATTCCTGCTTTCCACGGATCAACTGTCACGGGTACCGATGAACAACCCTACGGTGGCGGTATTCCCAGCGGCTTTTTAGTAAGCATTGCCAATGGACCCACCCTTTACCATACCGGCGATACCGATTTCTTCAGCGATATGGCCTTGATTCCTCAAAAGCATTCCGTGGATCTTATGCTGACCTGTATCGGAGATCACTTCACAATGGGCCCCGAATGGGCTGCTCGTGCGGTTGGTGTTGTACGCCCCAAAAAAGTTATCCCCATGCATTATGGGACCTTCCCAATCTTAACCGGCTCAGTTCTGCAATTTAAAGCCGCCTTAGCGCAACAGCACCAGGAAAAAACTTTACAGCCCATGAGCGTTGGTCAAACACTAGAATTCTAAACTTTTGTTGATTCACCGAAGCTCCAACACCTCCCATTGAGTCGTTGGAGCTTTCGCATTAAAAGGCATAACAATAAGAAAGCAATTTTTATGAATTCGCGTCTGGTAATCACCGTTGTCACACTCGGTCTATTAATGCTGAACCATTCCACAGCTTTCGCCAGGAAGCTCCCTCCCCAAAAAGTGGAACCGGGTGTGGAAGATTTTTACTTACCCATTCAGGAGCATATCCGACACTTTAGTATCTACACCCCTTCCAATCATTCTGAAAAGCCCATGCCTGCCGTTTTTATTTTTCACGGCTATGGCATGGATGACCGCCAAATGATGCAGATGACACAGTTCAATACTCTGGCAGAAGAGGAAGGATTTCTGGCTGTGTATCCGCAAGGGCGCAATAAAATGTGGAATTCCAAGGGAGTGCCGAACGATCTTACGGAAGATGTCGATTTTGTAGATTCCGTTCTGAACAAACTAATACAGACTCGGAGTATGGATACCCAGCATATTTACGCCACTGGCTTTTCCAATGGCGGCCTTTTTGTTCAACGGCTCGCCTGCGAGATGCCCGGACGATTTTCAGCCTTTGCAACCGTAAGCGCAACTATCGGGAGGCCGCAAAGTGAAAGTTGCTCTCAAGCCATTCCCGAACCCTTATTAATGATTCATGGAACGAAAGATCCCATTATTAATTGGCAAGGGAAAATCCATCCCTTGTTTTTCAAGTTTCGGACATCTCGCCTACTATCGGTGCAAGATACCTTAAGTCTTTGGCTTGAGCGCAATAGCTGCGATTTCAAGCCTACAACGAACTTTAGAAAAAGCAGCCAGCAAAAAAACATTTCCCTTGAACAGCGAGATTTCAGTACTTGTAGCACTAATGAGCGAGTGATCCAGCTGATTATTCACGGGGGTGGACACACTTGGCCGGGAAATATGACTGGGAGCTGGATTACTCCTTGGTATCTTGGAAAAACAGACTATTCCTTGAATGCAAGCGCCTATATCTGGAATTTTTTCAAGCAGTTTTAACCCATTCAATCTTTTTTTATTTTATTATGAATAGACAATCTAAGATTAGTTGATATTATCCCATGATTAGTAATTAACAATCACTGGGTTCTTCCATGAAAAAAAACATCCTCATCACCTTAAGTTTTCTCTTATATAGCGGCTCAATTCTTCACTCCGAAAACACATTCGCCTCAATGCCTCCTACCCGGTATGCGGATGCCCACATGCATAATAGTAACTATGCCGGACAAGGGGTTACACTTCGAAAATTCATCCACGATTACGGACAAGGGAAAGTAGTCCGTTCCGTACTCATGCCCATTCCGCTCCAACAAAAATGGGATGCTTACGAGCATTTTGCTAACGATAAAATGCCTCCAAACTACTATCTGGGCAGTGAGGGAGAACTGTACTATTCAGCCTTAATGGATGCCTTGGTCGCAAAGGAATATCAACATTTACCCAAACGAGCACAAGCCCAGCTTGACCCTATGATAACGGGTTTCAACCCGATGGACATGTATGCAACCGAACACGTGCAACGAGTTTTAATTGGTTTCCCGGGAGTCTTTTCGGGTATCGGGGAATTCACAATCCACAAAGAAATCGTTTCCGACAAAATTGTAGGACAACCAGTTAAGAAATTAACGGACAATTTGCCTGCGGACTTACATAAAGCGGGCACCATGACCTTATATAATCCTTCCCTCATCAAACTTTTAAAATTCACCGCTGAAAGTGGCTTAGTATCGGTTATGCACAATGACATTTACGAAGTGATGGTTTCTCCCGAAGGACAGGTGTTTTTCCGTAACGAGCATGCGCCCTATACGCAGGCATTAATGTCACTCTGTAAAGCCAGCCCCGGTGCAAAAGTAATTTGGGCTCATACGGGGCTAGGTCGTTATGCACAACCCGCACCCGATCACTTAATATGGGTCTCTAAAGTCCTGGATAATTGCCCGGATTGGTCAGTGGATATTTCATGGGATATCGTCCAAAAGTGGATACTGCAAGGCAATTCCAATATGCCCACTTTAAAAGAATGGAGCCAATTCATTACAAAATACCAGGATCGGGTTTTATGGGGAACAGATACGGTACTTTGGTCTGCCAACACTATTCAAGACAATGGTCAGGCCCAACTGGGAAAAAGACTCACGCCACAGCAGTATCAAGCTACAGTCAGTATTATCGATCCACTCTGGGAAGCCCTTGGCCCCGAAGTAAGCGAAAAAGTTCGCATTAAAAATTATCAACGATTGTTTAATACCGCTCGTAAACAAGTTCGACAATGGGAAAAAGAGCATAAAAACGACGACGTGTGGGCCTTATAGAATTTTGTATCAGCCTTCTTAATTTATGTGAACTAACACGAAATAATCCTTTTTTGTTTTAGTAGAAATCAAGCCAAGCTATTCATTTTTTAGAGTCATTACTATTATCCCAAGCTCGTCCGCCCACCGGTAAAACGACAAACAACCCTGGAGTTCATCATGATCTCTCCATCTTCTTCTTATCCTCAACCACCCCTCGGGCTTCCTCCCCGGCAACAACCTTTTCCAGGTCAGCCTGGAAACTCATCTGCATCCAACTTACCCTCTCCTGATTTCTCAATACCATCACCCAAAGACAGCTTTGCTTTACCCAACCCGAGTGCTAGCTTAGGTGCTCCTCCCGGCTCACCTTTTAGCCTATCTGCTACGACAGCAGGCGGCCCGGGTGGAACAGCCTCCCCGTCCGTACCCGGTGGAGCACCCGGTACTGCTAAATTACCGGAAGTAACCGTTATTGGACCCGATCCTGCGAAAAACAATACCAATTACAGCTGGAAAGCGATTGCTCTCTACGGTGCCGCATTATTGGCAGCTATTTTTACAATTAGACACTTCTGGCCCAAGCTGATCCGGAAAAAATCTAAAGTAACCCCAGCCACAACGTAACCAATTGTAACAAATATCAGCTCGTTAGTTAAAGAAATCACCTAACTCAACGATACCCTCCTAGTAATTCAATTTTTGACTAGGGGAATGAGATGGTGATACGCGTTGATGCGCTAAATGGCGTTGGAAATTATGCACCGGTTAGTTCAATTAACCCGGTTTATTCTGCATGGACTAATGCCCCTATAGACGAAAATAACAATCTATCATTGGCAGAAATTATAAAATTAATGAATGTAGAAAAAAACAAATTTTCTATTCTTTGGCTTTTACAGAGAGCGGATTGGATGCAATTACTTTACTTACTTCCAAAAGATATGTTGGTGAGTGGCTTACAGTTTTTTGATCGGGACAAATTATTACGCCAAATGATGCAACAACCTCCTCAGTTCATTATGAACATGATTTATGCACTTTTTACACCAGCCAAGCTTGTAAAAAAAATGCCTTTAGCTGACCTAATCCATATTTTAAGAGCACCGCAGTTGGATAATCGGACCTTAATCAAACATATGCAAGATATGGATCCACGCTTTTTAAAACAGCTTTTAGTCAATATCTATGGGATGAGCCCTGCACAGGCAGAGCGGATGAAACCCGCTGATATGTGGAATTTGTTTTTCCACACTCCAAAAAGACGCATGATTGATGGCTTTAAAACGCTTCCCTACGAAGCCCTTCAACCCTTTGTCACCGGCTTTATGGAAAAAGAAAAAGAATTATTAGGCTTTGTCAGCGGTGCATTTATCGATCGTCTTTTTGACGGTATGGCTAAGGGCGATTTAATGGAAGCCTGCGCCGTACTTCCCGAAGATCGCTTGATTAATATGCTTTGCCAATTACCGGACAAATTCTTAGTTCAAGTCGCTGATCAAATCGATGATTATGTGTTTATGGACTACCTCATGGCGAATCAATCCACACTGCTCAGAAGTCTTGCAAGCCAATAATCAAGCAGCTCAACCCTAGGAAGCTGTCATTTTTTTAGGCATCTCCGACTTTTCAAATGCTTCTCCGGCAGCTTGATTGTCTGCGGAAAGAATCATACCAGCCGCTTCGGGGGAAAAATCCCTGGGAAAGACAGTAGTCGCACTATAGCGAGCGCCCCTTAAGTTCGCCGTTTGAAGATCGGTGGAACCCTTCAGGTTAGCCCCTTCCATCTCAGCAAGAGTTAAGCAGGTTCCACTAAAATTAGCACCTATCAAACAGCAATTTTTTAAATTGGCTTGACTCAGACTCGTTTGAAGCAGGGTCGCCTTTTCAAGGTTTGCCCCTTCTAAAATAGCCCCATCCAATAAAGCTTGGTTCATATTGCTTTGGGCAAGATTTGCATTCTTAAAAATGGCAAATTTCAATTTCGCCGACCGAAAAATACTCCCTGTACACTCTGCTTCAGTAAAGTCAGACCAGCCCATTTGAGCATAACCTAACTCCGCTTTTTCAAAATTCCCGTTTTTGAAACATGATGATTGAGCTTGAATTTTAACGAGTAGAGACTTCACAAAACTGGCTTCTGTGAAATCTGCATGGGACATTTTCGCTTCATACAAATCACATTGATTAAATATTGATCGGATAAAAATACCATGATTAAACTCTGCTTTACTTAAATCCACTTTTAGAAGCTTACAGTCAGTCCAATCACTACTAGGCGCTAAAATACCAGAAAAATTCGCATTCTCTGCCGTCATCAAACTTAAATTGGTATTTTCCAGCTTTGCACTTCTTAACTGAGCTTGTTTCAGATTCACACTTTCCAGAATGGCATTATTCAGGTTAGCGTTACGCAAATCAGCTCCCATTAAATTACAACCAGTCAAGTTTGCCTTAAATAAAATGCTGCCCGCCATCGCTGCTGACGTCAGATTTTTACCGCTGAGGTCAGCATACAAAAGATTTTCACCCTCTACCTCAAGAAGGATACTGCCAGCTTGATTACGAATTTCTACAGAGACTTTTTTCTTTTGGGTATCCACCATGACTGCTATCCTACAAATTTGATTTCAATGAAAGTAGTGGGGACAAGTTCGTTTCCTTCAGTTTCGACCCGATTACATCTTTCTTTAAAAATAATTGTTTTTTATTAACAGAACAGCTGAGTTAAAGCCGTTTTTTAAGAGTAGGCGTACAATAAATAAAGGTAAGCAATTGCTATAAAAGCAATTGCTATAATAGACATTACAAGAATGAGTGAGATGGCATCAGATACGCGGAGCGAGCAGCGCAGGAGCGTAAGCGTAGATGGTACTACGTGCGCATCCGCAGGTTCAGCTCTTGCCCTTCAGGGCTTAGAGATGGACCTTGCCACACCGGGGCAGCACAGCAACAAAGTAGATGATAGACAGCTCATTCATTATGGGAATGGCGATGAGCGGGGAGTGGTTGGCTGTTATGAATACGCCGATTATGGCCAACGACTTTAAAAGACTGTGGACAGAGGCTGGTAATGATGTCCTGGCCGCTGTTTCTAAAGTTGGAGAAAGCGGTTGGTACATACTGGGTGACTGTGTAGGTTCTTTCGAACGACATTTAGCTGCCTACTGGAAGCTCAACCATGCTATAGGGACTGCCAATGGTATGGATGCATTAGAGATCGGTTTACGCATTTTGGGCTTAGAGTCTGGTGATAAAGTTTTAACCACCCCATTATCTGCCTTTGCAAGCACACTGGCTATTTTACGTGCTGGAGGCACCCCTGTTTTTGTAGATGTTGATATTCAGGGCAATATCAATCTAGATTTAGCCCGCCTTGCCATTGAGAAGCACAGCATTCGATTTATACTGCCCGTTCATCTCTATGGTAACCCCTTAAATTTAGAAGCTCTTGAAACACTTAAAAAGAACCATAACCTTGAAATTGTGGAAGATTGCGCCCAGGCCATCGGCGCAACATGGAATGGGAGAACTATCGGTAGTGTTGGACAGGTTGCAGCAACCAGCTTTTACCCTACAAAAAACCTGGGTGCACTGGGCGATGCTGGTGCGCTACTAACCAATGACTCTGCTTTAACAGAATTGGCTAAGAGCTATCGCGACTATGGGCAAAAAACCAAGTATCAACACAGCTATTGCGGACTGAATAGCCGTTTAGATGAAGTTCAGGCTGCCATTCTGGAAAACGCCATGCTGCCTCGCCTCAAAACATGGCATCAACGTCGCAAACAAATCGCTCAACGCTATTTATCGGAGATTCAAAACCCTAGCTTGCGTCTTTTAAACCTGCCGTCCGAAGCAGAATCAGCTTGGCATTTGTTTCCCGTCTTCACAGAAACGCTTCAACATCGAACTCAGCTTTTAAAACAGCTGCAAACACAAGGTGTTGGAGCAGCCATTCACTATCCGTCTCTCATTTCAGAGCAAGAGGCTCTGGCCAAAGTTGATTTCCTGTTATGTGGAGAGCTTTCCCAGGCAAAACGGCTTACAGAAACAGAAGTATCCCTTCCCATCCACCCTTTCCTTACCGATAACGAAGTGACTTTCATCATTAACACATGCAACAGTTGGATACCCAACAATGAATAGAACACGTGACTATGCTCTGATCGTTCCTGTCTTCAAAAATCGGGGCAGCCTGAGTGCCGTGTTAGAGGTTGTTAAAAAGCTCAATACAGAGCTAGGCAATCAATTGGAGCTCATTTGCGTTGTGGATGGAAGTCCAGACGAAAGTTTTGCTTATTTATCGGAAATGCTCCCCAAACAGCCCTATGCATCCCGCTTAATTGCATTATCCAGGAACTTTGGTTCTTTTCAGGCCATTAGAACAGGATTAATAGAATCCGATGCCAGTTATTACGCGGTAATGGCCGCTGATTTACAAGAGCCTCCAGAGTTCGTATCAAATGCCTTTAAAAGCCTCGCCACGGAACCTTATGATGTCGTTCTTGGGGTTCGAGAGTTTCGGCATGATCCTTTTTTATCCGGACTCTTCGCGAAGATTTTTTGGACGGGTTATCGTCGCTTTGTCCAGCCTGAAATGCCACCCGGGGGAATGGATATTTTTGCCTGCAACCGCACTTTTCGAAATCGCCTGATGGCCATGGCCGAATCTCACACATCGCTGGTTGGGCAAGTATTATGGCTGGGATTTCGACGCAAGGAAGTAACCTACACTCGTGTTTCCCGCCGTGCGGGAGTGAGTGCCTGGACTTTTTCCAGAAAATGGCGCTACATGATGGATAGTGTATTTTCATTTACCGACTTACCCATTGTCGGGCTCTTCACTGTCGGCTACATAGGCTTAGGTTTGTCTGTACTTTTGGCTTTATTAACCCTTTACGCCAAAATGACAGGTCTCATTACAGTTCCCGGTTATACGGCATTGGTTATCATTATTTGCTTTTTTGCGGGACTGAACTCCCTCGGGCTCGGAATTATTGGGACTTATGTGTGGCGTACCTATGAAAATACCAAAGCTCGTCCCCTAAGCGTTGTGGCCTTTAGCCAGGAATTCAGAGGAGAGTCTTAATGAGCTATTATCAACATCCTCAATCCCTCTGCGAGTCCAATGCGATAGGAGAGAATACCCGAATCTGGGCTTTTTCTCATGTGCTCCCTAAGGCTGTTATTGGCTCTGATTGCAATATTTGTGACCACGTTTTTATTGAGAACGACGTTGTCGTTGGGAACAATGTCACCATTAAATCAGGAGTCCAGCTCTGGGATGGACTTCGCATTGAAGACGATGTGTTTATCGGACCCAATGCCACGTTTACCAACGACCGATTTCCTCGTAGTAAACAATACCCAGAAGCCTTTCCCAACACATTCATTAAAAAAGGTGCTTCCATTGGTGCCAATGCAACCATTCTTCCGGGAATTACCATTGGAGAAGGAGCCATGGTCGGTGCAGGCGCTGTGGTGACTCAATCTGTTCCGGCCGGTACCTTGGTTGTTGGCAATCCCGCAAGAATTGTCCGTTACATCGATACAGAGGCAGCTTCTTTAGAGCAAGCTTTATCCCTCTCAGTACTCCCCATTCCTGCAAAAGCGGATCAAATGGCCTTAGTGAGAGATTTGCGGGGTAACCTCACCTTTGGGGAATTTGAACGAAACGTTCCTTTCACACCGAAGCGGTATTTTATTGTTTTTGATGTTCCAAACCACCGCATTCGAGGCGAGCATGCCCACAAAGTGTGTCATCAATATTTGCTTTGCTTGCAGGGAAGCTGCCATGTGATTTGCGATGACGGACATACCCGAAAAGAATACGTGCTTAATAGCATTCAGAAGGGACTCCATATCCCACCCATGGTATGGGGCATTCAATACAAATATTCAGCCGACGCAATACTGTTGGTTTTTGCATCCGAATACTACGATGCTGATGATTACATCCGGGATTATTCGGAATTCCAAACGTTAACACAATAGAAAGTGACAACAGAAAATTAATAAAAAATAAATGATTAGATATAATGAATAAAGCTACTTTTTAGTAGGCAATAACCTTAAAAACAGGTTATTTCTGTCCAACTTAATGGGTATACTCTAATGCCATTACTTGCACTCATGGAATCAACTCCGCAAACTGTGCTGGAGTTAAGTATTCAACAAGTGGTTGTCAATGCCGGTGATGGAAGACTAAAGGATAATAGTCTTTGCTCCGAGGAATTACGTTCCTACTTGTCATTGGTCCCCAGCGAAAAGCTTCAGGATTATATAACCGGATGCTTGGAGCAACCCTTTGATAACAGTGGCTTGGTGCTACAAGAAATCGTTAATGAGTTGGGTAAACGTCTAGAATATCAAGTGGAACCAGGCTTATATCTAGGTCGAAGGAATCAAGTTGGTTTTGATGGTATCTGGCGAATTCCTAACGGTAATTCCTTGGTAGTGGAGGTCAAAACAACAGATGCTTACCGTATCAAGTTGGATACACTTGGCAATTATCGTCAACAATTGGTTGCAGAAGGTCGAATTACACTTAATTCATCTATGTTGATTGTGGTTGGCCGAGAAGATACTGGAGATTTAGAATCACAGATCAGAGGCTCGCGTTATGCTTGGGAAATGAGAGTAATTAGTGTAGATGCTCTAAATAAATTAGTACTACTGAAAGAAGGAACTGAAGAAGCAGAAACTCTAACAAAAATCAGGAGCATTCTTACCCCTTTTGAATACACACGTTTAGACAATCTTGTTGATGTCATCTTTACTGCGACAAAAGACGTTGAGTCTAGCATTAAGCTGGAAGCAAACGATATAGCAGATATAGAAAACACGGAAGAACTGCCTTCCCGAAAATACAAGTTTGATTGCACTCCAACTGAAGTTATTCAGCATAAGCGAGAGCAAATTTTAGTAGCGTTCAAACATACATTTGGCAAATCGCTCATCAAAAAAAGCAAAGCAATGTATTGGGATGTCGATAAAGAAACTCGCATTTGTTGCACCATTTCCAAGCGCCATAACCGATCTGGCACAACCTTATACTGGTATGCCTTTCACCCTCAATGGAATGAATTTTTACAGGAGGCTAAGAACAGCTACTGTATCTATGGTTGCGTCGATCAAAACCAAGGATTCGCAATTCCGCTTGATATTATCCAAGCTCACATCAATGAATTGTATATTTCCAGAAAAGAGAGCGGTGGCATGTATTGGCATATTGAACTGATTGAAGAAAACAACAAAATGTACTGGCTAATACGAAAAACCAATACAAAAATTGATCTTACTCCTTATGCATTGCCCCTTACAGAGAATGAAATAAGCAGCCTAATCTAACGGCTTTGCTGCTTACAAGCTCACCTCAACAAATCCTGGATTCTGCGACTACGCGCAGAATGACAATAACTTTCGCATAGCTCTTTCCTTATGACCAACCGTAGAGGTAATAGAGTAGAGTCCTGACACCGAAACCGGTTCCACCTTTAGGAATTTCATATTTTTCGGAGGACGACCATGCAGGCCCAGCAATATCCAAGTGAATCCAATTCTGTTTCGGCTCAATAAATTCTTTCAGGAACATACCACCGGCAGAGGATCCCGCCTCACCTTTCGCACCCGAGTTAATAAGATCCGCGATATCGCTTTTCAAGAAGCTTTCGTATTCCTCAAATAACGGTAATGGCCAGAATTTCTCACCAGCAACTTCACCGGCTTTTTTAATATCCACTAAGGCAGTTTCATCTGTTCCCATAGCTCCGGCAACCAACTTACCAAGGGCAACAATACAGGCTCCTGTTAAAGTCGCAAGATCAATAATTAAATCCGACTTCACCTTTTGTTGAGCATAGACAAGGGCATCCGCAAGAATCAAACGACCTTCTGCATCCGTATTATTAATCTCAATGGTTTTACCGTTCAACGCCGTTACAATATCCCCCGGACGTGTGGCATGACCACTGGGCATGTTCTCGCAGGTTGGAACAAAGGCATGGACTTCAATCGATAAATCGTTCAATGTTGCCAGCGTTTTCATCGTCGCAATAACGGCTGCTGCACCTGCCATATCCATTTTCATGGTTTCCATGGAAGCAGATGGTTTCAACGATAAACCACCACTATCAAAGGTAATACCTTTACCAACTAAGGTAATGGTTTTAGTCGCTTTTTTCTTGGGAACGTAAGACAAATGAATCAGGTGAGGTTTTTCAACACTCCCCATTGCGACTGCTGCAAACGCACCCATGCCCGCTTTGGCAATGGCTTCGCCAGACATCACCTCGCATTTCAAACCCGGGATTTGCTCAGCGCTTTGTTTCAAGAAAGTGGGCGTAACGTAGTTAGGAGAATCATTTACCCAGTCACGGGCGATCATCGTACCTTCTGCAACCGCTTTACCTTGCTCCAAGCCTAATTCTATCTGCCCGATTCTATTTTTATCCAGTTCAACAATAATCAAAGATTCGAGTGTTTTAGACTTATCTGGCTCATCGCCTTCGCTTGTCGTTTTTTTAGACGTATTTTTCTTACCCTTGCGAAGTTGAAATTGGTAGTTTGCCAAATAAGAACCTTCTGCCAATAAACGAGCAGCCGATTGCACGGGATGGCCACCAATCCCGGCTCCATGAAGAAGCGTCGCAACCGTTTGAATTTTAAGCTTTAAGCACGC
>Ga0105239_10008081_pt1 | contig 12009 bp, 7 predicted proteins | sample KBSC44metaG_FD_92761 | JGI IMG/M metagenome (GOLD analysis project Ga0105239, IMG submission 92761) | Corn rhizosphere microbial communities from Kellogg Biological Station, Michigan, USA - KBS C4-4 metaG | ecosystem: Host-associated > Plants > Roots > Rhizosphere > Soil | place: Michigan, USA...
CATCCAGCCGATCGAGCGCCTGGTCGAGCTCGAGCGCTTGCTCGCTGGGCTGAAGTGTCGCTGGTACGGCGTCGGCCTCGTCCAGCGGGAGGTCGTGCGCACGGCCGCCGCGCTTGAGCGCCGTGGTACGCCTTGCGTGGTCCACCCACACCACGCGCATGGCCCGCGCAGCACACGACAGGAAATGACGGCGGTCGTGAAGGATCAATTGCTTGTTGCCGAGCAGGCGCAGGTAGACCTCGTGGATCAGCACCGTTGGCGACAAGGTCTTCTCGGCGCCGGTGAGATTGGTTTGCGCAATCTTCTTCAGCTCGTCGTAGAGCAGCGCGAACACGCGACTGAGCGCCTGGGTGTCGGAGTTGGAAAGCGCGAGCAGTTCAGTGATATCGCTCATCGTACGTCCCCTGGGGATGCAGTACCGCTCGCAAGCCGGCAGGCTCGGCGCGCAGTACGGATCCACGACGATGCCAGCGGTGACGTGACTGGCGATCGCACCTCTTCACATCGAATGCGCCTGCGCGGTTTCGGCGCGCGCCTGCCGCGTTGCGATCAGATCGGCGATCAGGCTCATCAGCGTGTCTTCCGAAACCGGTTTCGCCAGCATTTGCGTCACGCCGGCGTCTTGCGCCAGTTGTCGATGTTTGTCCGCAGTGCGCGATGTGATCATGAGAATCGGCAGATCGCGAGTCGGCGCCTTGTTGCGAAGGTTGCGCGTCACTTCCAGTCCATTCATGCGCGGCATTTCCATATCGACCAGCAGCACGGCCGTCTCGCGCTGTTCTACTTGCGCAAGTGCTTCGAAACCGTCGCTGGCGACATCGACGTCATAGCCTGCGTCGCGCATGAGTTGCTCCAGCGAGCGCCGTGCGCTCAAGGAATCGTCCGCCACGACGATGCGCGGCAGCGCCTTGAGCGGTGCGAACTGCAATGCACGCTGCGCCGTCTCGGCGTCGCTCGCCCGCTCGAGTAGTTGATCCAGATCCACGACCGGCGCGAGACCTCCGTCGGGAAGTTGCGCGATGCCGCGTACGGCCCGTATCGGCGGCAGGTGCGTGCTGACCGGCTTGACCACGACGGCGCGCACGTCCTCCACGCTGCGCACCAGCACCAGCACGGGATTGCCGTCCACCGCGCGCAGGAGCAAGCCGTGTCCACCATGGCCGACCCACTCGCTGATGTCGGCACGTCCGCCGTAGATCGCCTCGATCGGGAGCGCGGCAACGGTTTCGTCGCCGATCGTGACCTGCAATGAACGGTTGGTCGCATCGAAGTGGCAGTCACGCGCAGCGAATCCGACGATCTGGTCGATCGCCGAGGAAATGACCGCGGTACGGCAGCCATGACCGCGGACCAGTACGATGTTCGCGATCGTTTGCGTGACCGGTACGCGAATCTTCACCGACAGGCCGTCGCCTCGTCGGCTGAACAACTGCAAGGTGCCGCGCAGCTGCGCCACGCGTTGGTTGACCACATCCAAACCCACGCCGCGTCCGGAAAGATCCGTCGCGGCGGTGCGCGTCGAAAAGCCCGGCAGCAGCACGACGCGCGTCTGCGCACGCTCGTCGTGCGTCGCTGCGGCGTCGAGCAGTCCAAGGTCGACGGCGCGTGCGCGAATCGCCGCGAAATCCAAACCGCAGCCGTCGTCGACGATGTCGATCGTCGCCGTGTCGCCCTGCACGCCAACCGCGATGCGCAACGGCGCGAGCTCCGCTTTGCGTGCGCGTCGCCGGCCCTGCGCATCTTCGACGCCGTGATCGATCGCATTGCGAATCACGTGCCCGAGCGGCTCGACGATGCGCTCGAGCAGTTCCGCGTCCAACAAGGTCTGTTCGCCGCTGATCAGCAATTCCACGTTTTTCTTGACCTGCTTCGCGGCTTGTCGCGCGATGCGCTGCAGGCGCGGCGCGATTTGCGCGAAGGGCAGCAAGCGTGTGTGCAGCACGCTGCGTTGCAACTCCTGGTTGACTTGTTGTTGTTCGCTGCGCAGCTCGCCGAGCTCGCTCAACATGCGACGCAAATTGCGCAGCGACTCGGTGAAATCCGCGTGCGATTCCATCAGCTGACGCGAAATCACGTGCAGTTCGTTGTATTGATCGATCTCGAGCGGGTCGAGATTGGCGACGGAGCTGATCGCGGCCGACTGCAGCGCGGCACCGCGCAGCGCGACCAGGTCATCGAGTCGTGTGAGTAGTTCGTGCGAGCGGCGTGCCGCTCCCTCTTGCGCCTGGCGCAGTTCGGCGAGTGCTTCCAGGCGCCGCTCGACCGCTTGCGACACGATCATCGTTTCGCCGGCCAAGTCTTGCAGGCGATCCAATACGTCGCTGCTGAGCGTCAGGTTGCGGATCTGACGGCGCGATGGATCAGGGCTCGGCGCCGCGGCTTGCGCGGGTTCGCTCGCGATCTTAGCCAAATACGGCGGCTCACTGTGTGCCGGTTCCGCCTCAATTTCGTCGTCGGCTGTGGTCGGGTCGCCGTGTGCAGTCGACGGTTCCAGCGCAATCGCGGCGTCCAGCAGGCGTTGGTAGAGGTCCAGCAGTCCCTCCGGATGCGCGCCGCGCCCGAGCAGAAAGTCGGCGATTTCTTCGATCGTGTCGGTGGCGTCGACCAGCAGTTCTGCCGCGGACGCATCGGGGCGGGCGCCGTTCTTGTCGAACGCGGTCAACATGTCCTCGAGCGCGTGCGTGATGCCGGCGAGGCCGCGCACACCCACGGTGTTCGCGTCGCCCTTCAAGGTGTGGGCGACGCGCCGCGCTTCGTCCAGAGATGCTGCATCGCCCGCCAGCACCGCGCCGCGCACGGCCGTGCCGAGCCGCGCGGCATTGCCCGGCAGTTCGCGCAACATGCCGTCGAGCACAGGACCGAGCACATCCGGCGCGAAGTCGAGCCTCACGTCTTGTTCCGCAGCGTGGCGCTTGCGAGCGGCGAGGAACGCCGGGTCCATGCCGATCACGACGCGTGCGAGCTCGCTGCCGAGTGCCTCGAGCCAGCGCGCATCGAGCGGCGGAATCCTTCCCAGCAAGGGCGCGGACAACACCGTGACGTCCTGGGCCGGCGTCTCGAATGCCGCTCGCAAACCGGCGCAGCACGCCAGGACGATCTCCGGATCGATGGTGGCCGAATGCGCGGCCGTTTGTTCGCAAACTGCACGCAAACCCCGCGCCAGATGCAGCAAGCCGATGTGTTCCAGCACGTTGACGATGAGCTCGCACTGATGAAGCAGTGGCTCCAAGGCTGCGGCGCAGGCGGCTTCGGTATCGGCGGTCACCCATCGTTCGGCGAGTGGCATCAGATCGCCCGATATAGCCTGCAGGATCAATGAGCGCTCTTCTTCGCCGAGCCAGATCGCCGCAAGCTCACTGCTTGCTACGGCGACATCGCTGAGTGCGGGATCGAACGGCGGTGTGGCCGTATCGAACGTGCCCATCGTCTCGTCCGAAGGCGATTCGCGCGGGGTTTCGAGCGAGGGAAAATGCGCCGGTGTTGCACCTTCCGTGTGCGGCAAGTCGGCGCGAGCCGCCGTGACGTCGAGCGGCTCGGTCTGCGCCATCACCGTGCACACCGGCGGCGCCAGCGACAAGCGGCGCTCGATCTCCTGGCTCAGCCGCGGAGGGATTTGCGGCAGCCAGACGAGTTCCGCCGGCAGCTGCGCCAGCTGCGCGCGTTCCGCGGACGTCAGCAGGCCGTGCAGATAGCGCCGCATCTGCATGAACCAGAGGGCGATAGGCATCGCGTCTTCGGCGCTCAGATCATCCGCGTTGGAGGCGCGCGCTTGCAAAAGCACACGCCAGATGCGCAGCAAATCCCTGACACCCGGCAACGGGGCGGACGCCGCATGCACCTCCGCGACGATGGGCAGCAAGCTCGACGTTCGCATGCCATCGCGCGTCGCTGCCTCGAGTGTCGACAAGAGCACGTCCAGCGATGCGGCGAAATCCGGCTTCGGAGCGAGAACGGAATTCATGATGTGCCCGCGCAATGCGCCGGATCAAGCCGGCAGCTGGAAGGCGGACACCGTTTTGAGCAGCGCGCTGGCCGAGTCGTTCAGCTGCTCGGTGTCGGTGCGCTGCTGCATGATCTCTTCGACCGTCTTGAGCGACGCCGCGACCAGCTGTCGAGCGCGTTCCAGCAAGGTTTGCGAGGCCTCGCTTTGCGTCTGAGTCGAGCGCGAAATCGAGCGCACGGAGTTGACCAACGCTTCGGTCGCGCTGCGCGTATCGCTCATCTGGTTGCCGGCGCGGTCGGCGAGTTGCGTGATTTCGACGACTTTCGTAATCGTATTGTTCATCGCCTGCAGGGTCTCGGACGTGTCGGACTGGACAGCGTTGACCAAGCCCGCGATCTGCTGTGTGGCCTCGCGTGCGTTTTCGGCGAGCCGCTTCACTTCATCGGCGACGACCGCGAAACCGCGGCCGGCATCGCCCGCAGCGACGGCCTGCATCGACGCATTCAGCGCCAGGACCGACGTGCGTTCGGCGATCTGCCCGATGATGGCGACCGTCGCGGAAATTTCCTGCGAGCGCTCCGCCAGCCGCTTGACGCGCTTCTCGGTCTCGCGAATCTGCTCGCGCGACGAGCCGATGCCTTCCACGGTCTGGCTCACGATACGCAGCGCATCACCGGTGGTGGCGAGAGCGCGCTCCGCTTCGTGCGCCGCGCTTTTGGCCTGCTCGCCCATCTGGCGCAATTCCGACGCGGTGGTGGTCAATTCCTTCGATGCCGCATCGGCTTGGTTGCGCGCTTCTCCGGCGAGGCTGTGGACGACGTCGGCGCGCAGCTTGACGCGGCTCGAACTGTCCGACACCTGCTTGGAGATGGACATCACATCGACGAGCGCGCGTGCGGTCGCACCGGTCATCATGTTGATCGCATCGGAAACCGCGCCGGTCACGTCTTCGGACACCGGCACGTGGATCGTCAGATCGCGCTTGGCCAGCTGCGCGACCGAGGTCATGATGCTGACCACGGAATTGTTGAGCTGATCGTTCTCGCGCTCCGCGGCGGCCAAGGTGCTCAGGCGGTTGTCGAGCAGCTTGTTCAATTCCACGCCGAGTTGACCGAGCTCATCGCGCGTCCGCAACGTCGACCGGGCGGTGAAATCGCCGGAACTCAGACGCTCCACCAGCTCCGACAACATGCGCACACTGCGCACGATCATGCGCACCACGAACACCGAAATCAACAAGGCCAGCACGGCAAGGACGGCTGCTGCGACGACCACGAGCAGCGAACGCCCCGAAGCGTCCGTTGCTTCCGTTTGCAGCTCGTCGAGCGACGTTGCCGTGCCCGCGACGATGTCTTTGATCAGTTCGTCGAACTGCGCCGACGCGGCGCGGTCCACGCCACGCACTTGCAGGTCGACCTTCTTGCCCGCTTCCGGGTCCGCGGCGTTGAACGTTTTCAGTGCGGCCTCGTAGGTGTTGAGCATCTTGCGATGTTCTTCGAGCAGGGCATCGACCTTCGCCGCCGGCATGCCGGCCTTGGCCATGGCGGTCTTGCTGTCGGCGAGTCCTTTCTGCACGTCGTTCGCGCGCGACGTGAATTGATCGTGGTAGCGTTTGAACAACTCCGGATCGTTGCCGCGCAACAACGTATCCTTCCATTCCTGCACCTGGCGTTGGAAATTGACGTGCGCGCTGCGCGCCATGACCACGAGATTCGTCGAATCCGTGCCGGTCTGCACCGCGAGATTGATCTGCCGGGAGAGCAGCCGGCTGCTGAAGAATGCCGCACCGACCAGACCGAGCAGTGCGAACATCAGCAAGCCGATCTGCAAATACATCTTGGCTCGAATACTCAGGTTCTTGAACATGATCTTCCCCCTTGTGGATAGCGTTTCGTATCGACGGTAGGCCGTCACCCCGGCGCGTGATCGGTGATCGTCGGCGCCACCGTGCTCAGCCAGGCTGGCGGATCGAACGCGACGGCGGCGCTCTGCTCGATCTCGGCGAGCAGGTGTCGGCCTGGCCAGGGCGCAAATTCCCGCCCTGCCGCAAGAATGATCGGCGGCTCGCTGCAATACAGCCCGATGGTGGCGTTTGCCGAAGCGACGACGACCATGACCCGAGCATCGTGCGCGACGCTCGCGACGCCCGCCCACTGGGCAATGTCGAAGAACGGCACGATCTGTCCGGCGTGACGCGCGGCGCCGCGAAACCAGCTGGCGCAGTTCGGTATCGGCGCGATCGGCGTATCGGTTAGCTGCTTCGCGACGACCCCATCGCCGAGCAGCAGCAACGGCATGGAGCGATGCACGCGCAGCGCGACGCGGCGCTCGCGCGTGCGGTTCGCAGCGTGCCGTGTCGTGGGCGCGAGCAGCGACATCGTCAGCCGAACGCCTTGAGCGTTTCCAGAATTTGTTCGGAGGTATACGGTTTGCCGATCAGCGACTTCGCGCCCTGCATTTTTGCCCAGATGTGATCGGCCTTTTGATTCTTGCTGGAGACGAACACGATCGGAATCGCTTTTGCTTCGGCATCGCTCTGCAACTGTCGACACACCTCGTAGCCGTCCATGTCCGGCATCACGATGTCGAGCAGGATCAAGGTCGGCTTTTCCGTCTTCGCCTTCGCGACGGCGTCGGAGCCGCTCGATGCCGTCACCGAGTGCCAGCCCGCATCGGTCAAGATGCTGCGGAGGTTCGCCAGCTCGGCGGGGGAGTCGTCACAGATCAGAACTTTGCGCATGGTGCACCTACTGTCGGGTGTGGAAGGAAGACTCAGGCGCGCTGCGCGCCCGTATAGCCGCGTGCGGCGAGCCGCGCAGGATCGTTGCGCGCGGCTTTCAGTAGCACGCGATCGATCGCGGCACGGAATGCATCCCACGTTATCGGCTTGGTGAGATAGCTGTCGCAACCGGCCAGCAAGCCGCGTGCGCGATCGAACGGCGAGGCACGGCTGGTAAGCATCACAACCGGCATGTAGCGGTTGGACGGATCGCGCTTTATCTTCCGGCAAAGCTCGTAACCATCCATGCCCGGCATCACGACATCGAGCAGCGCCAGGTCGTAGCGCTGTGCCGCGAGCAGCGTCTGTGCTTCGGCGGCGCAACCGGACTGATCGCAGCTCAAGCCGAGGCGATCGAGACCGGCGCGCAGCTGCTCGCGCACGGCGAGGCTGTCGTCGATGATGATGGCGCGCAGCGGTGCGGGAATGCCGGCGTTGCCGTCGACGAACGCGGCTTCGTCGTGTCGGGTGCGCGGATCCGGCGACGCGAGCGGTGCTTTCGCCGCGAGTTCGCTTTCTTGTGCCGCTGGCGCATTGAACCAGCCGGAACGGCTCATCACGGCGTCGGTGAGCACCTTGAAGATCGTGCGCAGCAGCGTCGTGCGCGGTACGACGAAGCGCGCGCCTTGGCGCTGGTCTTCGTGGTCCACGATCAGTACCGGCACGATTTGCGGGAAGCGCTGCCGCAATTCCGAATACGAAGCGAGCGAGGAGGGCGACGCCGCATCGACGATCGCCACGGCCGGTGTGCTGCGCAACGAAGCATCGCCGGGGCTGAACTGGAACTGGTTTGCCGTCGGCAGGGCAAGCAACATCTCGAGCAGGCGCTGGTCGCGTGCCTTGAGCAGACACAATGCGATCGTGTGTTTGCTCATGGCGTCATTCCGGCGAGGCCGCGAGGATCACTCGCAGTCGCACAAGCATTGCAATCCACGCCGCGAAAGGCGTTGCCGTCATTGGATCCCCCTTGGATTTCTCACTGCCGCCCGCACACCCGCGTGGCCCCCTGAGCAGTTCAGGATCCTGGCTTGCTCATTCACCCCTAGGACGGGTGTGCGTTGTAAAGAGACGTATCGCGGTCCGGCCGGGAGAAGTGCCACGAGGATTCGCTGCAATACCTCGCGCTCGTGCACATCCCCGGTTGGGGAGGGCTGCGACCGTGTGGTCCGGCGATGCGTCTCCTGGTTTAGCGGTCCGCCATCGGTGCTCCGTTGGCGGCGTGATGCTGCACTGCGGCAAGGCCGTATAGACGGCTCGGCTTCGCGCCAACGCCCCATCGCGCGCGCCGATAAAACCCCGGGTTTTCCGCTGTGTTACCCTTGTTTCAGGGGAATACCGTCGCGCCCGCTTGTCGTGCGGGGCGTTCAAGAGGTGTGCGCCCGTGAATGTCTTGATCGTCGATGACCAGCGCTCCGCGCGATGGATGCTGCGCAAACTCGTTCAGGACATCAATTCTGATCTGGCGATCGTCGATTTCGAAAAACCGCTCGAAGCGTTGATTTGGTCGCAGCACAACCCCACCGACTTAGTGTTGCTCGATTATCGAATGCCCGATATGGACGGGCTGCAATTTGCCAAGCAGTTTCGGCGCCCGCCGGCGAAGCGGGATGTGCCGATCATCCTGATCAGCGTGGTCGGCGACGAACCGGTGCGTCAGGCGGCGTTGGAAGTCGGCGTGACGGATTTCCTGGTCAAGCCGGTGCGCCCGCGCGAACTGCACGCGCGGTGCAAGAATCTGCTGTCGTTGCGCCAGCACGCCCAGGCCGCCAAGCAGCGCGCGTGGGCGCTCGAGCAGCGCGTCGTGCAGGGCCTGCAGACGGTCGAGGAACGCGACCGCGAGGTGATGCATGCGCTCGCGCAGGCCGCGGAGTTGCGTTACGGCACAGGCATTCATGTCCTGCGCATGACGCGTCTGACGGCTTTGATCGCCGAGCGTTTGCGCCTGGATGCCGAGGAAGTGCGCATGCTGGAACTCGCGGCGCCGCTGCACGATCTGGGCATGCTCGCGGTATCGGACGCGGTTCTGAACGAAAGCGGTACCTTGAGCGACGAGCAGCGTTGGGCGATCCGCGAGCACCCGCGCATCGGTTGGGACCTTCTGCGCCTAGGGTGCCATCCGGTGTTGCGTTTGGCGGCCGCGATCGCGCTGTCGCATCACGAGCGCTGGGACGGCAGCGGTTATCCGCAGGGCAAGAGCGGTGCGGAGATTCCGATCGAGGCGCGTATCGTCGCGGTCGCGGACGTATTCGACGCACTGATCTCCGAGCGGCCGTATCGGCAAGCATGGTCGTTCGACGCCGCGGTGGCGTACGTGCGCGATCAAGCGGGTAGCGCTTTCGATCCGGTGTGTGCGCAAGCGCTGCTGTCCGATCCGGGTCAATTGATAGACACCTGCCGAATAGGATTCTCGTCGATGCCGCCTGTTTTCTTTCCGAACACGGAACAGATGCGCGCATGATGCCTCAGCTGACATTCCTGGCCGCGTTCAAGAACCGGCAGGACAGCGAGCACCAGCAGGCTTTCGTGCGTCTGGCGATCGCGCTGCTCATGATCGCCTACATTCTGGGGTTGTTGACCACGCAGTCGGATCCCGAGCAAATCGACGGCCTGATGTGGGCGTTCTGGGTGATCTCCGCCGAGACGATGCTGGGCCTGGCCTTGGTGGTGGCGATCGCGAAGCGGCCGGCGCCGAGCCACGTGCGGCGCTACGTCGGCATGTTTGCCGATTACGGCACGCTCGCGGCCATGATGCTCCTGTACGACCGTGCGCTCGCGCCGTTCTTCGTCGTCTATCTGTGGGTGACGATCGGCAACGGTTTGCGCTATGGACCGAATTTTCTGCGCATCGCCATCGCGATGGCGAGCGCGTCGTTCCTGCTCGTCATGTTGAACAGCGCGTATTGGGACCAGAACCTTCCGCTCGGCTGGGGTTTGCTCGCCGGGCTCATTGCCATACCGATGTATTTGTCTTCACTGCTCAATGCGTTGACCCGGGCGCGCGACGAAGCGCGCCGTGCGAACGAGGCGAAAAGCGAATTTCTCGCCAACATGAGCCATGAATTCCGCACGCCGCTCAACGGCATCGTCGGTATGTCCGAGCTGCTGCAGACCACCAAGCTGGCGCCGGAGCAGCGCGAGTGCGCGGAAGTGATCCAAACGTCGACGCGCGCGCTGCTCGGCTTGATCGAAGACGTGCTCGACATTGCCGCGATCGAGGCGGGCAAACTTCACCACGACGATGCGCCGTTCAGCCTGGATGCGTTGATTCGAGGCGTGCAGACCATGCTGCACCCGACCGCCATACGCAAGGGCCTCGACTTGGAGGTCAATGTCGCAGAGGACATTCCGGACGTGCTGATCGGCGACGTCGGCCATCTGCGTCAGATTCTGGTCAACCTGCTGAGCAACGCGATCAAGTTCACCGAGAAGGGTCAAGTCACGCTGCAGATTTCGGCGCTCGACGTCGGTGTCGACGTCGTACGGTTGCGGTTCTCGGTGCGCGATACCGGCATCGGCATTCCGGAAGAGGCCCATCAGCGCATTTTTGCGGCCTTCGAGCAGGTCGACTCCAGCCAGTCGCGCCGCTTCGGCGGCACCGGTCTGGGAACCACGATCGCGAAGGCATTGAGCGAGTTGCTCGGCGGTCACATCGCTTTCGAGAGCACGGTCGGGGTGGGCTCGCACTTCTGGGTGGATTTGCCGTTCACCTTGCCGAGTGTGCCGGTTGCGGCGCAGGTCGAACCGGTGCTGCAGCAAACACAGGCCAACGTGATCGAATTCGACGATCCGTTCGTCAGGCACCGCGCGCGCGTGCGGCCGATGCGCCTGCTGATCGGCGACGATCAGCCGTCGAACCTGCTCGTGTTGCGCCGTTTGCTCGAAAAGGCCGGTCATTCTGCGCAACTCGTCGACAGCGGCGACGCCGTGCTCGACGCGCTGGAGCGCGGTGGCTTCGACGCGGCCATCATCGACCTGCACATGCCCGGGATCGATGGCCTGGACGTCCTGAAGCAGGCGCGTGTGATGGAGGCCGGTCACAAGCCGACGCCGTTCGTGGTCTTGAGCGCCGACGCGACAACCCACGCGGTGCGTGCGTGCGAGGCCGCCGGGGCCCGAAAATTCCTCACCAAACCCTTGGTCGCGCAAGTCTTGCTCGACACCTTGGCGGAGCTTGCCGCGGGCGATGCCAATGCGGCCGAAGCCACACCGATACGCTCCGTGCAAACCCGCCGCGACGATTCGGTGGTTGCGCTCACGACGATCGAGGAGCTCGCGGGAATGAACCTCGATCGGGACTTCCTGCCTTTATTCGTGAGCGAATGCCTGCGCGATGCCGCTCAGTGCATCGCGGAATTGGATACCCTCGGTTCATCCGGGAAATGGGATAAGTATCGAGACATGTGTCACGCACTCAAGGGCGTCGCCAGCAACGTCGGCGCTCTGGCACTGTCCAGCGCAGCCAACGATTTGATGAAGGCACCCAATTGGCAGCTCATACGCGAATGGCGCAGTCGTACAAAAGCGCTGCACGCCAATTTCGAAGCCAGCCGCGTCGGTTTGAACGACGCACTAGCCAAGGTAGCTGCGCAACGGCGCGGCGATGCACCGAACCCGAAGTAGTCCTCATCCGGCAATTGGCAACGGAATGACGGTTGCGTCGCTCGTTTCGCGCCGGTCCGACCTGCGTACCTGCGCTCGCACCAACCGCTCCATCGTGCGCAGCGATTTCTCGCCGAGCTTCAACGCCGTGTCGACCCAGATGTCGGTGACGGTCGTCAATTCCTCCGTGGTGACGGGATCGCAGGCCGCTTTCACCTGCGTCATCGCGATGCGCGCATGCGAGATGCGTTGCTGGCGAGCGATAACGTCGCGTACCGCCGCTTCACCTTGTCCTTTCGGCACGAGCACATCCACGATGCCGAGGCGATGCAGTTCGTCCGTCGAGTAGACGTTGCCGTCGAGCATCATGCGTTCGGCCAACGACGCGCTGATGCGACGCCGCAGGAACGAGTACGCGCCCATGCCCGGGAACAGATCGAACAGCACTTCCGGGAAACCCATGCCGACGCCGCTTTCGGCAACGATGGTCTGGCAGCACAGCGCTGCTTCGAATCCGCCGCCGAGCGCGTCGCCCTGGATCAGCGCGATCGAGTGGATGTCGTCGGCGTGATTGTAGAAACCGGACGCCACCTCGACGCATTGACGAGCATAACCGAGCAGAGCCGCACGATCCTGCGCGCGGATCAAGCGGCAGAACAGATCCAAATCACCGCCCAGATTGAACACG
>Ga0105239_10008082_pt1 | contig 12008 bp, 10 predicted proteins | sample KBSC44metaG_FD_92761 | JGI IMG/M metagenome (GOLD analysis project Ga0105239, IMG submission 92761) | Corn rhizosphere microbial communities from Kellogg Biological Station, Michigan, USA - KBS C4-4 metaG | ecosystem: Host-associated > Plants > Roots > Rhizosphere > Soil | place: Michigan, USA...
ATTCGTCATCGCCCTTGCCAAGGTGGGCGTGGGACCGGGGGACCGGGTCGCCGCGGTGATGCGCTCGGTGGCCGAGTTCCCGGCGACCATGTACGCCCTCGCCCGGATCGGCGCGGTGATCGTCCCGGTCAACTTCCGCTACACGGCACCGGAGTTCGAGTTCGTCGCCGACGACGCCGAAGTCTCGGCGATCGTGGCCGCAGCGGAGTTCTGCGAGGTGATTGCGTCCGCCCCGAGCACGGTGCGGCTCGGCCCCGATCGGGTCATAGTCGTCGGCGGTGAGCACGAGGTTGGGACCCCGCTGGAGCGGCTGCTCGAGGACGCGGGCGACGCGCCGACCTTCCCCGACCCGGCGCTCGACACGCTGATCAGCCTCCAGTACACCTCGGGCACGACCGGCTTCCCGAAGGGCTGCATGCTCACCCATCGCTACTGGCTCGAGGCGGTGACCTGCCAGCGGGGGGTCCTCGGCCCGCGGTACCGGATCCTCGAGGACATGCCGTGGTTCTACATGTCCGGCCCGATCGCCTTCAACCAGGCGATCGCCGACGGGGGTCGCATGCTGGTCCCCGAACGGCCCAGCCTCAGCAAATACCTGGGCTGGCTCCACGATCAGGAGGTCGACTTCGGCTGGTTCGCCGACGATCTGCTGAAGCGCCCGGAGACCCCGCTCGACCGCGACCACGTCCTGAAGAGCGCCTGGGTCGCGGGCGCTTCGCCGGAGGTCGTCGAAGGGCTGAGGCAACGGTTCGGCATCGAGGCGCGCGAGTGCTACGGGATGACCGAGATCGGCAACGGCACGCTCGTCCCGGTGGAGGATCTTGAGATGTCGATGAAGGGCTCCATCGGCGTCTGCGCCCCGTTTCGCCAGGTGCGGGTCGTCGACGAACGGGGAGTTGCGCTCCCCTCCGGCGAGGTCGGCGAGCTTTGCTTCCGCGGCGCCGGGATCCTCCAGGGATATTGGAAGCGGCCCGAGACCAACGCTGAGGCCTTCCTGCCGGACGGCTGGTTTCGCACGGGCGACCTCGCCCGGATCGATGCCGACGGCCTCGTCTTCTACCTCGGTCGAATAAAGGACACCATTCGTCGGAGCGGCGAGAATATCTCCGCCGCCGAGCTCGAGCAGGCGATCGGCGAGGCACCGGGCGTCGCCGCGGTAGCCGCGCTGCCGGTCCCGGACGATTTCCGCGGCGAGGAGGTGAAGGTCTACCTCGTCCTCGAACCGGGGAAGACGCCGGATGACGTGCCCCCGCAGGCGATCTTCGACTGGTGCGAGGGACGCCTCGCGAGCTTCAAGGTCCCGCGGTACGTCGAGTACGTCGACGAGCTGCCGCTCACCCCCTCCGAGAAGGTCTCGAAGGCGAAGCTGCGCGAGGCGAAGGACGACCTGCGCGAGGGAAGCTTCGATCGCGTCGACGAGGTGTGGCGCTGATGGCGGCCGACCAGCCGACGGTCTACTTCGCCGGCGCCCCCGGCGAGGAGATCGCGGTCCCGTTCGAGCGGATGTCGGAGCTGGTCGACCGTGCGTTCGCGGGCGAGTGGTGGACGATCGACCCGGCAAAGGTCGAGCGGTTCGAGGAGGGCACCTACCTGCATGAGCTCGCCTTTCCTTGGGCTGAGGCTACCTTCCCGGATGGCATCGTCGAGGGCTTTCATCTGCTCTCGCTGCTCGACTACATGCTGAACCCGATCCTGAGGCTGCGGGGTGGGGACTCGTTCGGCTGGAACTACGGCCTCGACCGCGTCAGGTTCGTCTCCCCGATCACGGTCCAGGATCGCATCCGGGTGACCGGACGGGTGGCGGAGGTGCGACCGAAGGACGGCGGCTTCCTGATCCGGCAGGACTGCGCGATCGAGGTGGAGGGCCGGGAGAAGCCCGGAGTCGTCGCCGAGTGGTGGGTCTTCTGGCTGTTGCACGGACCCCTCGCGAATTTTAGAAGTGACACTTGACTTACGGTCGCCGTCTTTTAGTCTTTTGACATGGGTTTGAAAACGCAGAGGAGAATGGGATGATCAAGCTTGCTCAGTCGGCACGGCACCGCGGACGAATCGTCGGTGCCTTGGTCGCCGCGGTGGTGCTCATGCTGCTGGTCGCGGCCTGTGGCAGCAGTGGTGGCGCCAGTAGCAACGGTGGCGGCACCGGGGAAAGCACCGGCACTGGCACCTCGGAAGGGTCGTCCGAACTGGCGGTCACCTTCGGCAAGGCCGAAGGCCCGGTCTCCCATATCAACTGGGGCCTCCCATACGGCGAGCCTCCCACCCTCGACCCGCCGAACACCGCCTACTACAGCAGCGCCTTCGTCGCCGCTCAACTCTGCGACACCCTGCTCCGCTTCAAGCCCGACCTGTCGATGGAACCAGGGCTGGCCGAAGTCACGCAGCCTGACCCCAAGACGATCCAGATCCAGCTGAAAAAGGGGATCAAGTTCTGGGACGGCACCGAAATGACCTCGGCCGACGTCAAGTACAGCCTCGAACGCACTGCCGACCCGAAGAACATCGTCGGCTTCCTCTTCGAATCGTTCGGCGCGATCGACGCGACCGACAAGTACCACGTGACCGTCCACCTGAAGAAGGCCGACGAGCTTCCGTTGAAGGAGCTGGCGAGCTTCGCGGGCATGATCTACGAGAAGAAGTACGCCGAAGAAAAAGGCAAGTCCTTCGGCTCGGCCGAAGGCGGGGTGATGTGCTCGGGTCCGTTCGAGCTGAAGAAGTGGAATCCCGGCAAGGACATCGAACTGACCGCCAATCCCGACTACTGGGATCCGGCCTACAAGCCGCACGCGGAAAGTGTGACCCTCGACTTCTTCTCCGAAACGAGTGCCCTCACGAACGCGCTCCTGTCCGGTGAAATCGAAGGCGCCTACGAGGTGCCGTCGCAGGCGATCCCCCGCCTGGAAGGGGCGAGCACCGGTGAACTCCACTACGGCCCGGCGCCGCTCTATTACTCGTTCTCGGTGTCCAGCCCGGCCAGTCCGCTGGCGAAAGAACCGAAGCTCTACGAAGCACTCGAAATGACGATTGATCGCAAGGCTCTGGCGGAAGTCGTCTTCCACGGGGCGGCCGAACCGAACTACACGCTGCTGAGCAAGAACTCCTTCGATCCCGAAGCGCTGCCAGCGTGGGAAGAAGCGTATGCCGGATACGAGAAGGTACGGGAAAACTACGGTAGCTCCGAAGCAATCGAAGCGGCGAAGAAGCTGGTCGAAGAAAGCAACTACAACGGCGAACCGTTGATCTTCCTGACCCAGGCAGGTGATCAGACCGGACTGCAGGTCGCGCAGCTGGTCCAGCAGCAGGGCAAGGAGATCGGTCTCGACATCACGATCAAGACGCTGCCGGCGATCCAGTACGCGGAATCCACCACGGACGCGAAACTCCGAGAAGGAACGAGCATCACCTCCTCTCTCTCGTTCAACGTGGCCACCGATCCGCTCGAGCCGCTCCCGTTCTCCGTCCTCCCGGGCTCTTTCTACAACTACACGGAATACGAAAATCCGGAAGTGACCGAACTGATCGAAGAGGCAAAAGAAACGCTGGACCCCGCCAAGCGCGCCGCGCTGACGATCAAGGCCCAGTCGATCTTTGAAGAAGAACGCAGTGGAACCTCGCTGCTCGGCCTCAAAGAGGTCAGCTTCCTGAGCGACAAGCTGTCCGGGATGACGACGTCGTTCGCCTACCTGAACACCCCGTCGTTGGCACTGATCGGGGCGGCATCCGGCTCGTGACTGCCGTTTCGGTCTCTCTCTCCGGTCCGCGGTCGGTGCATCTGCACCGGTTGCGGACCGTGGCGAAGGCGGTCGCGGGCCGCCTGCTGACGATCCTGATCGCCTCCTTCGTCGTCTTCATGGCACTCTCGGCCGCCCCCGGTAATCCGGTGCGGCTCGTTCTCGGGCCGAAGGCGAGCCCGGCCGCGCGGGCACAGCTCGAACACCGACTCGGACTCGATCAGCCCATCCTCGAGCGCTACTGGAATTGGCTGACCGGGGTTCTGCATGGGGATTTCGGCATCTCGCTCGTCTACAAAACCGCGGTCGGGCCGCTGATCGGAGCCCGCATCGGCACGACCCTCCTGCTTGTCGCCTACGCGGCCGTCCTGATCTTGATTGCCGGGCTCGGCATCGGCGTGCTCGGCGGGGCTTTCCGACGGGCCGGTGCCCCGGTGGCCGGCCTGACCGGCTTCCTGCTCGGCGTGCCCAGTTTCGTCGCTGCCCAGCTCCTGATCCTCTTCTTCGCCCTCGACCTCGGCTGGTTCCCGGCGCAGGGCGCCGGATCGGGCTTCAGCGATCAGCTCTACCACCTGACCTTGCCGGCGATCTCGCTGGCGATCGCCTTCAGCGCCTGGGTCGCGCAGGTGACGATGACTTCGGTGCGCGAGGAGCGGATCCACGAGCACGTCGACACCGCGCGGGGCCGCGGCATGGCCGCCCCGCTCGTCTTCCGCCGTCACGTGTTGCGCAACGCGGCGGTGCCGATGATCACCGTCTCGGGATTGACGGTCGCGAGCCTCTTCGCCGGCGCGGTGGTCGCGGAAAGGGCCTTCAACATCGGCGGCCTCGGCAGCCTGATGCTCGAAGCGGTCTCCGGCAAGGACTACAACATCGTCCTCGCGGTGACGCTCATCCTGATCACGGTGTTCGTCATCGCCACCAGCGTGATCGACATCGTCCAGTACCTGCTCGACCCGCGACTGTCGAAGGGCGGTGGGCGTTGAGCGCCACCCCCGAGATCCCGGTCGCCGGCCACGTCGTCACCTCGCGCCTGCGGATCCGGGGCGGCGACACGCTGATCGCGATCAGCGCCGCGATCCTCGCCGTAATCGTCCTGGTCGCGATCCTCGCGCCCCTGCTCGCTCCCTACGAACCGAACCAGACCGACATCCTGCATGCCTCGCTGCCGCCGTCCTCGTCCCATCTGCTGGGGACCGACGAACTCGGCCGCGACATCTTCTCGCGGCTGCTCTACGGGGCCCGGCTCAGCCTGCTCGGCCCCACCATCATCACGGTCCTGGCGGTCTTCCTCGGCACCCTCACGGCGATCTACTCGGTCTGGATCGGCGGTCGGTTCGACGCGGCCGTCGCTCGCGGGCTGGACATCCTCTTCGCCTTCCCCAGTCTGCTCATCGCGATCATCGCGGTCAGCATCTTCGGCGCCGGGTTCGTGGCGCCCGTGCTCGCCCTGGTCATCGCCTACCTGCCCTACATCGCCCGGGTGGTGCGTTCGGTCGCGCTGCGTGAGCGCAACCTGGCCTACATCGACTCCTGCCGGATGATGGGCTTCTCGGGGATCCGGATCTGCGGCCGACACATCCTCCCCAACGTGCGCGGCATGATCGCCGCGCAGGGCACGATCAGCTTCGCCTCCGCGCTGCTCGACCTGGCGGCCCTCTCGTTCATCGGCCTCGGCCCCCAACCGCCGACCTCCGACTGGGGATCGATGGTGAGCGAAGGCAGCAACGAACTCCTGAACGGGGCCCCCGCCCAGTCGCTTGCCGCCAGCGGCGCGATCGTCCTCACCGTGGTTCTCGTCAACCTGATCGGCGAGCGGCTCGCGACCCGCGCTGCGAGGGTGGTCCGATGAGCGAGGGCCGCCGCCCCCTGCTGCGGATCGAGCACTTGCAGGTCGACCTGCCGGTCGCCCAGGAGATGCGCCGGGTGATCCATGACGTCTCGCTCACGGTCGCGCCGGGGGAGGTCCTCGGGATCGTCGGCGAGTCCGGTTCCGGCAAGTCGATGACCGCGAGGGCGGTGATGTCGCTGCTGCCGGACGGCGCCCGGGTGGAGGGCCGGCTCGACTTCGACGGTCGGCCGGTCGCTGAGCTGGACGTCAAGGATCTGCGCCGCTATCGGGCCGACGACGTCGCGATGATCTACCAGGACCCTCGTGCCCACATGAATCCCTTGCGGACGATCGGGTCCTTCCTGCTCGAAGGGCCGCTCGAACGCACCAAGGCGAAGGCGGATGCAGTCGCCCGGGTGGTCAAGACCTTGAAGGAAGTCGGGATCGACGACGCCGAGCGCCGTCTCCACCAGTACCCACATCAACTCTCCGGGGGGCTGCTGCAGCGGGTGATGATCGCGGCTGCTCTGGTCGCCGAACCGCGCCTGATCCTGGCGGACGAGCCGACCACCGCCCTGGACGTCACCACGCAGCAGGAGGTGATCGCGATCCTCGCCGAGCAGTGTCGCGACCGCGAGCTGGCGATGGTGCTGATCACCCACGACCTCGATCTCGCCGCCGCGGTGGCCGACCGCATCGCGGTGATGTACGCGGGCGTGATCGTCGAGGACGCGCCCGCCGAGAGCCTGTACGGAGGCCCTCGGCATCCTTACACCGCGGGCCTGCTGGCGTCGCGGCCCCATCTGGACCGGGCCGCTCGACTGCAGACCATCCCCGGGCGCCCGGTCTCCGCGTACGAGGCCGGCCCGGGCTGCGTGTTCGCCAGTCGGTGCCCCTTCGTCGAGGAGGAAGCGAAAGTCGTCAGGCCGCGGCCCCGTGAGCTCGACGGGCACATCGTCGCCTGCCACCGAGCCGAGGATCTGCGCGAGGAGCTGCGCACGCGGTCGGAGGAGGCGACGTCGGCATGAGCCTGCTCGAGGTTCGTGACCTGCGGAAATCCTTCGCCGTCAAGGGGGAGAGCGGCGGCACCGAGGAGTTGATCGCGGTCGACGGGGTGAGCTTCTCCTTGGCGCCGGGGGCGACCCTCGCCTTGGTCGGGGAGTCCGGCTCCGGCAAGACCACCGTGGCCCGGATCGTCGCCGGGCTCGAGACGGGGACCTCCGGCGAGGTGATCGTCGACGGCGTGGCGCGGCCACCCGGTCGCCAGTCGCGCAAGTCGCGCAAGAAGTTCGCCCGCGACATTCAGATGGTCTTCCAGGACCCCTACGCGTCGCTCGATCCGACCCAGTCGGTGCGCTCGTCGATCGCCGAGGTGCTGCGCGAGCACTTCGACTACGACAAGGGTCGGCGCTCCGATCGCGTCGCCGAACTGCTCGATCAGGTCGGCCTCGACAAGCGGCAGGGCGACGCGCGTCCCGGCAGCCTCTCCGGCGGGCAGCGGCAGCGGGTCGCGATCGCCAGGGCGCTGGCCGTGGAGCCGCAGCTCTTGATCCTCGACGAGGCGGTTTCGGCGCTCGACGTCAGCGTCCAGGCGCAGGTGATCAACCTGCTGGTCGACATCCGTGCCGAGCTCGGCGTCGCATTCCTCTTCGTCTCCCATGACCTCGCGGTCGTCCGCCAGGTCTGCACCGACTGCGTGGTGATGCGGCGCGGCGCGATCGTCGAGCGCGGCAGCACCGACGCGATCCTGAAGTCGCCTTCCTCGGCCTACACCAAGGAACTGATCGCGGCGATCCCGCGGCCCGGATGGCGGGCGCGCCGCCGGGCCGAGATCGCCGCCGAGGTCGCCGGGCACTGATGCAGGCGGGCCCCCGATGACGCCGGCCCCGAACGCGCGGGAGATACAGTCCAGCGCTGCCGTGGTGGACGATCAGATCAGACGCCGTTCGGTCGGGGCGCGGGCGGCGAGGTCGGTGCTGCTGACGATCCTCGGCGAGTTCATGCTCGGCACCGGCAAGGACGTCTGGCATGAAACCTTGGTCGCCACCTTGGAGACCCAGGGCTACCGGACCCACACCGCGCGCCAGGCCCTCGCCCGCAGCATCAGCGGCGGCTGGCTGACCAGCGAACGGCGGGGCCGTCGGTCCCGCGTGCGGATGACCGAGCAGACCGAGGCCATGGTGGCGCAGGGTGGGGCCAGGATCTTTTCTTTCGGGGCGCCCTGGGACTGGGACGAACATTGGCTTCTGGTCGCCCTGCGGGTGCCGGAGAAGCGGCGCGACCTTCGCCACCAGGTCCGCGCTCGCCTGACCTCCCAGGGCTTCGGATCCCTGGGGGGTGGGCTGTGGCTCTCGCCCCACCTCGATCGGGAACGGGAACTGAGCGAGCTCCGGGACCAGGAGGAGGTGGAGCTGACCACCTTCCATGCCGAGCTCGGCGAGTTGGGCGATCCCGAACAGCTGGCGGCCGAAGCCTGGGATCTGGAGGCGGTCGCCGCGGAATACGCCGAGTTCATCGGCGCCTTCTCGCACCGCCGACCGACCCAGGCCGCCGCCGTGTTCCGCGCCGAGATCGAGCTCGTCCACGAATGGCGGAAGTTCGCCTTCCTCGACCCGGACCTTCCCGAGGAGCTGTTGCCGCGCGCCTGGCCGAGGCCCCGGGCACTGGCGATCTTCGAGGAGAAGCTGGCACTCTGGCGCGCGCCGGCCCAAGCGTATTTTGACGAGCTCGAGGCCGCGGGAGGAAAGCCCTGACCCGGGGAGGCGATCTTGATGGCGCTCATCGCTCCTCGCCCTCCGAAGCCGGCAGAAGCAGGTCGCTGAGCTTCTCCACCGCCCGGATCCAGCTCGGATCCGCAAAACATAGGAGTCAGATGCCCATGCCCACCATCCCGGCCGAGTTCCAGTCGATCGGGCCCGCCCCCATCGACACCCGAGCCGACGCCCAGATGGTCGCGATGCGCGACGGCGTGCGGCTGGCCACCGACGTCTACCTGCCCCAGCCCGAGGGGGTCAAGTGTGCCGCGATCCTGATCCGCCTTCCCTATGACAAGTCGTCGCGCTACACCTTCATGCCGGAGATCGCCCGGTACCTGAACGCCAACGGCTTCGCGGCCGTGATCCAGGACGTCCGGGGCAAGTTCCGCTCGGAGGGCGCGGCGGAACCGTTCGTCAACGAGGCAGCGGACGGCTTCGACACGCTGGAGTGGCTGGTCGTCCAGTCATGGAGCAACGGCATCGTCGGGATGAGCGGCGACTCCTACTACGGCTTTACCCAGTGGGCCGCCGCTTCGACCGGCCATCGGGCGCTGCGAGCGATCGTGCCTCGCGTCACCGGATCCCACTTCATGCTCGGGCTCGAACCCGCCCGGGTCCCAAGGATCCCCTTCCTCGAGTGGATCCTGCACACCTTCTCCGCCCGTGATTCGTTCGAGGACGGGGTCCTCTCGGAGCGGCCGCTGGGCGCGATGGCGGCGCTCCCGGACGCTCTCGACATCTCGCGCCGACGGTTGTCGGAGTTGGTCGCCGACGCGGGCTCGGGGCGGCTTGCCGCGACCGTGTTCGGCGGACGCCCGCCCGCAGCCCGGCTCGAGATCCCCGCGCTCCACACCGGAGGCTGGTTCGACAACCTCCAGCGTTGGCAACTCGACGACTGGGAGGTCGCCTCGACGACGAGCCCGGCGGCCGCCCACCAGTACCTTCGCATGACCCCCACCGATCACGAGGACTTCACGCTGGTCGAGGACGGCGGCCCGGCGCGGAACCACGAGGTCGACGACGACGCGCTGCGCAAGGAGTACCTGCCCCGACTGCTCGACGAACCGATCTCCTTCTTCCGCCACTATCTCGGCGGTGGGGAGGGGAGATGGCGTTCGCCGCGGGTGCGCTACCGGGTCGCCTACGCCGGCTGGGAGGTCGCCGACCGCTGGCCGCTCGACACCGTTCGCCCGTTGACCCTCATCGCAGGCGACACGCGGGCTGCGCTCGACACGATCGACGGCGGCGAGCTGATCGCCGCCGAAGATGGACCGGCCGCCGACGGTCGGGCGGGGACGGTCGAATGGACCCACGACCCGAGCGATCCGGTGCCCTACCTGATCGAGGACGAGTGGGGGATGACGATGGGGCTCCCGGACGAGTCGACCCTGCACGGACGTCCCGACGTCCCGACCTTCACGACTGCACCCTTCGAGCGCCCGCTCGACCTACTGGGTCCAGCGACGGCTGATCTGACCGTCGATGCCGACGGGGACAGCACCCACGTGATCGTCCGGCTGCTCGACGTCGATCCCGGCGGCGACGCCCGTTACGTCCTTGAGGGCTCCGACGTCGTCGACTGCTCCGCGGGTCCGGCAAGTGTCCGTATCCGGATGGCCGATACGGCCTACCGCGTTCGGCCGGGACATCGATTGAGGGTCGCGATCAGTACGTCCCTCTTCCCTCTCTACATGGTTCACCCGGGGACGGAGGAAAGCCCATTGACCGCTGTCGAGCACCGTAGCCGGACGCAGCGCCTTCGGGTCGGTGGCGACGCCGGGATCGCGATCACACTCAGCGTCAGAACCCTTTCCAACCCCTAGTCAGATCACAACTGACTCCTTCGAGTAATATCAAGGAGCCTTATAACCGCAACAAGGAGGGGCAGGACTCGATGGAGCCAACTGATCGCGCGGTCGGCACCGAGGTCGAGGTCGCAGCGTTGCCGCAGCACGCTCAGACTGATCTTGGATCCACCGCCTGGAGGACCATGGACCAAGGACAGGTCAATCGGTTCGCAGACCTGACCGAGGATCACAACCCCATCCACGTCGATCCCGATCTTGCCGCCGCGACCCCGTTCGGCGGCACGATCGCGCACGGGTACTTCACGCTCGCGATGGTCGCGCCGCTGCTCGAGGAGTTGTTGACCGTGAACGGTGCGTCGATGAGCATCAACTACGGACTCGACAAGCTTCGGTTCCCGGGGCCGTTGCCGGTCGGCTCCCGCTACCGGGCGAAAGCTCGACTCGGGGACATCGACGAGATCCCGGGTGGATTCCAGCTTCACGTCGACGTCGCGATCGAGGTCGAGGACGCTCCGAAGCCCGCGCTCGCCGCCGAGTGCCTGTTCCGCCACTACGTATGAGCACGATCGAGCTGAACGGCAAGGTCGCCGTCGTCACCGGGGCCGGGACCGGCCTTGGCCGGGCCTACGCCGTGGCCCTGGCAGGCGCCGGCGCGCAGGTCGTGGTCAACGACGTCGATGAGGCCGCGGCGGCGGAGACCGCATCGCTGGTCGCCCACAGCGGCGGTACCGCGGCGGTCGAGGTAGGCGCCGTCGGTGGCACCGAGATCGCCGAGGCGCTGGTCGACCGTGCCGTAGCGGAATTCGGCCGCCTCGACGCGATGGTCACCAACGCCGGAGTTCTCAGGGACGGCGTTCTCTGGAAGATGACCGACGAGGACTTCGACCTCGTCGTCCAGACGCATCTCCGCGGAACGTTCACCTGTGCCCGCGCCGCCGCCCGCCGGCTCCGCGAACAGGGCGAGGGAGGGCGGATCGTCGTGGTCGGCTCGCCGGCCGGCCAACGCGGCAACTTCGGCCAGACGAACTACGCGGCGGCCAAGGCCGGCATCGTCGCCTTCGCTCGCACCTGGGCGATGGAGTTGGCCCGGGCCGAGATCACCGTCAACGCGATCGTCCCCACCGCCTGGACGCGGATGACCGAAACGATCCCGATCTACGCGCCGGTCGCCGCGCGGGTCGAGCGGGGCGAACCGCTGCCGAGCCAACTGCGCCGCGCGCACGCGATCGGGATGCCGGAGGACAGCGCCGGGCTGGTCGTCTTCCTCCTGAGCGAGGCCGCTCGGGAGATCACCGGCCAGGCGATCGGGATCGGCGGCGACAAGCTATCCATGTGGTCGCATCCGGCCGAGATCTCGAGCGCCTTCGAGACCGATGGCTGGAGCGCGGAGGCGATCGCCGCGGCCTGGTCGACCACCGTGGGGACGGCTCGCCAGGACTTCGGGATCGACCTCCCGCCGCTCGAGCTGGACCGAGCCGGCCGGCAGGCCGACTGAGGACCGGGCCATGCGCACGCAGATAGGCATCGTCGGAGCCGGGCCTGCCGGGTTGACGCTGGCGTTGCTCCTTCAACGCCAGGGGATCGAGGCAGTGGTGCTGGAGCGTCGCGATCGCGCTTACGTCGAAGGCCGCGTCCGCGCCGGGCTGCTCGAGCAGAACACCGTCGACCTGATGCATCGCCTTGGCGTCGGTGCCAACCTGGATCGGGACGGGCTGGCGCACGACGGCATCTCGCTGCGGTGGCAGGGGGAGACGCTCCACGTCCCGATGCGGGAGCTCACCGGTCGTCAGGTCACGGTCTATGGTCAGCAGTACGTCGTCCGGGACCTGATCGACGCCTGTGGGGAGCGGGGGGTACCCGTCCATTTCGAGGTCGACGGCGTCGA
>Ga0105239_10008083_pt1 | contig 12007 bp, 9 predicted proteins | sample KBSC44metaG_FD_92761 | JGI IMG/M metagenome (GOLD analysis project Ga0105239, IMG submission 92761) | Corn rhizosphere microbial communities from Kellogg Biological Station, Michigan, USA - KBS C4-4 metaG | ecosystem: Host-associated > Plants > Roots > Rhizosphere > Soil | place: Michigan, USA...
CCGCATAGACGCGGCACTCGATCGCGTGACCATCCCAGCGAACGTCTTCCTGAGTGAACGATAGCGGCTGACCGGCGGCGACGTTTATCTGTTCGCGCACGAGATCGAAGCCGGTGACGAGTTCGGTAACCGGATGCTCCACCTGTAAACGGGTATTCATTTCGAGAAAATAAAAGTCGCGCGTCACATCAGAAAACAGAAACTCGACCGTCCCGGCACCGACATAATTCACCGCGCTCGCAATCTTAATAGCTGCTTCGCCCATGCGCCGGCGTAGGTCTGTATCGTTCAGTGGCGATGGGCACTCTTCGATTACTTTTTGATGACGCCGCTGAATTGAGCACTCGCGCTCGCCGAGATGAACATATTTGCCGTGGGTGTCGCCGAAAATTTGAATCTCGATGTGACGAGGTTTTTCGACAAGCTTCTCAAGGTACACATCTGAATTACCAAACGCCGACGCAGCTTCAGACTGCGCCGCTTCCAACGCTGAACCCAGTTCGCTTTCGTCGGCAACCTGCCGCATTCCCTTCCCGCCGCCGCCGGCGGCGGCCTTAAGCATGACCGGATAGCCAAAGTTCGTCGCCGCCTCGCGAGCCTCTTCGTAACTCTGCAGTGCTTCAGTGGTTCCGGGCACAACGGGCGCTCCTGCCTGGATTGCCGCGCGGCGCGCGCTGGTTTTTGAACCCATCACTTCCATGGCTTCCGGAGTCGGTCCGATGAATACCAGGCCCGCGCCCGTGACGGCGCGCGCGAATTCGGCATTCTCAGCCAGAAAGCCATAGCCCGGGTGGATTGCCTCCGCGTGGGCGGCCTTTGCCGCATCTATAATCGCTGAAATTTTGAGATAGCTTTCGGTCGAAGCGGCGGGGCCAATGCAGTGGGCTTCATCGGCCATGCGGACGTGCAATGCGCCGGCATCGGGCTCAGAGTAAATGGCGACGGGTGAGATATCCAGATCGCGACACCCGCGGATGATGCGCACGGCAATCTCACCACGATTTGCGATCAAGATCTTGTGAAACATTCTGATTGGAACTTTGTACTTTGTGCTTTGTACTTTGAAAATCGCATCGTCGCAAGTTCAGCACTTAGTTCGAATAGACGATTAAGCACAAAGTACCAAGTACCAAGTACCAAGCACTAAGTACAAAGCACGTCCTTTCAGACGACAAAGGAATTCGCGGGTCGCCGTGGATCGTATCGCAAGGCCACTCTCGCACCCGGCAGGTAGTCATGCTTGCGAAGGAGTTGTTGATCGTCGAGTCGCTGAGACGTCTGATAGTCGACGCCGCCGATCGAGTAACTGTACGACAACATCACGTTGCCATCAGCGTCGGCGTTCGTCTCGAGCACCGTGGCTTCGCCCAAACGCCCAGCCTGCAAGAGCAGCTTGCGACGAGCAACTTCAGGATCTTCTTTTTTACTACGGAAGCGAGCCAGAAAGGACATGACACTATGGCGCGCTGGAACGTGAAGCCCGGTAGGCAGCGAATTCAGTGGCTGTCATGACGAGACCATCCGAGACAATCAAGTCGTCGTCAGTGTTCAGCTTTTTGTCCGCGCCGGGAAGCCGCAATTCGTAGTTTGGGAAAGAGACCGCCGGCGGATCAGAGACTAAATTCAGCGAGGCATTGCGAATCGCGCCACCACGCGCCAAGGTCTTTGTCTTCGGCCCGGCAGCCGCCACCACGCTGATCGGTTGATAGCCATTTGCATCGACCACGCTCAGCGCGGCAGCAATAGAGCCGTTTGGATCCGGCAATGTTCGCAATTGCGAGATCAGTTCATCCTGTGGCGGCACCGTACCGTGCAGTTCTCGGTATTCCATGATCGCGCGGGACAACGTGTAAGCCCGGGCGTTTTCCGCGGCTTCCAGGCCCCACTGATGATGACGCAGCCGTTGTGGAACAGTGATTCCAATCAGCGTGGCGACCAGAAGTGTCGTCATGACGGCTGCTAAATACCCCGCGCGCGCGAGACGCAATCCGCCGAACTGCTTCGGCGAGGTCTTGATTGCGGTTAGCGATTTGCTCCCTACCCAAACGCTCGCGATCGCTATCGGGAGCGCCACCCACTTCAACTGCCACGCGGCGGTTTCGCCGGCGCTGATGATGTTCCAAAAACGCGGGAGCGCTCCCATCTTGGTAATCCAGGCGACGGCCGTCAATGTCACAAAGCCGGCTGCCATCACCCCCCCGACTAAACCGGTCAGTCCGGCAGCGCCATACGAAACAAGTTGGTGTTCGGGTTTGGCGAGCGGGGGCCCGACGGCGCGCGCGCCGCAGCTCGGACAACCATTACTGAGTTGTCCGTCGACAGTCGAGCCGCAAGCGGGGCAGATGATCAAGATTGCTAACCTCAAAAAAGTGCGCGAATTAAATTAGACTGAGACCGATACTTCGTCAAGAGTTATGCAGCAGAAAACACAAAGACGTTAACTCTATCCGGTTTTTGCCGCCAATGTCGCCTCGGGACGCCGCTCCGGATGTGACTGAGGCCCGGTTCCGACCGCTGCCTGGGTCTTTGCCTCCAGTTTTGAGCGATTCAGCTCTACCCAAGTGTGATACATGCGATGCGCGAAGGTCCAATATGATCCCACCGCCAACACCCACAAAACCGCCGGCATCCGATTCAGGAAAAAATTATGCGAGCCCGGATGCGTCGTCAGCGCTCCGATGATAAAAAGCACCACGCGTTCGGGACGCCGCAAGAATCCGACGTCGCACTTCGGAATGATGCTTTCCGCGCGCGCGCTCGCGTAACTCACCATTATCGATCCCATCAATCCCGCGCCGGCGAGAAAGACGTTCAGGGTCGAATGAAATTCAGTGTCACGCGCGTAAAAAACGATCAAGCCGACAAACACGACCATGTCCGACAAACGATCCAGTGATGAATCGAGAAACCCACCGAAGCTCGTCACGCGACCGGACAGCCGCGCCACCTGGCCATCGAGCATGTCAAACAGGTTCGCTACGATCAGGACGATGCCGGCCCAGAAAAATTGGCCGAAGCCGAACAGCAGTCCTGAGGCGACGTTTATAGCTACGCCGACGAACGTCAGGATGTTCGGATTAATGTGGCCGCGCGCCAGCCAACGCACCATCGCGTCGATGATTCGTTGGCCTGCTCGTCCGATGCTCGATCCAAACATGTCTGCGCAAACTACCCTTGCTCGAAAGAAACAACCCGAAGGAACTTACTGAATGATAAAAATGCTGGCGAGGAGTGTCAATTAACGTGCCTGACGCGCGAGACAATTGTCTCGCGGTCAGCCTTCCTTCACGTCATGCAGCGTTTTGAGGTTTTTAATCTCGAACGTGCGCGAACCGGCCGGCGTCGTCACCGTTACTTCGTCGCCCTCTTCTTTGCCCATCAAACTTCTGCCCACCGGCGAGACCGTCGAGATCAATCCTGATGTCGGATCGGATTCTTCAGGTGTCACCAGCCGGTAAGTTACTTCTTCTTCGCGCTGGCCGTCGTACAAAACCACAACCGAACCATACCCAACTTTGCCACGCGGAACTTTTGAAAGATCGATCGAAGCGACTTCGCTCAGTCTCTGGCGCAGCTCGCGAATGCGCGCCTTGACCATCGTCTGGCGTTGCAGTGCCGTTTGATATTCCGAGTTCTCGCGCAGGTCACCGAACTCGCGGGCGCGCTTGATCTCTTTGGGCAGATGAACACGCAGCTCAGTTTCCAGCTGGTCCAACTCGGTTTGAAGTTTCTGTTTGACGTCGGTACTCAATTGTTATCGCCCTTGTTCCAAAACAAAACCACCTGCTCATGCGCAGGTGGCAATGATTACCTGCCGAATCTTCTACGCCTTGCTCTTGTCGGCCAACGCATCTTCAACCGCCTGACGCATTAGCGTCGGGGTGGACACCGGACTAAAACCAGTAAAGTGTTTTGTGATCTTTCCATCACGCGAGATCACAAAACTCTGCGGGATGCTGTTGCGGCCATTTACGCTCTGCACCAATGGCTGGGCCAGGGTTCCATCGTCCCAAAGAACTTTGTAATCTACTTTCTGTGCCTTAACGAATTCTTTCACTCCATCAAGATTGTCGCGTTCGTTGTAAGTCGTCGCCACCCCCAGTACCACCAGTCCGCGCGACTTGTATTCGTTGTTCAACTTCACCAGGTCAGGCATTTCCATTCGACACGGGCCGCACCACGTCGCCCAAAGGTTCACCACAACGACCTTGTTTTTGAAATCAGCCAGCCTTATTGAGCCGCCATCGATTGTCTTCACTTTCGTTTCACGAATGCTTTCGGAAAGCGGCACCGACGCGACTACCGGCGGCGCTGCGTTCGGGGCGATTGCATTCGGCGCGGCCGGAGTAGTTTGCCCAACCCGCGTGGCCGAAGCCGTCGGTTGATTTGGCTGCTGGTTCGTTCTAGAACTCGACAACCAAATACCCACGCCAATCGCGGCGAGCGCACAGACGGTCACAATTCTCATCGGGGTGAAAAACCGGGAAGGGGTTGGGTTTGATTCGGTCGCCATTGTAAGACTTCAAATTAAGGCATCGACTCTGTCGCTACTCGAAAGGTCGCAATGCGTGTCAGGTCGTCGCCAATAATCGCATATTCACCCGGTACAAGCGAAGTCCGCGGCCGTATTTCCATGAACACTTCATCACCCGACTTTGCTAGTACGCGCACCGTCGGCTTCACAATTTCCGCCGAATCAATAGCGAATCCCGACATACCGGCCTGAGTGACGGCGGTCGCGCGCCGGGCACCGCGGCGCGATTCCATCCAGACGATGAACGGCGGGTGCGTCCCCTGGCGCTCACTCGTGAACAGGAAAATCCGCGGCATTGCCGGAAGCGTCGTCGCCGCGGTTTCGCCTTTGATTTCAAGGTAACTCGTTTTGGAACTCCTGGCTTTTTCAGTAATTTTCAGCGGTGTGTGGCCGCTTTCGAAAGGCAGCGCGACCAGTTTGTTCTCGCCGCCCAGAATGTAGATTAGCGTCTTGTCTGAGGGTGGTGATGGCAAGAATTCCTGAGTCTGAACGTTCCACACATTGGCGGCGACGCTAAAGACAAGAGCCACTAAAACGCGCTTAATCGCTACACGATAATCCATTACGCCATTAAATGTCCGACACGACAGCAAACGCAAGCGAACCAACAGCGACTCTAATGCTTGTCGTCGCGCCACGCGCAAAGTAGACTGGCGCATCGGCCGATTGGCCCCGAATCAAATGACGGTGTCTTCGACAACTTCTCGATTAGCCGCTCTGGCGCTGGCGTTGACTCTGTCAGGCTTTGGACCCCTCGTCAGTTCGCTAGCTCAGGACATCACGGGTGGCTCGAGTTCGGAACTCGCGAGCGCGGCAGATGTTGAGTCACGCTCGGGCCGCGGTGTCTTCACCACGCCGAAGACCGTTGCTCACCATGCGAAAAAACTCGAAAAGAAAACAGTAGCGCGCGTGACGGTCGCGCGCACGCAGCATCAAACCGGCGGACAAGCTGGCAGCGGACGCCAGACGGGTGGCGGGCGCGAGACGGGTGCAAGCCGGCAGACAGGTGGTAGCGAGACTGATCTCGGTTCCACTCCGGCACTGGGCGGCGCCGCGCGTCGCGTGGCGGGCGCCGAAGATCTCAACAAGCAGGGCGATGACGCCTTCGATGCTGGTCAATATGACAAGGCCGTTGAGTTGTATCAGAAAGCGATCAAGCAAAAGCCAACCTATCCGGAAGCTTATCTGAACCTCAGCGAGGCGTACTTCAACCTCGGCAAGTTCAACGAAGCAGCGCAGGCGGCGAAGACCGCAACCGAACAGAAAGCAGATTGGGCCGATGCTTACGTCGCGCTTGGCAACGCCTATTTGAAATTGGATCGAGCGGCAGATGCGATTGAGCCGCTCAAGAGGGCCGTGGCGCTTGAGCCGCAGAACACGGAAGCGAAAAACGCTTTGAGCCTGGTTTACTTCGATCAGGGCGTCGAAGCCTACAACGCGAGCAAGTACGACGAGGCGATCGCCGCATATCAGCAGGCCATCGCGGTCAAGTACGATTACTCCGAAGCGTACAACAACCTTGGCGACGCTTATCGCCGGCAGGAAAAATTCGCCGAAGCGGCTGAAGCTTACAAACAGGCGGTCCGCTACAAATCTGATTACGCCGAGGCGTACGGAAATCTCGCGTGGATGTATGACAAGATTGGCAAGTTGCCGGAAGCCGTGGAGGCTTACCGCCAATCAATTCGTCTGAAACCGGACGACGCGGAAGCGAACAACAACATGGGTTATGCGCTCGGCAAGCTGAAGCGTTGGACCGAAGCTGAGGCGCCGCTGAAGCGCGCGATTGAACTGAAGCCTGATTACGCCGAGGCGTACAGCAACCTCGGCTGGGTTTACAACAACCTGGGCAGATTGAATGAGGCGCTGCCACCACTCAAGAAAGCTGCGCAGCTAAATCCGCAGTTGCCGGAAGCGCACTTCAACATCGGCATCACTTACAGCCGCCTGAAACAGAAAGACGAAGCGCTTGCGGCATTTAAGCGTGCCGTCGAACTGAAACCTGATTGGCCGGCGGCACAGAACAATCTTGGATTCGCATATGGCCAGCTCGGCAAGTGGAAGGAAGCAATCGCCGCACACCAGGAGGCGATTCGACTGAAACCGGATTACGCCGGCGCCCACTTCAATCTCGGGTTTGCCTATTTGAATACGGGAAACAAGAAAGCGGCTGAAGCAGAATACAAAACCCTAAAGCCGCTGAGTTTGGGCTTGGCGAACCAGCTCTACTTCTTCATCTACAAGAAGCAGCCGCCGAAGAATTAACCTACAAAATATCCTGCGCTCGCAACGTCACAATCGTGGCGATCACCAGGCCAAAGAACATCAGCAGCAGCACAAACGGATCGAGAAACCAGAAACCCCACGGGTGCAGAAAGCTGATGTAGTTGCTCAGGTTTTCGGGGACTTTTTCCGCGCCCTTTACTTCGGGGGTGTCTTTCAGCTTCGGAACCGGAGGCTGATCAGATTGTCGTTGCGCTTTTAAGTCCTCGACGTAGTCCTTCATCTTTTTTTCGTAATCCTTGAGATCCTTTTCCGCGTCCTTTTTGTACTGCGCGACGTCGTTGCGCGCCTTTTCGATATTCTGGTCGTTGATGTCTTCGTAGTGTTTGAACAGGCCACGGCCTTTGTTCTCGCCCTCAGGATCGGACCCTTCTTCATCGAGGGTGTCGAGCGTCGAAAACTGTTTCAGCCCATCGAACGCCCACGTGGCGGGCATGAGCGCCCCGACGGCTTTCGCGGTTCCTTGCGGTACGCCAACGAGCCCGGAAAAAATGATCTGCGGGATGAGAATCAGGGGAATTAGACTGGTGGCCATCTCTGATGTTTTGACAATCGCAGAAATAAACAAACCCAGCCCGATACCAACGAGCGATGCAATAATCATCACGAAGAATTGCGGGACGGCCCAGCCGGGCATACTCATCAAGCCGGTGTAGTGGAAAAACTTGAAGACCGCGAACAGCAGCGCGCACTGAAGTGAGACAATCAGGGCCAGCACAAATAATTTCGACCCAACATAAGGAAACAGACGCAAGTTGACCATGCGTTCGCGGGTGTAAATAGCGCGCTCCCGAATGATCTCGCGCGAAGCGATCGAAGTGCCAAACCAAATCGAGACCAGGCCGAGCACGAAGTAAGGAAAGTCACGCGGCAGCTTTGAAGAGACCACCAGGTAGGTCAGAAAAGCAATGATAGGCGCCTGGCCAAACAGAATCAGCAAGTTGAATTTGTCGCGGCTCAGTACTTCGAAATAACGGCGGGTCAACGTCCCCCACTGTCGAATCGAATCGGCGGGACTCGTCCGCCGCTTTGGCGGCGCCACCGCGCGACCGTCACGCGGCAGGACACTCAACGGCTCAATCACATTCCGGCGATACTGATCGGTTGATTGGAACTTGCGCTTCCATTCGTCTGCAACTTGTTCGGCGATCTGCTCGCGCTGCTGCTTGAATTGTTGTTTCTGAGACTTCGAAGCGTTTGGCGGCAAGGCGGGCATCGCCGCGATTCGTTCGTCGACAGGATCTTCCAGCTTGTCGTAGAGGTCTTTGAAGCTTTCCGCGTTCACATGCGCGAGCGCTTCCTGCGGCGCGCCATAGAACACAAGTTTGCCGCGCATAAGCACGACAATCTTGTCGAACAGCTTCACATTCTCCATTGCGTGAGTGGTGAGAATCACGGTGCGACCGCTCTCGGCGATTTGCCGGAACAGCTTCATGATCTTTTCTTCCGTCGCCGGGTCGAGACCTGACGTCGGCTCATCCAAAAAGATCACGGACGGCTTTGTGATTAATTCAACGGCGATCGAGACGCGCTTGCGCTGTCCGCCGGAAAGCTGACTCACTGGTACGTCGCGGCGCTCTGACAAGCCGGTAACGTCCATCACCTCGTTGATAATTTGATCGATCTCTTTGGTCGAGACGTCACTCGACAAGCGCAGGCGCGCGACGTAGTACAGCGTGCGATAGACGGTCAGCTCGCGATGGATAATGTCGTCCTGGGGAACATAGCCAATCGATTGCTTCAACGAATCGAGATGGCGATACAGATCGAGATTGTTCACCAGCACGTTTCCGCTCGTGGCCGGCCTCATGCCGTTGAGCGAGTCCATCAAAGTCGATTTGCCGGCGCCCGACGGTCCCAGCAGGCCCACAAATTCGTTTGGCTGAATCGTCAGACACACGTCGTCAAGCAACTTAATCGAACCGCCGCCGGATCGATTTGCGACAATTTTGACGATGTTGATGCAATCAATCCGCGTCTTTGAACGTGTGTCATAGACGGCGACGCCGTATTGCGCGTCCGCTTGCAGCACGAACGGCCCAATTTGGATTACGTCGGAATGCTTAACCGTCTGGCGCCCACTAATGCGCTGGCCGTTGATGTAGACACCATTTGTTGAGCCGGCATCTTCAACAGCCACGTTGCCGTTGTTACGCGCAAACCGCGCGTGATGATTGGAAATCTGCAAACCGTCCAGCCGGATGTCGTTGTCGCCCGCGCGGCCCACTGAAAGTTGCGCGCGATTGTCGAATGCAACACGCGCGAGTAGTTGCGATGGGCCCGCGCCCGGCAGAGTTTGTGGCGGCAGCGAGCCCGATGACGAAACGATTGTTTGGCGTCGCGCCATCGCGGCGATTTGGCCAAACTCTGATGGGATTGCGTGAGGGGTCGCGCCCGCGGCCGGTTGTGCGGCCCGCGCCGGCGCGGGATGCGCCGAATCAATCACACGCAGCAGCGGTCCACCGGTCCCCAGTTGAATTTGATCCTTGTCGAAGAGATTCGTCGTTCCCGTAATGCGCCGGCCATTGACGAGTGTGCCGTTGAAACTCTTCAGATCGACGACCGCGAACTGATTTTCGACCTGACGGATCTCTGCATGGCGGCGCGAAACCACGGCGGCGGCAGCATCGATCACCACGTCGCCTTCCGGATCGCGCCCCAGCCGAATTACCTCTTTGTCTAATTCAAATCGGCGCGCAGTTGCGGATTGCGGATCGACTAACTCGAGATAAGCCGGCGAAACTGGGCGCGGCACAGGCGGCGTCGATTTAGGCGCGGGAAAAGCGGCAGGCGCGGGAGCGTCACGCACGGTGGGCGCGTGATCCACTTCCGTGTCTTTTGCTTCAGGTTTCGCGGCGGGAGCTCCTTCGATGCTGATGACGCGAAGGATCGGTCCATCGGGACCAAGTTGAACATGTGAACCGACTCGCACTTCAAGGGGCCCCGTAATCTTTTGTCCATTGACGAACGTGCCGAAACGCGAACCCGCGTCAGCAACGATCCAATGTCCATCAATCAGCCGAAACTCAGCGTGCTTGCGCGAGACCATCGGCCACTTGTTTTGTTCGAAAAAGAAATGGCAGGCCGCCGGGTCGCGACCGACGAGAACGGCGTCGCTGGTGAAGCTTCGTTCGTTCTGCAGTTTTCCGCCGCGGTCTTCTGAGAGGACAATCTTCATCAAGGCGTGTCAGAAACCCGACCGTAAGGGAGGGCAATTCTGGAATAAATGCATTCTGAAGGCGTCAGTTGCCCTCGTTTACACTCGGGCTTCTGACACTTACTTTCCGAAGCGAAACGATTCGAGCAACATGGGCAACTCGCCCTTAACGCCCACGTCATCCATGCTCTTCAATTCAGGCGCCAGGGAAGTCGTGAGAATCAGGAGCTTCACGCCGGTCTTTTCACCCTCGCGCGGTGCGAAAAAGATCTCGCGTCCCCAAATCGTCAAATCCCCTTTATCAGTGCCTCGTGACGTCGACTCGAACCGCAACTCATAGGCGTCATATGAACCGACTTTGACCGGGCCTTCGGACACTTTGCGGTACTCAGGATAATTCTTGGCGAAGTTTGCATCGTCTTTCGCGACAAGTGTCTCGAAAAAAGCGTCATCGAATGTCGTTGTGTCTGCGGGCGCATGCCACGGCGCGACGCCGAATCTCTCCTGTGTAAAATCGGGCGGAAGGCGGCGCTCGACCGTCACAAAATTTTCTGCGCTCGGCACTTTGACCCAACGGTTGGGATAATAAAAGTTGAAGGCGACAAAGTTCTCAGCAAGTTTGCCGGTGAGCTCATCCTTCGAATTCACGTATTGGACTGCGTCAGCCGGCGCGTTGTACGGCGGCGGTTCGTTCGAAGGCTTTGATGCTTCGGTCGGTGTTGAGGTCGTCGTCGGTATCCCGGGTTCGGGTTGCGGCGCGGTCACTACCGGTGTCTCAGGAGTTCGCGCTGCGAGCTTGGGCCTGATGACAACGAAATACGCCGCCGCGATCACGCCGACGCCGAGCACAAACAGGACGACGAGAATTCCCAGGATCAACGGCAGTTTCGATCTCTTCTTTGTTGGGGCTGCCGACTGCGGCAAGGGTTGACTCGGATGCACCGCCGCAACCGCAGGCGGGGGAGCAATCGGTGCCGAAGGTGGCGCTTGCGCAGGTGGCGCGATCGGGCCGGAAACGACTTGCGTGGGCGGTAAAGGTGCGGACGTTTGCGCTGGAGGGGCCGGCGCTGAAACAGGTGGCGGTGCTGGCCGTGCGGGGGGTGACACCGGTTCGCTCGGCGGCGCCTGTGCTGCTGGCGGCATAGAGATCGCGTGTTGCGTCGGCTGTGGCGTCAGGCTGCCGGTGTCGCGCGCTCGCGGGTGTTGCGTCTCCGCAGTCGGGGAAGGCCGCTGGGACACGACGGTGGCTTCAGGATCAAAATGAGGAGTCTGCGCTCCCAAATCTCGCGTCGTCGGTTTCTGAACGGCGTCGCGAACTTTTGACGAATCGAACTGGACAGTTTTGTCGAGGTCGTCCTCGATTAAGAACAACAGTCCGCCATCGTGCGTGCAGAATTTTTGGGTGTCAGTTGAGTACGTCCGATTACATTTGGGGCACCGTTTCATTTGTCTTGTCTCTGGTAAGTTCGAAGTTTGAGGGCGCTGTTGCTATGCCTTGGCACGGGCCGCGGCAATTTTCCCCGGCAGGTCGGCGTTTGTCGGATCGAGTTCCAAACCTTTCTGGTAAGCGCGCAGAGCATCGCGGGCGCGCCCGGTGGCCATGTAGCCGTCGCCGACTCCCATAAATCCGAATTGGCCCGAGAGCGCTTTGCGATCGGCGGTTGACGCCAGCGTTGCGGCTTGCTCGTAAGTCCGAAACGCGTCGTCGTAAGAGCCGGCTCCGAGATAAGCTCGCGCCAGCACCGTGCGAACAATGAAGCTCTTCGGGTTTACTTCCGCGGCTGTTTTCAAAACGTTCGCCGCGTCTGCGTACTTCTGATTGACGGAGTAATACCGTCCCATCAAAAACAACGCGCCGGGATTGCGGGGATCCATTTCCAGCGCTCGACGCAAAAGCGGTTCAGATTCGTTCCATCTTTGTGCTGCCTGGATGGCATCCGCAATCAAAACGAGTGTCGGAGCATCTTTTGCGTCCGCCGCGGCCGAACGATACAGCGCGCCCGCTTCATCGGCGCGATTCATTCGAAACAGCA
>Ga0105239_10008088_pt1 | contig 12005 bp, 9 predicted proteins | sample KBSC44metaG_FD_92761 | JGI IMG/M metagenome (GOLD analysis project Ga0105239, IMG submission 92761) | Corn rhizosphere microbial communities from Kellogg Biological Station, Michigan, USA - KBS C4-4 metaG | ecosystem: Host-associated > Plants > Roots > Rhizosphere > Soil | place: Michigan, USA...
CCACGTGTTCAAAAATATTAATCCGGTCCCTTTTGAAAATGAAAAACTACTAAACTACCTTTAGAAAACTGTCCAGGTTATAAGGGGTCGATACAGTTGCCAGGACCTCGTCATCAAGCATTTGAGCCCATTCGGCCGGTTTTTTATTGGTGGTGATAATGAACGAGGTTTTTTCATAGAGCTGATTGATAAAATTAAAGAGGCTTACGGCATCTTTTTTCTCCACCGGGAACAACATAATATCATCGATGACGATCAGATGGGCACTGGATAGCCGTTTGTATTCGGCTTTAGCAGTAGCGGTCATGGACCTCATTTTGAGCGTGTTCAGCAGGCTGTCCATAGTCCGGAAGTAGGCTTTGTAGCCCTTTTTAACGGCCTCAGTGGTTCGCGGTTCTTGCCAACCAGGCCACCGCTTCGGCGTTCAACAGGTCAATGTCGGTAAAGATGCGGTTATAGAGAAAGTCCTGTTTGACATATTTTACCCCATTCTCGACCTTCCCTTTGCTTTCCGGATCCGATTTACGGCAGAAGTGCAGCTTAAAGTTCCTTTCCCCACGATAGGCCTTAAACGCCTCCGTCAGCAGCAAGTCGCCCTTATTCTCATCAACCAGGAATACCCTGTCCTGGTCGTATACTACGGTATCAAGTACACCCTGGATAAAAGTGAAGGCTCGTTCGTGGGCTTCGATGGCTGTATGAGCCGTAAATCGTTCGGTAGAAAACCAGACGTACTTGTACCGGGAGCGGGCCAGTACCAGCAGAAAGAAGTAGACCTTTACCCGCTTTCCCTGGCTATTGCGCAGGCTACATTCTCCAAAGTCAACCTGTGCCTGCTGACCATAAGGCAGCTCCGGCACCATCTCATACACCCGTACCGCAACCGTCTTGGGTAGCTGATACTTCTGACGAACAGCCATTACAAAATTAAATACCGTCTTGGCTGACACGGCAGGGAACGCCGTAAAGTGTTCTTTGAGCCAGTCATGCATTTGTGCCGATGACGTGTCCCGGTATAATTCCAGCCTCGACTTTACAAAAGTCTCATAGGGTTCCAGTACCTTACTTTTATCAGCGCAGGACTGCAGATATTGCTCATATTGCCGGTCATCGGCTATACTCAATAACCTCTTTACCGTTCGGCAGTTTAAGCCCAGATGATTGCTGATAAAGGTGATGGAGAACCCATCCCTTGATAGTTGATGCGCTTCATGATAAACCATAAGCTTTGATAAATAAGGGGTTAGTGCCATTGCCGGGTATATTTATCCGGCAAATCTCTGCATTCCTTGTTGCCATTTTCTCTGCACCCTTGTTACCAAAACCTATGTACTCCTTGTTGCCAAAAACTCTGTATTCCTGATTACGAAAAATCCTGCAGTTGTGATTACCGATTACACAAGGATATGCCAACAGGTACGCGCCATCTCAAATAGCTTCAATTTAATCCTTATTAAACCATAAGAATCAATAATTTAAAAAAAACCATTTCGTATTTTTGTTATAATGATTTCAATTTTCATAACAATTTTGTTATTCTTTTCAATACCTAATAAAAGATGCGAGGAGCATAAACGATAAAATATAAATCACTATGGAGGTTACAGCCAGGAACGCTTGTTTTTCCCACCAATTTTCCGAAATTCGGCACTAGGAGCGCCCTAAACATGGCCTTATCGAAGCTGGCCGGGTAGGGGTACGTCCAACGCTTTGCGAAAGGAGTTTATTTTACATTGGGCCCGGTTCACCCTTCCCTTGAAGATGTTGCAAAAGCGATCGCCGATAAAGAGCAAATATAGATTCGACCCGCAGGAGCATATGCACTCAACAAGCTAGGGCTTTCGACACAAGTGCCAATGAAGCAGTCTACCTAACTAATGGCCACCCGATGGATTTCAAGATAGGAAAAGGATCGATTTTATTCAGGCGAATTACACCAAAAGAAATGGCCGTAGAAGATGACCTCATATTCCTGGCCTACAAGCACTGCAGGAACTAGGGAAAGATGGCGTAACAGAAAAGGTGATAACCCGGTTACTGATGCGTTAAAGAGAGTGGACATACGACAGCTAAGAGACGATGCAAAATTGGCCCCTGTATGGATTAGACAAATTTTATATTCGATAGCAAATAAAAGTGCGCATAATGGCTAAGTGGCTGACCTGCCCGCGTTTTAGGCTCAAGCTTGCCTGATAGCGTTACTCGGGAGAGCAAAATAGTTGATAAACAATTACTTAATTCTGACCGGCAGTTAAATTTCGAGAAGTTATTTAAAAACAGGTTATTTGTAGATTTGTTGGTTTTCAAGATAAACGACTACCCAATTTTCCAATGTTTGTTATTAACAAAAATACCAATTCAATCCAGTCATTAGTCAAAAGAAGTTTTTCAGAGCTGGGTTTCAAAGAAAGGACCCATTTACAGGAGTGGATTGCAAGCAACCCGCAAGCACTGGGAGAAAAACTACTGATCATCCAGAAAGAATTCAGCGACTTTTCGGATACAAATGAAAGACTTGACCTCTTAGCCCTTGATAAAACCGGGAACCTTGTAATTGTTGAAAATAAACTGGACGACTCCGGAAAAGACGTTACCTGGCAAGCGCTCAAATACGCATCTTATTGCAGCACCTTGACCAAAGAGGAGATAAGGAACATATTTCAACTCTATTTAGACTCTACTGGGTCAGGGAAAAATGCCATAGAAATGCTTGGTGAATTTTTCGATGACTCGGAATATAGTGAAATAGTGCTCAATCAGCGAATGACTCAGCGTATAATTTTGGTGGCTGCCAATTTCAGGAAAGAAGTGACATCAACAGTTTTGTGGCTGGCGAATTTCAAAGTTCAACTACAATGTATTAAAGCCACTCCTTATGAACTAGACGGTCACTATTTTTTGACGCTCGAACAAATCATTCCTACGAAAGACGCACAAGACTATGTCATTTCAATGACAAATAAGGCACAGGAAGAGATTATTACAGGTGAGGAGCTAAAAAGCCGACATAAGATCAGGCTACGATTCTGGGCTGAATTTCTGAAACAGATAAAAGGGAAATCTACTCTTTTTCAGAATTCCAATCCCACCAAGGACCCTGTTTTATACGCAGGGGGGACCGATATTACATATGTGTCTTACCTAGTCGTAATTAGTAGTACTGGGTCGAATGTAAATCTCCATTTTGGAAGAGCCTCCGCAGAAGAAAACAAAATGCTATTTGACGCATTGTATAAGCACAAAGAAGACATTGAGAAAGTATTTGAAGCCAACCTTTCCTGGGAAAAAAATGATCATCTAAAGAAATCATCTGTTGCTTTTTACAAACAAGGTCAAAATTACTTCAATGAAGAAGAATGGCCCGAAATCATTGCTTTTCTCATTGAAAACATCAATAGGTTAGAAAATGCCGTCGGTCCATACATGCCTGAAATAAAGGCAACGCTTAAGAACAGCGTAAAAAACATTAAAGAGTATATCGAAGAAGAACCTAAATGATTAACTGGACATCAATATTAGCATAAAAAAAATATGAACACTGCCATACAAAATAAACTAGTCAATTTTATCTGGTCTATTGCCGACGACTGTCTCCGCGACATTTACGTACGCGGTAAATACAGGGATGTAATTCTACCCATGGTTGTTCTCCGTCGATTGGATGCCTTACTCGAACCCACCAAAGACAAAGTCATGGAAGAAATTGCCTTCCAAAAAAATGTGGCAGAATTCACAGATTGGGATGAAACTGGCCTCCGGCAAGCATCCGGATTCGTATTCTACAATATCAGTGAATGGACACTGCAAAGGCTTTTCAATACAGCCACAAATAGTCAGCAAATCCTGCAAGCCAATTTTGAAGAATATTTGAACGGGTATAGTGCGAACGTAAAAGAGATAATCGAAAAGTTTAAGTTGAAAGAACAGGTCAAGCACATGGCCAGCAAGGACGTACTGTTGAGTATACTGGAAAAGTTTACCAACCCTACTATCAATCTTACCCCTTTCGAAAAAACGGACCCCGATGGACGTAAGCTGCCCCCGCTCACTAACCTGGGTATGGGTTATGTATTCGAAGAGTTAATCCGAAAATTTAATGAAGAGAATAACGAAGAAGCCGGAGAGCATTTTACCCCAAGGGAAGTTATTGATCTGATGACCCACCTGGTCTTCGAGCCGGTGAAAACTGAATTGCCGCCTGTTATTACGATTTATGATCCAGCCTGCGGCTCCGGGGGTATGCTAACTGAGTCTCAAAACTTTATTGAAGACCCGGAAGGGCTTATCAGGGCTAAAGGAGATGTCTTGCTTTTCGGAAAGGAGATCAACGATGAAACCTATGCTATTTGCAAATCGGACATGATGATAAAGGGTAACAATCCGGAAAATATCAAGGTCGGCTCTACTTTGAGTACCGATGAGTTTTCCGGCAAAACTTTCGACTTCATGTTATCCAACCCTCCCTATGGCAAATCCTGGGCCAGCGAGCTGAAAAATATCAAAGACGGAAAAGAGATCATTGACCCACGGTTTTCTATCAAGCTAAAAGACTATTTGGGGCGCGAAGAAGAAGAGGATGCCACTCCACGGTCTTCCGACGGCCAATTGCTATTCCTAATGGAGATGGTAGACAAGATGAAGCCGTTGACCATTAGTCCCTTTGGTTCCCGAATTGCTTCAGTACACAATGGCTCGAGTCTTTTCACAGGAGATGCGGGCAGTGGCGAGAGCAATATCAGGCGATACATCATTGAAAATGACTGGCTGGAAGCGATTATTCAACTACCAAATAATCTATTCTATAATACGGGAATCACAACCTATATCTGGCTTCTTAGCAATCATAAGGCTCCTCATCGCAAAGGAAAGGTGCAGCTCATCGATGCAGGCTTATTATATAAAAAACTTCGAAAGAACCTAGGTAACAAAAATTGCGAATTCACCCCTAATCATATCCGCAATATTCTGGACGTCTATTTAAAAATGAAAGAGGTGGAGAGGGTAATTGACCCGACAACGAAAGAAGTGGAGGGCATTGCCTCTAAATTATTCAAGAATCAAGATTTTGGATATTATAAAGTAACGATTGAAAGGCCCAAGCGATTGAAAGCACAATTTAGTCACCAGCGTATTGAGAACTTACGCTTCGATAGAACCCTGAAAGATCCCATGCTATGGGCTTATCAGGAATTTGGAAGCGAAGTCTATACCCATCTGAGTAAACACGAAAAAGCCATCCTGGATTGGGCCGATCGGCAAGAGCTGAACCTGAGCGCCAAACAGCGCAATGCCCTTATTAGTCCTGTCCTTTGGGAAAAACAGCTGGATTTATTGAAAACGGCAGAAGCCTTGATGAAGGCGGTTGGCACCGAGGAATACAGAGATTTTAATCTATTCTCCGAAAAGGTGGAGGCTGGGCTAAAAAAACTAGGAAAAAAGTTGTCTTCTACAGAGAGGAACAGCATTCTCAATGCCGTAAGCTGGTACGATGCCTCCGCGGAAAAAGTCATAAAAGGGACTGTAAAACTCACCGGCGATAAATTGGAGGAAGTCCTGCGGGTAGAAGACTGCAAAGAAAGCGAATTGTCCGATCATGGTTATTATTCCACAAGTAAAAAAGGAGAGTACGTCCAGTATGAGTCCGAGAGTGATCTGAGGGATACGGAGAATATTCGTCTGGACGAGAATATCTATGACTATTTCCTCCGGGAAGTGAAACCTCATGTGTCAGAAGCTTGGATTAATGGGGAGGCGACCAAAATCGGCTATGAAATCAGCTTCAACAAATACTTCTACCAACACAAACCTTTACGGAGCCTGGAAGAAGTAACTGCTGATATCTTACAGCTCGAACAAGAAAGCGAGGGCCTGATTCGCGAAATCCTAAACTTAGCCTGATGGAAGACATATTGAATGAAGTAGCAATCGAAAAATATTCGGACTATAAGAATTCAGGGGTGGAATGGTTGGGGGATTTCCCAACACATTGGAAATTGACAAGGGCCAATTACATCTTTAAAACTATCAATCAAAGATCTAGTACGGGAGAAGAGGAATTATTATCTGTTTCTGAACACCATGGCGTTAGGCCAAGATCAGAGTCTAATGTAAGTATGTTTATGGCCGAATCTTATGAAGGCCATAAAATATGCGATCCTGGAGATCTTGTAATTAATAGTTTATGGGCGTGGAGTCGTGGTTTGGGGTTTTCAAAATATAAAGGTATTGTAAGCACTGCATATAGTGTTTTTCGCCCAAACCACAACAGATATGACCAAGATTACTTAAACTATTTATTAAGAATTGAGAAATATGTCGCACAATATCTTATAGCTTCAAAAGGCATTTGGATTTCAAGACTCCAGCTATCCGATTGGTCTTTTCTACGTCTACCAATTCTGACTCCGCCAAAAGAAGAACAAATCGCCATTGCACGGTTCCTCGACACCAAAACAGCGCTGATTGACAGGGCCATTGCCATAAAAGAAAAGCAGATAGAATTATTAAAGGAACGTAAACAAACTCTAGTTCACGACGCAGTAAGTCGCGGTCTAAATCGAAATGTCAAAATAAAAAAAAGTGGCATAGAGTCGATTCATTATATACCAGCACATTGGCAAGTTAAAAAATTAAAATATATTTCAGAAATACATAGCGGAATCACGCTAGGCAAGACCTATTCCTCCAAAAATGTACGATTATTTCCCTACTTACGTGTAGCAAATGTACAATATGGTCATTTTAAATTAGATGATATTGCATATTTGCATTTGCCATTGAAAGAGGCTGAAAAATATTTTGTGAAAAAAGGAGATATTCTTGTAACAGAAGGCGGAGATTTAGACAAACTGGGAAGAGGAACTGTTTGGAATAATGAAATAAAAAATTGCCTGCATCAGAATCATGTGTTTGCAGTACGAGTTGACCTCTCAATTGTTTCTCCGACATATGCATCAATTTTAATGGAGTCTCACTATGGGAGGGAATATTTTACTCGTACGGCGAATAAAACAACTAACCTAGCTTCTACTAATAGCACCAAGCTGGGGAATTTTCCTTTAGTCCTACCACCCCAAGAAGAAATGCAAGTCATCCAGGAGTACATAAAAAAGGTAGATACTTCAATCCAGAAAACCGTCTCGACTATAGAAACCGAAATCTCTAAACTCAAAGAATACAAAACCACCCTCATCAACAACGCCGTAACCGGCAAAATAAAAGTAACCTAACGTTTGCCCATTAATCATTAACCTTATTACCTTTCCTCCATGCCAACCAGCCAAACAAACGAACAAGCCCTCGAATCCACCATCGAACGGCAACTCACCGGCACTTCCCTAGAAGAACTGAAAGAACAGGAAGGCTTCGGAAATACAAGCGACCCGGCACAGCAATATCGCGCTGGGCACAAATATTACATCGGCCTATCCGATGATTTTAATCCTCGTTATGCCATCGATGAAACACGCTTTTGGCATTTCCTTGAAACCACACAAAAAGAGGAACTAGCCAAACTGCAGAAAAATAGCGATTGGAAGCTGCGTATTATGGATCGACTGGATAAGATGATCAAAAAATATGGCCTCCTTCGATTATTGCGCAAAGGATTGGAAGTTGAAGATGCACATTTTACGCTGCTATTTCTATTACCGCTCGCCTCCAGTAGCGAAGCCATCAAGAATAAATTTGAACGGAATGAATTCAGTGTCACCCGGCAGTTGCGGTATTCCCTTAGCAACCCTGGTGAAGAGATTGATATGGTCCTTTTCGTGAATGGCCTACCCTTCAGCACTTTAGAATTAAAAAACCCATGGACCGGTCAAACTGCTAAGATCCATGGACAGGATCAGTACCGAAACAACAGAGATATTAACCAGCCACTATTAAATTTTGGGCGCTGCCTGGTACATTTTGCAATGGACACAGATGAAATCTATATGACATCACGGCTGGATGGCAGTAATACCTTCTTTTTACCCTTCAATCTAGGCAATAATCAGGGGAAAGGAAACCCTGTCAATCCTTATGGACATAAGACTTCCTACCTCTGGGAAAATATCCTCTCTCGGGAGAGTATGGCAAATATTATCCAACATTTCGTGCGAATGGACGGCAAGGATAGCGATCCCTTATATAAACGGACTCTGTTCTTCCCTCGTTATCATCAGTTAGACGTAGTCCGCCGACTCATGACCGACGTCCGGACCAAGGGAGTCGGGCAAACCTATTTGATCCAGCATTCAGCGGGTTCAGGCAAATCCAATTCCATCACCTGGGCTGCATATCAACTGATTGAAGCCTATCCATTATCCGATAATACCCCAGGTGGCAGGGGGTTGAACAATCCACTCTTCGATTCCGTCATCGTGGTCACCGATCGAAGACTGCTTGACAAGCAACTCCGGGAAAACATTAAAGAATTTTCCGAGGTCAAGAATATCATTGCCCCAGCGTATTCCTCTAAGGAATTAAAAACCAATCTGGAACAGGGAAAACGGATTATCATAACGACCATTCAAAAATTCCCATATATCGTCGATGGCATTGCCGACCTGAGTGACAAACGTTTCGCCGTCATCATTGATGAAGCTCATAGTTCTCAAGGAGGTTTATCTGCTGATGATATGAACAGGGCAATGGGTAATATCGAAGAAGAGGAAGAGCAAGACCCCCAAGACAAGATAGTAGAAGCCATGCAAAATCGAAAAATGAAGGGTAATGCCTCCTACTTTGCATTTACTGCAACTCCCAAATCTTCTACACTGGAAAAGTTCGGCGTCCAACAGACTGACGGCTCGTTTCATCCCTTTCATTTATACTCCATGAAACAGGCAATTGAAGAAGGGTTTATTCTGGATGTTTTGGCCAACTATACAACCTACCGCAGTTATTATGAAATCGAAAAATCCATTGAAGAAAATCCGCTTTTCGATACCGCAAGGGCACAGAAAAAATTGAAGCGCTATGTGGAGCAGCATGAACAAACTATCGGAACCAAGGCTGATATCATGCTGGACCATTTTCTCAATAAGGTCGTCAATACCAAAAAACTGAGAGGAAAGGCGAAGGGAATGGTCGTTACTCAGAATATTGAATCGGCTATACTTTATTACTTTGCCCTAAAGAAACTATTGGAAGAAAAAGGAAATCCCTTCCGGATCGCCATTGCCTTCTCTGGTAAGAAAAAAATCAAAGGCATTGAACATACCGAAGACAGCCTCAATGATTTCCCTGCGGCCTTAGACACAGCTAAACCTACCGACCCAGGTTATATCGCTGATAAAATAGCTCGCTATTTCGATAAGGATGAATACCGACTACTGGTAGTAGCCAATAAATACCTAACCGGCTTCGATCAACCCAAACTGACCGCCATGTATGTCGATAAGAAATTAGAAGGGGTCATGGCCGTCCAGGCCTTATCCAGGTTGAACCGGTCTGCCGATAAACTCGGTAAGAAAACGGAAGATCTCTTTATCCTGGACTTTTTTAATTCAACAGAGGACATCCAGCATTCCTTTGACCCTTATTACACCGCTACCTCTCTTAGCAAGGCCACTGACATCAATGTCTTGCATGATTTGAAAGGCCTCCTTGATGATGTCGGCGTCTATGAATGGGCTGAAGTAGAAGAATTTGTAGAAAAATATTTCAGTGATGTAGACGCCCAAGAGCTTAGCCCTATCATCGACTTGGGTGCAGATCGATTCAACAATCTTTTGGAATTGGATGACAAGCAAAAGGCGGACTTCAAGATTCGGGCTAAACAGTTCGTCAAAATCTATGGACAAATGGCAGCCATTTTACCATTCGAGGTGTTAAAATGGGAAAAACTTTTCTGGTATCTGAAATTCCTGATTCCTAAGTTAGTTGTGCGAGATCCAGACACAGATGCCCTGGATGAGATTTTGAATTCCGTAGACCTCTCCACCTATGGCCTTGAAAGAGTAAAATTAAATGTGGCCATACAATTGGACCCTGCCGCGGCGGAATTGGAACCTCAAAATTCCAACCCCAGAGGTGCACATGAAGGCGACGAACAACAGGATCCCTTGGATACCATCATCCAAAACTTTAATGAGCGTTGGTTCCGTGGCTGGGATGCAACCCCCGAAGAACAAAAAGTAAAATTTGTCCATATTGCACAAAGCATGAAGGAGCATCCAGATTTCAAGGAGAAGTATGCAGATAACCCTGATTCAGAGAATAGAGATTATGCCTTTATGCGGATTTTTGAAGAAGTCATGGCGAAAAAAAGAAAGTCAGAACTGGATCTTTATCGGATGATCTCGCAAGACTCTTCTTTTAAAAAAGCAATGCAGGATACATTGAAGAGAATTTTGAGGTCGTAGTTATGGGAAGTCGCTATCGCGCTGCTCATCGGCAAGCTGCTTGCCTTCAATTTTACGACGGGGATGCAAAAAAAACTGATGCTCGAGACTATTGGTCTGAAAAAATCCGAAAAATGTTGGATTTAGTTGAAAAAATTCAGAAAAAACATAAAGGAGAGCCATTTTAATCTGAAAAATTCCCTTTTCTCTTAAGAAGCCAATTTTAACGCAAGAAAGCCACATATTGAATTGTTGACTCCCAACGGCATTCCAAAGGGTATCATCGAGACGGAACATAAGAGTCTATGGAGAGATTCGAAGACACCTTCGCTGTTATCTGGTTTACCATCAGAGTTATACACGGAAGAGCAAAAGCAATTGATTGAGATGCTGATCAAAGAAAATTTGTGGATAGTGGAGGAATCAAATGATCTAATTGAATTAATTGATAATCAAAATTTTGGAAATTGAATATTTCATTTAAAAACTCGAAAAAGATTAGCGATCTTTGAGACACAAACAGTAGGTTATGCTTTATACTGATTATATCGAGTCCAATGCGGATGTCATGTTGGGAAAGCCCGTCATTAAAGGAACCAGGATTACGGTGGCCCTGATCCTGAAAAAATTGTCGGAAGGGGCTACTCAACAACAACTCTTAACGGCATATCCCGGTCTTTCTGCAGCAGCTATTAATGCGGCGCTCGCCTATGCATCGGATGTCATTTCTAATGAAACAATAATTGCTGTTGCATGATCCTTGCTGATGAAAACATCCCTTTCGAGATTACCAAGTCTCTTCGGGAGCAAGGATTCGAAGTCACTTCCATTTATGAAACTTCACGGGGGATCAGCGACGAGCAGGTAATTGAACTGGCGCTGAAGTATGATTTTCTATTGCTAACTGAAGATAAGGATTTTGGGGAATGGGTATTTGCCCATCATGCTAAGGGATTGAGCGTCTTATTCCTTCGTTATTCGGTTGATGAATTGCAGGAAATTATTCAAGCCCTAATTTATCTGCTTAAAAGTCAAACCCTCGACCGGCCGTTTTTTGCAACCATTACGGCCAAGAAAATTCGCATTCGACAGTTATAGGATTCATTTGGACTTATATTACTAATCTGGGACTAAAATCGTCAACACCCTAAAATCGTGCCTTTTCATTTTCTGTATTGGAGTGTACGTTCCTTTCAAAAGACCGATCTGGCTAATGCATTCGCTGCCATAAAGCAGGCCGTCTCTCATCTCCCCCTCCCCAACAACACCCCATTCATGAACAAATGACTATACCCTGCCTCCTGCTCCGGCTGACTCTTCGAGAACAACACTCCCACCAGGTCCTCCCTGGCAAAATCACTGAAAACCCGGAATATTCCTATACCAGTCACAAAAGTCGAGATACAAATATGCTCATGCTTCGTCTCCCTTAGCCCATCCAACAATCGCGGCGAAAGCGGCAGAGCCTCCACATTCCGCCGGCCGAGACTCATCCGCAACTGATACTCCTCCAATATCCGCTGCCTACCATTCCCAACAGCCGGCTTGGCAAAAAAGGAGAACACCAGTATCGACTGCCCATATAGCTCCAGCAGCTGATATACCATAGGGAATCCATCGGCATTCCGCCGGATCAAACCAATCGTCTCATCAAATCTTTCCTGTATCATACCG
>Ga0105239_10008089_pt1 | contig 12003 bp, 5 predicted proteins | sample KBSC44metaG_FD_92761 | JGI IMG/M metagenome (GOLD analysis project Ga0105239, IMG submission 92761) | Corn rhizosphere microbial communities from Kellogg Biological Station, Michigan, USA - KBS C4-4 metaG | ecosystem: Host-associated > Plants > Roots > Rhizosphere > Soil | place: Michigan, USA...
TCACATTCTGGTCATATACTCCAAACTTTTTATTTTCATCTTCCGCACCTTTTGGATTACTGCTGTTATAGAAAATCATTTCGTCACCAACAAAAGGATTGTTATGAAAATAGAAGCTCATATTACTTCCTGGTATCCGTGATAGTTTTATTATTTTATGATGTGTGTATTTATCAATCCATACGTTGGGCATTGGGCCACCGCCAGTTTCCAGTAAAGGTTGTGCAAAGACTACAGAGTAAATCGATAAAAAAAAGAAGCCGGTCAGAAGATATTTTTTACTACGCATGACAATCGTTTAAAAGAAAATTTATTAGCTTCCGTTAAAAGTACCGAAAGCCTCATGCAATATCATCCTGTGCTATCCTGCGATGAGATTAATTTAAATGATTACGCAATTACAAAGTTTGTTAAAAAACAAAGAAGGAAAACATTCAAAAACAGTTTCATCATTTATTGAAGTTGAATAGAACTATCGTTAATAGTGACTGAATATTTTTTTAATAAGTCAATAATTTCTGCACCGGCTAATAGCACCGGACCATAACCATGCGCTGCAAAAACATTAGTTGGGCGATAATAATAGAATGCAGGGTCAAAGGCCATTCCTGTTCCTACACAAGTACCTTCAACTTGTCCAATATCATTGACCTTTGTAGTAATTGCGTTCCATGCCAATAAGCAGGCAGGCCCATAAGCTTTTGCGTCTATCCAACCTTTATTAATTGCGTTAGCAATGCAATAGGCATAGATAGCTGTTGCAGAAGTTTCTAAATAAGAATCATTTTTGTCCAATAGTTGATGCCATAATCCATTGCCAGATTGAAACGGAGTTACTCCTTTTACCTGGAGTCGCAGTTGATGCAAAACTTTATCTCTCCCATTATAATTGTCAGGCAATACATTGAGTAACTCTGTCATTGCCAACATAGCCCAACCATTGGCTCTTGCCCAATGAAATTCAGGATGCGTTTGCATACCTTCTACCCATCCATGCATATAAATATTTAAATTAGTGTTGAACATCCTTGCACTAAATTGTAACACCTGTTTTATCGCATCATCATAATATTTTTTATCGCCTGTTAACTTTCCCATTTGGGCAAGGGCGGGAACACCCATGTATAAATCATCCAGCCATAATGTATTTTTTTGAGGACGGTTTCGTGCCAGTGTTCCATCACGTAACCTGTATTGTTTGGTAGAAATATAATTGATATAATTTTCAATTAATGGTTTCAGATTAGCAGATGCATCGGTTCTTTGTAATTGTATCATAGCTGCACACATTGCCCCGGCATCATCCAATGCTTTGGGATTTATTACTTGCCTTAATGGATTAGAAGCCTTCGGTGTTTTTTGGTATATTGATTTAAATGCATTTGCATATTCACCAATTACCTGGAAACGTTTTTTTGTATAATCAAGATATTTATGATCGCCTGTACTTTTAAAAACACGCAGCATAGCAGCATAAGTTACGCCCCATTCATAACTGGTTAACCTGAAATCGCCTGGTTTAAAAACGGCATTAGTATCAACGAGTGAAGGGCTGGTGAGTGTTTGGCCTGTTTGTTTATTTATAAATTGCGGCGGCGTTACACTGTCCAAATAAAAATAAATTTTATCCATCACCATTTTTATACTGTTCGCTGTGGGAATTTTATAGGGAACTCCGTATTCAGGTTGCAAAGCATCTAACGGAGCGTTTACGTCGTTTGCTTTTTGTTGGGCTTTCATAGTAAAGCACAAAAAACAATTAAATAAAACAAGGCAGCTACCAAATTTTACACTTTTCATGTTTATATTTCTTTACTAACTAAAAAGACAGGCTTACACCTGTCTTTTGTAAACTTAATTTTCTAAAACTTAATACCCCGGGTTTTGCATTGCCTGCTTTTCAGCTGCTGTTAAGGCAGCACCGTTTGCCTGGATACCATCAAGAAAAGATTGAGGAATTGGCCTCAGATTATTATTATCTTTAACGTTGGGTGCCGCTTCCGGGTTAAATGCCTTAGCACGGGCAACCAAAGTTTTTGTACGTGACAAATCTTCCCAACGTAGATATTCGCCCATTAATTCACGGGAACGTTCATCTAACACAAGACATAACATTCTATCATAAGGATCTGACAATCCTAAAGAGTTAATTATATATTCGTCTTGTGCAGGTAAAGAGCCAACATCAGTAATAGCCAGGCTTGATGATGCCGCAGTAGTTACCGGAATATTGTTCGATTCATAGTATGAATTTCCGGGATAAAAAGAATTGGCTACACCAGCGGGTTGAAGTGACTTGGACTGCAATGTATTACCTCCATCATTATAGGCTGCTCTGTTTTCCCCATTAACATATTGTGCACGTGTACGAACTGCATTAATGTAAGGCAATGCATCAGCATAGCTTCCCTGGCCCGCCTTAGCTAACCTGATTTTTATTTCAGCAGCTATTAAATAAGTTTCGGCCGAACGCGCCAAAATAAAATCTCTATGACCAACAACATCATTTAAGGAATTTCTTGAACCATCCATATATTTACTTAAAGATGGGAAGGCCTGATAAGCCGTCGTTAAATCGGTATTCAATGCACCATCTGCCGTTGTACCATTTGGATAGGCTACATAAGTAGTGGGTATCGGCCTTCCGGTACCATTAACATCTGCAACAAGATTAGTTCCCGATGTACCTTTACTTATTTTGGATAAAGGAAACCGTGTATCACCCGGCTGATCGATTACAAACATAATTCCCAAATCCCCTTGAACATTTGGAGCAACGGGTTTTGCTCCATTTATAGCACTTTTAGTTCTAAAGGATTTCCAAAATCTTGAATCATTAACCATATCATACAAATGGTAATCGTAATAAGTAGATGCCATTCTGCTAAAGGGCCGGTCGCCCGTTAGGTCCCGGGCCATCTGGTCCTGTATATCATATCTTGAAACAAAATATAAATGTTGGGTATTCCCGTTACCCAGGTTGGTAGTTACATCATTTGTAAATTGCGCAGAAAGAATAACTTCAGGCAAAGATTCATTCGCGGAATTTATACCGGTAAAATTCCATAAACTTTTAAAATCCGGAGCTAACGGATGATTGGCGATTACCTCGTCGCAAAGTGTAGCTGCCGTTGTTAAATCTGAAGTTACTGTAGCAGAATTCCATGAACTATTGATTTCACTTGCCCTGGATAAATATGCTTTTGCCAAATAATGTGCAGCAGCATCTTTTGTAATATGATAAGGGCCACCTGAATTTGGCAATAAATTATGAGCACTATCTAAATCAATTATGATTTGTTTAAAAACATCCTCCGGAGTGGCACGTGTATATTCAAGGGTTACTGCAGAAGTTGGTTGGGTCACAAGCGGAACCCCACCATATTGAGATACTAATCTTAAATAGTTATAGGCACGCATAAAAAGTCCCTCTCCCAGGGAAGTACTCTTAACTGCAACGGAAGTAGAAGTACTGTTTCTGGCGTTTTGAATTAATAGATTAGCGTCTCCAATACCTGTATACAAGGCATCCCATTGAACATTCATTCCTTGTAGATTACCATTGGTAGTAAGTCCGGGATTAAAAGTTTGATCATAATTGTTCCAGGGTGAATTGGAAGGATCCCCACCAACATGAAATTCATCAGTTCCATAATTAGCGGCAGAAAAATACCATTCTCCGTTTTCCGGAGCACTAAAAACCTGGTAGTAAGTACCTACCGCTAATTGCAGTATGCCGGCGTCAGTTTTATAAAAATCGGTAGTTGCAGCAGTGGTAAGGTTTTCATTTAAGAAACTCTTTTTGCATGATGAAGTAACAAAAAGTACTGCTGCAATAATAGCCAGCGGTATTAAAAATTTATTTTTATACATAATATTTAAATTTAAATTTATTAAAATGATGCATTAAATCCGACAGTGACACCCCTGTTCCAGGTTGGGCTGACTACATCCATGTCCCGGAATTTAATTTTAGAAAATAACATTCCCGGATTCGTCATTTGCACGTAAACTTTCAAATTAGAAATCCCTTTATTCTCTAATTTTTTGCCGGCAAAATTATATCCTAACGATATGTTTCTGATTTTAATAAATGAAGCTTTCAAATATCCTAACGCAGCATAATAGGGATCAACTGGTGCACCGCCGGCGTTAAATATTGGTTTTTGAATATCAGCATTTGTATTATTTTCATTATAATAATTAACCTGCCTGGTAACATACCGTGCTGCTTCTGCCTCACCGCCATAATTATATAAATAGTTCAATCGTCCGTAGAGGAAGAAAGATAATTCCACTCCTTTATAATTAATTGTATTGGTCATACCAACCACCCACCGCGGCCTCGTCCATCCAATAATCTGGCGATCATTGTTTGCATCAATTTTATTATCACCGTTAAGATCTGCGATTCGTACATTGCCCGGGCTAAATTTATTGCCATTTGCATTAAAGGCTTTTATTGCTGCGTCATCAGTAGTATGCCATAATCCCAAAGCCTTATAACCATAAATTACATTAAGTGGCTGACCAGGAAACCAGAGATTGCTTATATCCGGTTGCGTTCCATTTGACAAAGATACAATATGGTCTTTTTGCCACGAAGCATTTAAAGTGGTAGTCCAGGTTAAATGTTTTGTATTAATGTTAAGGGTCGTTACAGAAATATCAATCCCCTTGTTAGCTGTTTTACCTATATTTTCATAAGTAGTAGTGTAACCTGTAGTAGTTGGAATATTAGCTTTCAATAACAAATCTGACGTTTTTGAAGTATATACATCTATACTACCGGACACTCTTCTGTCAAATAAAATATAGTCTAACCCAATGTTGTATTGAGTTGTTTTTTCCCATCCCAAATTCCTATTCGCGAAAACTGAATTTAATATGGAACCTGCAGAACTGGAAGTATAAAAGGGATAAAAAAGTGAGGTCACGCCGCCTTGTGTCTGGTAAGGGGCAACAGCTGAGTTACCAGTGACACCCAGACCCACTCTTAATTTCAAATCATTTACCCAACTGGTTTTCATGAAACTTTCTTTGCTGATTCTCCATGCCAATGCTGCAGAAGGGAACCATGAATATTTATGACCCTCAGCAAGTACCGAAGAACCATCCTGGCGAGCCGAAACTGTTAATAAATATTTATCTCTATAACTATAATTAAGTCTGGCCATATAAGATAATAATTGTTGCTGAATGATACCCGTACCGGTACTTAGCTGCCCTGTAACCGTACCACTGGAAAGCGAATTCCATAATTGGGATGACAAAGGAACTCCGTTCCCTGTAATAATACTCGTATCCATTGTATAAGCAGTTTGACTTGCTAACAATGTTACCCCAAAAGTATGTTGCCCGATTGTTTTGTCGTAATAGAGCAAATTATCCAATGTGTATGAATAGGTATTAACCTTTTTAAGTGAAGCATAACTACTACTACCTCCATTAGCCACTGAGTTTTTATCAATATAATTTCCGTCACTATAATAAGACAAGTCAGGCCCGAAATTCAGACGGTACCTTAATCCCTGTAATACAGGTGAAATTGAACCAAAATTTACCTGGGCATATATACTTCCAAAAGCTCTCAGTGTTGTCCTTTCATCTATATTATATTTCCATTCGTCAACAATAGTCTTAACAGCATTATCGCCTCCCGGAAATAAAATTCTGTTACCTGCAGAATCATAGGGAACCGCATAAGGATATACTCCCCTTGCAGATTCATATAACCCTCCCGAAGGAGTACCAACCGTGGAAACTCCAATAGCCGATTGCCCATATTCCTGCTTGTTATAATTAATGTTGATATTAGTTCCTAAAGAAAACCATTTAGTGGCAGCAATATCAACATTTGCTCTTGCAGTATATCTTTCAAATGATTGTCCGTGTATGGTTCCCGTATTGTTCAAATAACCAAAAGAGCCATACGCTTTAATTTTATCAGTGCCACCACTTACACTGATTGTATTATTAGAAGTTATTCCCTGTTGGGTAACCTTACCTCTCCAATCAGTGGTTTTAACTTTAGAAGGATCCCATGTTCCGCCGGCCCATCCCTGCTCGATATTGGCCCACGCATAAGGATCTGCAGTGGCACTAAAAAAAGTTTTATCAAAAGCTTCATCCGGCTGATCTCCCCTGGGATACGTACTAATACCGGTGGTTGTATTTAACCCCGCATAATAATATGCCCAACGACGGAAAGTAATAAAATCCGGGGCATTAAACATTTTTTCATCATCCTGTAAATTTTCAAATGTAACGGAACTATTAAGGCTTAATGTGGCTTTCCCCGCTTTCCCCTGCTTAGTAGTAACAATAACAACTCCATTGGCGCCACGCGAACCGTAAATGGCAGTTGCAGAAGCATCTTTCAATACATCAATTGATTCAATATCTGACGGGTTAATATTTTCAATTCCGCCGGTAATTAATGGAATTCCATCAACCACAAATAGTGGGGAATTTGATGCAGTTAAAGAACGAACACCACGGATATTAATATCGCCAACTGTTCCGGGACGTTCATTGGAAGAAATATCCACACCCGCAACTTTACCCTGCATTGCTTCCAATGCATTGTCTACAGGCCTTGACTTAATTTCTTCCTGGCTAATGCCGGAAACCGCACCTGTTACATCTTTTCTCTTAACAGTGTTGTAGCCGACTACAACCACTTCATCCAGTTGCTTAGTAAATATAGACAAAGCAATATTTACAGTGCCTGACTGGGCAGTAACCGGAACGAGCTTTTCTGAATAGCCCGTATGAGTGACAACCAAAATGGCACTTGGCCTGGTGATCGCAATTCTAAATTTCCCGGAAGCATCTGTCACCACATTTTCATTAGTATTTTGTTCGTGAATGACAACTCCCTGTAAAGGCTCACCTTTTTCATTGGAAACAATTCCTTCAACAATATGACCCGCTGTTTTTTGAGCAAAAAGATTTTGATGAAAAATCAGCAGAAAGAATAAGCTTGCAAATAACAAGCGTTTAAGAACCGGATTATTTTTTTTCATGTAACAGTTTTTTAGTAATGGAAATAATTTAAAAAAAAATTGAAATTTTACCCGTTAATGAATAAATTTTATGTTATCATAAAAAATGATTTAATGGTAAAAAAATAATACTGATTTCAGGGTATCGCGGGGTTACATTTTCGCTTGCATAACATGGATCGTTTTGTACCCGGCTGCTAAAAAGACGTGCTAAAAATATAAATGCAACGTCTTTTGCAAAAAGAGATTTTAATATCATACAAGCAATCAGTTAGTAATCAAAATAAGCTATACAGTAAATATATCGTAATAAAAATAGGACTGCATCCTGCACCGTCCTGTAAATCTATCAATTTTTTTTACTTTAAAGAAATAAAAAAATGGCGCCGCAAAAGATGTAGCGCCATCACATTAACATTAAAACTACCTGCTTATGAAAAACTAATATCCCGGATTTTGATCATATAAACCCGGTGCTGCATCCAACTGTGTTTGAGGCACGGGATATATAATATCATTTGGCGTAACCTGGCTTATTTTCTGTAACGCGGCGTCTTCTACTGCTATCCATGCATTCATTATTGTTACCAGGTTTCCGCTCCTTTGAAGATCAAACCATCGTGAACCTTCATTTGCAAACTCCCGTCTGCGCTCATCATACAACTGTGCAAGCGTAACGCCGCTTATTGGATCTAATCCTGCCCTGGCTCTAACCTGGTTAACGATATCGTCCACATCACTTTGTGAACCAGGAGCACCGTTTAGAATACATTCTGCTTTAAGCATCAATATGTCCGTATATCTTACTGCAATAAAATTGATGCCCCAATCAAAACGGCTTGTGGGAATTTGAGTAGTATCCAGGTATTTTCTAAAGAATGGATGTGCATCAACAGTACCATTATAGGAAAAAGGGGTGGTGTGTATAGTTGGCGACTTGCGGGCATCATTGGAATCAAAATCATTTAGCAAATCGTAGGAGACGTTTGGATTTCCGATGAGTCCGTTTGCCGCAGTATTACCTGTGGGAAATGAATTAAAATAGTTTTGTGGAGAAAGCAACCATGGAAAATCGGTTCCTAAAATCGGGCTTTGGCCCCTGACAAACATTATGTCAAAAACGGCTTCTTTATTAACTGCGGGGCTTTGATTGGTGTAAGAAAAAATTTTTGAAAAATTGGGGTTAAATGCAAAAAGCCCGCTATTAATTATATCCTGCAATAAAGGTAATGCCATGTTCCATTCACTTAAACCCAAACCGGGTCCTTCAATTCCATAATCGGGTCCTGAGCGTGTCATGTAAACTTTCGCAAGTATTGCCTCCGCTGCATATTTTGTTGCCCTGCCTACATCCGCTGAACTATATGCGGGGAATTTACCGCTATAATCAGCCGGCAAATTAGCTACTGCAAATTGAAGGTCATCTATAATGAATTTATAAACATCTGCTACGGCACTTCGCGAAATTGCATTAGCCTCGGCGGCCGATGCCGGATGATCTATTATTGGCACCTTGCCATAATATTTTACCAGATCGAAATAGAAGAAAGCACGAAGGAATCTCGCTTCTGCCGTTAGCCTGGTTGCTAATGCATCAGAACCTATATAGCTTCCATTTTTTGCAATTTGATCAAGCACCGTATTGGCATCGAATATGCCTTTGAAATTAGTTCTCCATCCCTCTTCAACATAAACATTTGTAGCAATATTTTTTTGAAAATTGTTTATCGGATCGTGGTCGCGTGCAACGCCATCAGCATTGGCTGGGTATATATTATCAGACCTTACTTCAGAGAGGAACATTAACCTGTCCGGGTAGCCCCTGAGATTATTATATATTGCATTAACAGCTTGCAAAAAATCGCTCGGCTGCTGATAGAAAGTTGCCGTGGTTGCCGAAGAAATAGGCACCTGGTTTAAATCCTTGTTGCATGATTCAAGAGCTGCTGTTGCTATAATTAAAATAAAATATATCTTTTTCATTTTTTAATAAATTAGGGTGATTAAAAAGTAATATTTAACCCGAATATTAATGATTTGGGAAGAGGCAGCGCACCGTAATCTCCCGCTTCAGGATAAGCACTGTTAGAACTCACAGTAGTATTGGCTGCCTCAGGATTTAAACCGTTAGTATATTTATCATGCCCAAAGAAATTTTCCAGAGAAAAATAAATCCTGGCACCTTGTATATAAGATGTTTTAAGTACGCTTTTCAAATTATACCCTAATGTTATATTTCTTACACGAATGTAATCTGATGAGTACACCCAATCGGTAGCGGAGGTAATGGGACTGAGAAAAGTTGAATAAGCCTTGCTAAACCTGCCATCTCCCTGGTCGGTTGGGGATTCCCAGCGATTATCATACGATGCAGGACGATTATCCGATCTTCCCTGGCCTGCACGTGAAATGGCTCTTCCTAATTCTGAGTAAATAGTACCGCCCGATTGTCCCTGCACCATAACACTCAAATCAAAATCTTTATAGCGAAAAGTATTGGTCATTCCATAAGTATAGTTTGGATTGGGATGTCCTACAATTACTTTGTCAGCTTCAGTGATCATTCCATCGCCGTTAGTGTCCTGGTACTTAAAGTCGCCCACTTGCTCTTTAGTACCATACTGGGCCACACCGTTAGCAATATCTTTATCAGAGAGAAAACCTATAATCTTCAAAACGTACACACTATTAATCGGGGAACCAACACGAAGAATGGCATTGGATACATCGAATCCGTTTGGTATTATAATCTGCGTTTGTCCGGGTGCCAAAGCAACTATCTTATTACCATTATGAGCAACATTTAAAGTAGTATTCCATTGAAATTTGCTCACCATGTTCCGTGAAGTAATTTCCAGTTCCTGGCCTATGTTTCTTACAGATCCTATATTGGTAAGAGCGCTCTGAAACCCCGTTGCTTCAGGAACCTGAACATTCAATAAAAGATCCGTGTTTAATTTATTATACACATCGAACGAACCTATGATACGATTTTTCAAGATCCCGAAATCAAGTCCAAAATCATAAGTCTGAGATTTTTCCCATTTTAGATCAGGGTTAGCCAGAACATTTGGTGATTGCCCAATTACTGCTCCCTGTGTTGAACCTAAAACGTAACCGGCAGAACCGATGGTTGCGATGCTTGCGTAGTCATTAGGTAAATTATTATTACCATTTACACCATAAGATGCTCTTATACTCAGGTTACTGATAACAGGTATTGATTTCATAAAGTTTTCTTCGCTGGCTATCCACTTAATGGATGCGGATGGAAACGTTCCGAATTGATTGTTGATGCCAAACCTCGAAGAGCCGTCCCTGCGTATGCTGGCAGATAAATAATACTTCTCTTTATAATTATACAACACACGGCCAAAGTAAGAGATCAGTACGCTTTTAGTAGAAGTTGTATTGCCGGTAACTGCTGCCGCTGCATTTAAAGTTTGTATAACAGCGCTGGTAAAGCCACCATTTGAGCTAAGCGATTCAGCATCGAAACGATCAAGATTATAGGAATATCCTGCGAGCAAATTCAGGCTGTGATCATTTTTAATAACAGTGTTGTAAGTAAGTGTATTTTCATTTACAAAAGTCTGCCTCCTGTATCCGCTAAAGGAACCGGATGTTGCAGCAAGCAGATTGTTAGAGCCGGTGAATGTTCTTGCAGCCAGGGTACCGGCTATAACGTAGGGGCTATACGCAGTTCCATTGTTGTCAGTATTGTCCAAGTTTACGGACGTCCTGAAATTTAAACCCGGAATGATCTGGTATTCGCCATAGATAGATCCAAGTGTACGATATCGTTTTGTTGTACCCTTTCTGTAAAGCAATTTCGCATAAGGTGAATTTGTGCTGCTGCTCCATGAATACTGACCGTTATCAAGAGCGTTAACTAACAATCCCATGGTGTCTTCCTGCACAGGTCCCAGGCTCAGCGCCTGGTGAAAGATATTATCTTTTCCTTCTACTCCCGGATCCTGGGTTATGGAATAAGTGGGTGCAACGTTTAGTCCAAACTTCAATCTCTTTGACGCATTCACCTCCAAATTTGCTCGTACAGAATAAGCCTTGTAGCCAACGCCAATAATAAAACCATCCTGGTTAGCGTAGTTTCCGGATATATAATATCTTACTGCATCATTACCACCACTTGCTGAAACTTCATAATTCTCAATTTGGCCTTTTCTTTCTATAGCATCCTGCCAGTCAACGTACTCAAGCCCCGGGTGGCCCGGCATTGACCACCGCGGGTCAAGTAAATAATTTGCATTGAATGCTCCGCCATTTCGTGCGAGCCTTGTTGCATAGTCATCACTTACAGATGCACCAGCAGCGCCGAATTGTGCCAGGTACTGAGCATTGATTACTTCTGTAGCGGTGGCAATCCATTCATCGCCATTCTGCATTTGCAGTTTTTTACTTGCCTGGTTATAACCTCCAAAAGCGTTAAAGCTGATTTTTGGTTTACCTGCCTGCCCACGTTTGGTAGTGATCAAAACAACTCCGTTAGCAGCCCTTGATCCATAAATAGCTGCCGCGGCAGCATCTTTTAAAACTTCAATACTTTGTATATCATTTGGGTTAATATTATCTAAAGGATTGCCCGTAGAGAAGTTGCCATTGCCTGTATTAGAAGAATTTGGCGTTAACGGGAATCCGTCAATTACGTACAAGGGTTCATTGCCACCACTTATCGATCCTGAACCGCGGATTTGCACACTGAACGCTTTACCGGGTATGCCCGTAGTTTGTTTTACCGTAACACCTGCAAGCTGTCCAACCAATGCCTGGTCAATTCTTTGGACGGGACGCTCGTCAAGTTTTTTTGCATCAAAAGATGAAACGGAACCTGTTACATCCTTTTTCTTTTGTGTACCATAACCTATTACCACTACGTTTTCTAATTCTTTTTCCGATAAATCCATCGCTAAATTGATAACAGACCGTCTTTCTACAGCAACAGTTTGATCTTCGTAGCCAACGTGGCTAAATGTAA
>Ga0105239_10008091_pt1 | contig 12002 bp, 12 predicted proteins | sample KBSC44metaG_FD_92761 | JGI IMG/M metagenome (GOLD analysis project Ga0105239, IMG submission 92761) | Corn rhizosphere microbial communities from Kellogg Biological Station, Michigan, USA - KBS C4-4 metaG | ecosystem: Host-associated > Plants > Roots > Rhizosphere > Soil | place: Michigan, USA...
ATTTCGGGGTATAAACTAACCGTAAAAATAGTAAAGCTTTCGGTTTTTTTTAGACCAGCATGAAGGATAAGTGCTAAAAAATTAATGGTCGGCGTCCATCAAAAATCTTGCAAGTGCTGTGCTGATTGGCTGACCGCCATTTAATTCAAAATAAGAATAACCAGGAGAGGGATTTACTTCAAAACAATACCACTCATCATCTTTTGTCCGCATCAGGTCAATTCCCGAAAAATGAAGTCCGAGCATTTCATTTATTTTGTGGCATTTTTGAGCCACATCATACGGTAAATCCTCCGGCACCATTGAAGTTTTTCCATAACGATAATCCAGCCTGTCCGTTTCAATTCGGACAGCAAAAATTTGATTGTTAAAAACATGCGCACGATAATTTGTCCCATCAATCACTTTTTGAAATAAAGTTGGGCACCACTGAACGTCGTCTATAAATTCAAGGTGTTCATCGGATACTTTATGCACAATGCTACGCACACCGCTGATGGATTTATAAACCGTATCCACGTTCTTTCTTAAAAAAGTTTTAACCAGATCTTTATCATTCGAAATATAAGTTGACGGCACTTTAAATCCGGCTTTACTCAGAAGTGAAAGTTGGTATGGTTTAGAATTGTTAGAAGCCGAAGGGGCTGATTTATTAATTACCAGCGCATCTGACGAATCAAACCAGGCCATCAGTTGTAGTTCAAATCCGGAAGCTTTCAAAGCTAATCTATCGTCCACATTTTTACCTTCCATCTGAGGGTAGTCCATAAAATTATAAGGCCTCAAATAGGCTACATTTATATCATCCAGGTCGAGCCTTGCTCCATTTATTTGTATAATGCATTTGGACCCGCCTTCGTTACTAAAAGCGTATTCTATATCATAGTCAAATATCTTCCGGTGATCAAGAAATAAGAAATCAGCACCCGCTTTTTCAAGTTTCTCGTGAACCATGGTTAAAGGCGTATCTTCTATCAAACCATACAAGAGTATCATATAAAATAATTTAGTATAGCCCTGCGATTTATATCAGTTGTAATATCAGGCACAAAGCTTATATCCTTAAGATAATATTTGCCGATATCATCACATACAAAACAACATGACATATAAGGCAATGCAAAAACGCGTTGCAGTACGCGTGTAAAATTAGCTACAGTTTCAGGTATATTATCCGTTGTAAGTTCGTCACCTACAACTGTGCATAAACAGATCTTAAGGTTAGGTTGCTCTTTGTTAACACACAGCCCGTTGACAATTTTTAACTGCCAGACCGGTATATTCAATGTATGGGCCGTTTTGACCCACTCTATTTTATGAACGCTAGGCCCTGTCAATGACCTTACTGATGGCGGATTCAATTTTTTGCAGGGTAATTCCGTTAATAAATAGATAATAAAAGCATTCAGCTCAGTACATACATATCCGCGGTCAGCCGGGTCGATATAATAAAACTCCTGCTGATAAAAATTAGTTACTGTATTAATAACGCCACTTATATCGGATACAGCAATAGCCTTTCTGTTTATAACTATATGCGAGCCCAAAAGATCATCCACATTAATCCCTGTTTTGAAGGACTGATGAAATTGAGATGCAGTAATTAAAACAGCAGTCCCTGGCGGAAACATATCCACCAGGGTTGCTGCATAATCATTTGCTATATTGCTTATTACGAGTATCAAAGCGTTTATTCTGATTTATTTCCGCCTTTTGCAATATTTTTTCCGACATCCGGTCTGTCTGCCTGTTTGATAAACGATAGACCCTTTACAACTTCACCAAGTTGATTTTCAATCCTCGTCATTCTTTCGTTGATCCTTTGCAGCTCACCGCTTTCAACAGGTCCTCCCGGATCAATGGGCCAATTATCCCCTATTTCCTTTCTTGGAATATCAAGTATGTATTCCTTGTGATCTTTTAAGACCTCCTTAATGAAATCCTTTTCTTTTATTATATCTTTAATAATAATTTTTTTAGGATTGTTGTAGAAGGCCAATAAATATGGAGACGTCTGCTTTTGGGCGGTAACTGCCAACCCGTTAATTGCCGGGTTTGCGTTATTAAAGTTTACCCATTTATGAAAATGGGCGTCAACAGTGCCACCAAGTCCTGAAGGTATAATATGGGCGATGGCAGTAATTGTTTCCGTGTTCGCGGTTGTATCAACAAAGCCGTTTACATTTCCATCGTTTGTTTCTCCGTTATCCGGGTTTGCACTAATAAAAGTATTATTTACCAATGTGCCCGTTGTTTCGTCAAAAGCGTCTATGGTTGCGCCCCAATCATCTCCGCCTCCGGAGCCTGATGGCGGTACATAAACAACGAGCACATTTACGGGAGCGTTTCCAACAGTCCCACCTGGTGGATCATTAATATCTGTTGATGACATTCCTCCTTCAACCAAACCTGTCACATTTACAAAGGCAAATGTGTAAACAGCGCCCCCAACAGGCAATGTTGCAGGCAAGTCGACAGGTGATACAGAAAAATGAGTGCCTACTGCTAAAGTTGCCGAGCCGGAGGGCAAACCTAATGAAATAAATTCACCGGCGGGGTTTGAACGCGGTTGACGCTGGTGTCTTCCGAGGTAGCCGAAGTACACGTACTGGTAAGTTAACGTTGCTGACATAGATAAAATTATTTGTAGATGGGGTGCCTACTCTGTGCGCTTTTCGGCATCTGCGTGCTTACTCTTTTGAGGATTTTCAGCCAGGTCCCTTGTAAAAAACTAATATGTAAAATCAATAAGCTGGCATGCGATAAGAATAAATACCCATGCTGACTGTAAAAGTAGTACTCTACAAACCTGTTGACCAGCGTATTACCACGCAAACAGCGTGCGTATTATCACTGCGTTTTGCTAAGTATTTTAACGGTACCCAAAAGCCTGATCGTAAAACATACGCCATAATAATTAGTACGACAAAGAGCTTATAATTAAAATATTGGCTTAATATTGAACCTTAATCACGTGAGTATGAAAAACATTTTAGCCATTTCCGGCAGCCTAAGGGAAGGCTCATCTAATCATAACATATTGGAAATGCTAGATCAAATGATGCCCTCAGAAATGAAATCCACCATTTACGATGGATTGCGGGATATCCCTGCTTTTGATCCGGGAATTGACAACAATAACCCGCCCGCCACTGTTTCCGATCTTAGATATCTGATATCACATGCTGACGGCATTATTATCTGTACACCTGAATATGCTTTTGGCGTTCCCGGCGCGTTAAAAAATGCTTTAGACTGGACAGTATCCAGCGGTTCATTCTCCGGTAAACCCACTGCCTTGATCACTGCATCCACCGGTGGCAAAAATGCACATGAAGCCATGATCAAAATACTTGGCGCTATTGATGCCAAACTTTCACCCGAAACTATGTTACTAATACAATTTGTCCGGTCTAAAATGGATTCGACCGGGAATATTATCGACCCTGACACATTTCAAAAACTACAGAATTTAATTGAAATATTCGTCAATTCCTTGCAGAATTAAATCAACTTAATCTAACTCAATCAACCCGCTCAACTCAATTCCGACTGCCAATTTGACAATATCCTGACTTTGGAACAACCCTTGATGAAACAGTGGTTACCGGAATAAAACAGTAATTCTGAAAATTCATGAATTCTGAAAATTCCGGTTCAGACAAATTATTTCTAAAACTATTATAGATTATGCAAGAAAAAGGAACGATCTCGATACACACCGAGAACATTTTCCCGATCATTAAAAAATTCCTGTACTCTGATCACGAGATTTTTTTACGCGAACTGGTATCAAATGCGGTCGACGCTACCCAGAAAATGAAACGCCTGAGCTCATTGGGTCAATATAATGGCGAGTTGGGCGACCTGCGTGTCGAAGTTGCGTTTGATGAAAAGGCAAAAACTATCACCATATCTGATAACGGTATCGGGATGACTGCCGAAGAGATCAAAAAATATATTAATCAGATCGCTTTCTCCGGTGCCACTGAGTTTATGGAGAAGTTTAAGGAATCAAAAGATGCCAATGAGATCATCGGTCGCTTTGGTTTGGGTTTCTACTCTGCCTTTATGGTGGCGGATAAGGTTGAGATCGAAAGTTTATCGTACCAGGAAGGTGCAGAACCGGCCCATTGGATATGCGATGGCAGCACCGAATTTGAGCTGAGCGAAGGCAACCTGACTGAACGTGGGACTGAAATCACCCTATATATCAATCAGGATTCGGAAGAGTTTCTGAGTAAATACAAATTGCAGGAAATACTGGATAAATATTGCCGTTTCCTGCCTGTGCCTGTCATTTTCGGCACAAAAACCGAAGACGAACCGGATGGCGAGGATGAAGAAGGCAAACCAAAATACAAACAGGTTGATGTGCCTAATATCATCAATGATACCAACCCGATCTGGACAAAATCGCCAAATGACCTGAAGGATGAGGATTACCTCGAGTTTTATAAACAACTGTATCCGTTCTCAGAAGAACCTTTATTCTGGATCCACCTGAATGTCGATTACCCGTTTAACCTGACAGGTGTACTGTATTTCCCTAAAGTGAAAAACGAGTTCGATTTTCAACGTAACAAAATCAAATTATTCTCCCGCCAGGTATTTATTACCGACGAAGTAAAAGATATTGTTCCCGAATTCCTGATGCTGCTGCACGGTGTTATCGATTCACCGGATATTCCGCTGAACGTATCGCGCAGTTTCTTACAGGCCGACAGCAGCGTAAAGAAGATTAATACCTACATCACCAAAAAAGTAGCCGACAAACTGTCGGAGTTGTTTAAAAACGACCGTAAGGGTTACGAAGAAAAATGGCCCGACATCGGTCTTTTTGTAAAATACGGAATGGTGAGCGAGGAAAAGTTCTACGACAAAGCCAAAGAATTTGCCCTGCTGACCAATACCGAAAAGAAAAATTTCACCCTTGAAGAATACAAAGAAAAAGTAGCTGCTGAACAAACTGACAAAGACGGCCGCCTGGTGTATATCTATACCAACGATCCTGAAAAACAGGATGCATTCGTACAGTCAGCCAATAAAAAAGGATACGATGTATTGTTAATGAACTCTCCGATCGACAACCATTTTGTGAGCAGCCTGGAACAAAAGCTGGAGAATACTTCGTTAAAACGTGTTGACTCCGATGTGGCTGATAAGTTGATAAAAAAAGAAGATGCACCTGCACACATTTTAACTGAAGAAGAATCAGCCAAAGTGAAAACCATTTTCGAAAAAGCAATCAACCGCCCCGCTTACAAAGTAGAACTGGAAAGCCTTAACCCTGAGGAGCTACCGGTAACGGTTACCATGGACGAGTTTATGCGCCGTATGAAAGAAATGGCTGCCATGGGTGGCGGCATGGGCTTTTATGGCAGCATGCCTGATAATTATAAAGTGGTGATTAATGCCAATCACAAACTGATTAACCGTATTTTGCAGGATGAAAACGAGCAGGAGCAGTCGCAACTTGCCCGTCAGGCTTTTGATTTGGCACTACTGTCACAAGGTTTGCTGACAGGCGCTGACTTGACAGAGTTTGTTAACCGCAGCGTGAATTTGATATAACGGTCATAAATTCATTATAAAATAAAGTAGCCTCGGAAATTCCGGGGCTTTTTAATTAAATAAAGTTTGGGTAACTTTATGGAATCTCCCCTAATTAAGCATCATATCTGCATCATGAAGACTTTAAGGAACCTATGCATCCTGTTGCTAATAGTTAGCTGCGGAATCAATACAGCATTTGCACAAAAAACAAAAAAAGAAAAAAAAGCGGAAAAAGAAGCGGCGATAAAGAACAATATAGACGCCCGGCATTATACTTTTTTGGCCACCTACATGTTGCCTCAGCGAGGAAGCGGCAAGGCACTTACTGAAACTTATTATGACCTGAAAGTAAGTAAAGACAGTGTGATTGCTTTTCTCCCCTATTATGGCCGTGCTTACTTTGACGTCCCCTATAATGGCGATGGCGGTATGAAATTTACCTCTACAAAATTTAGTTATGACGTAAAGGACAAGAAAAAAAGCGGCTGGGTAATTACCATAAAACCAACGGATGCAAAAAACATTGAATACCTTATATTAAATATCTCGACAGATGGATATGCCTCTTTATCAATAACCAGTATCAACCGGGATTTCATTTCTTACGACGGTTATTTAAAGTAGCAATTAGTTTGCAGTAACAGGGTTGAATCCTAACTATCTAAAAGCCCTGCATTATCCTTCAGCCCTACTCCTGATAGTTTGCGCTTAAACGCTTCCTGAATAAGATAAAATATCTTTTTTGAGGCCGGTTTAAATGTCAACCCATGCGGTCTGATATTGGAGATACAATTGCGCGATTCATCTGTCAAACCAACTTTGGGATTGTAAGTAATATACGCGCCCATGCTATCAGCGGAGCTTAAACCGGGCCGCTCACCAATCAGAATAATAGATAATTTCGCTTTAAGGCACATGCCAATATGATCGGCAATAGCAACTCTTCCTTGCTTTACTATACATAAAGAAGCAATTTTCAACCCTGAAGATTGTAATTGCGGTATCAATATTTTAAGTAAGCCAATTGCATTGTGGTTAACGGCGGTTGCCGATAGACCATCAGCTATGACAATTGCGACATCCGTTTTATCATAGGCGCAATCTTTCAGAATATCGACGGATTCCTCATTCAATTCGCGCCCCAGATCAGGCCGTTGAAGGTACTGCTCACGATACGCCGCTTTACTGTGCAGCAGTAAAAGAGGCAGCTCAAATTGTTTTAAGTCGGAAGATAATTTATCAGTATCCAGTTCTGAGTAAACGGCGTCCCGCGCATGCGCATGGGCCAGTTTGAGCTCTAATGACTGATCTAACGGGATGCTTGCCCCAGTCCGGCCGATGGCAATCCGCGCGGCGGTAAACTGTTTTAGACCGTGTAAAGGATCATCATGAAATACTTCGTTGGTCTTTATTTCATCCATATGCCCTTCATTTCATTGAATAAGCGTGAATTGGCTTGTGTGATAATCATCCCGTTATTATCCATCATGCCCTGCTTTATCAGCCAGTGTTCAAATTCCGGCGCAGGGCGCAACCCCAATACATTCCTGATGTATAAAGCATCGTGAAATGAGGTGGACTGGTAATTCAACATAATATCATCAGAGCCCGGCACTCCCATTATAAAATTGCAACCGGCCACGCCAAGCAGCGTCAATAAATTATCCATATCATCCTGGTCGGCTTCCGCATGATTGGTGTAACAAATATCCACCCCCATAGGTAACCCAAGCAGTTTCCCGCAGAAATGATCTTCCAAAGCAGCGCGGATGATCTGTTTGCCATCATATAAATATTCAGGACCTATAAAACCTACAACAGTATTTACCAGCAATGGATTATAGCGTCTTGCTACAGCATAAGCCCTGGCTTCACAGGTCTGCTGATCAACACCATGATGTGCATTTGAGGACAACTCGCTGCCTTGCCCAGTCTCAAAATACATTACGTTACTTCCAACGGTTCCACGATTAAGCGATAAAGTAGCTTCATAAGCTTCATCCAGCAAAGCCAAACTGATCCCAAAACTGGAATTACTTTTCTCTGTACCACCTATCGACTGAAAACAAAGATCAACAGGTGCCCCTTGCTTTATCAGTTCAAGTGTTGTAGTGACATGGCAGAGTACGCAACTCTGGGTTGGAATATCAAATTGTTGACGAAGGGTATCCATTAGCAACAACAAGGTATTTACTTCGGCAGGGCTATCTGTGGCTGGGTTGATTCCAATCACCGCATCTCCGCTGCCATACAATAGCCCATCGATCATACTGGCAGCAATCCCTTTAGGATCATCCGTCGGGTGATTGGGTTGTAAACGCGTCGAAAAGTGTCCTCTTAAACCAATAGTATTCCTAAACCGGGTAACTACTTCACATTTTTTTGCTACCGCGATCAGGTCCTGGTTACGCATCAGTTTAGATACTGCTGCAGCCATTTCGGGGGTAATACCGGTTGTCAGATTCTGCAATGTTATTGTGTCGGTTTCATCACTCAAAAGCCAATCCCTAAATTCGCCAACAGTTAAACTATCAATTAAATTAAAAGTTACATAATCATGATTATCAATAATTAATCTTGTAATTTCATCCTGCTCATAGGGAATAACAGCTTCGTTAAGGAAAGTTTTCAGAGGTACATCCGCCAGAGCAATTTGCGCTGCCACACGTTCTTCATAACTTTCGGCAGCAACCCCGGCAAGTACGTCTCCTGATCGGTGCGGGGATGCTTTCGCCAGCAGGTTTTTCAGATCGTGAAACCTGTAAGTCTTTCTGCCAATGGTATGGTGATATGACATAATTTATTCCGTTTCGGCTAACACTACAGCTTTTTCGAGTAACACATCATCGGTTATTTTCACTTTATGCTTGCCCATCAATACGAATATCAAAACAGCGGCAATAAGCCCGCCTAAAAAGATCAGACTAAGCAACCAATTATAATAGATGATTGCTACCAGGCATATCGCCGACAATATCAGGGCTACAGCGGGAAAATACGGATAAAATGGTGAAGCAAAAGGGCGCTCAAGATCAGGCTCTTTTTTTCGCAGTACGAATAAACTAATCATACTTAACATGTACATCAGAACGGCACCCATTACAGATATAATAATGATTTGCGCCGTGGTACCGGTATACAAGGCAATAAAGCTAACTACTCCCCCTGCAATAACCGCCCAATGGGGTGTTTTAAAACGATGATTGACAATCGCCAGAAAACCAGGAAGATAAGTGCTGCGCGCCATGGCATATACCTGCCTTGAAGAAGCCAATATTGTTCCATGGAATGATGCAATCAACCCAAACAAGCCTATACTGGCGAATATCTTTGTTAAACCATTGGCTTTGCCTAATACAATACCAATCGCCTCAGGTAGCGGGTAATCCAGGTTGCTCAATTTACGCCAGTCGGTTATACCGCCAGTCAGGATCATTACTCCTAAGGCTAAAAACATCAAAGTACCGATGCCATAAAGATATCCTTTCGGTATATTGCGTTTAGGTTCTTGCACTTCCTCTGCTACCATGGCTACACCTTCTATCGCTAAATAAAACCACACAGCAAAGGGTAAAGCAGCAAATATTCCGCTCATACCAAATGGCATAGGATGACTTACATAATTGCTCATTTTAAAATGTGGCGAGATGATTCCCATAAATAACAGTAATTCGGCCACTGCCAGCAAAGTAATAAACACCGAGAACGTAGCCGACTCTCTTACACCCCATATGTTGATGGCCATAAATAGCAGGTTAAAAACTATAGCCGATTGTAATACTGATACAAGCGGGTACAAAAAGTGCAGATAACTACCTAATGCAAAGGCGATGGCAGGTGTTGCAAATAAGAAATCGACCAAAGTGGCATAACCTGCTATTAGTCCGGCTATTGGCCCCATGGCCCGATAAGCATAAGCAAATGCCCCGCCTGCATGAGGTATAGAAGTGGTTAACTCCGTGTAGCTAAAAATGAAGGTGACATACATAATAGTCACCACCAGTGTGGCAATCAGGAAACCAATTGTACCGGCAACTCCCCAGCCCAGGTTCCATCCGAAATATTCTCCCGATATAACCAGACCGACTGCAATGGCCCATAAATGAACCGGTTTTAAAACTTTTTTGAGATGTTCTTTTTTGTGCTCAGTCATCCGCTTAAAATAATGAAAGCTGCTGTTAAATCAAAATTACCCGGATTATCAAATTGTTAAGGCGATGCTGTGCAATTAAACCTTTTCAATGTAAGATTGTTATAAATATAGTTAACGATTAGAATAGCAATGTCATGTTAGTTATAGAGCTTAGTTCGGATGGCCAGTCACCATTTACGCTTACCGAACTGAATAAATATAATATCCCGGCTCCGCCCAATGGATTCGACTCGGAGATCAATAATGCTATCATAATGAAGTTCGACGATGAGCAGGATGCAATCAATTATTCATATGAATTGGATAGCTACGCCAATACCATCGACAATAAATCAGAGGAATATCGTATCATTACAGCAATCGTCAAAGCAATCAGTGAGGATGACTTTGTACAGCACTACATACAGGATTGACTGTATGAATAAATAATTAAACTGCCAACTTAGATCAGACTACGACGATCACGCCTGCGTAAGTCAACCCGCCTCCGAAGCCCAGCAATAGCATTTTATTTCCCGGTCTTATTTTGCCCGATTTTGCGGCCAAATCCCAGGCCAAAGGTATAGAAGCCGAAGAAGTATTTCCATATAACTCTATACTGGTCAACATCTTAGTCATTGGTATGTTAAGTTCTTGTGCAACTGCCTCAATAATCCTCAAATTGGCACTGTGTAAAATAATCCAATCCAGGTCCTCCAATTTCAGGGCGTTTTTTGAAAGTAATTCGCCCACTTTATGGGTAATGGTTTGAATAGCCCACTTAAATACTACCTTCCCGTTCTGATGAATTTTTCCGTTGGTTACAATTTCTTCTCCGTTTACTACCGAATTGTGCTGTGAAAGATAGAGGTCTTTGCCATGACTGCCATCTGTGCCATTGATCGTATTGAGAATTTTGGATTTAGCTGATGGCTCGACCAACGCCACACCTGCTCCATCGCCAAATAATATGCACGAAGTACGGTCGGTAAAATCAGTAAATTTTGATAATGTTTCAGCACCAAACACCAGTACCTTTTTATGTGTACCTGCTGCAATTAATCCTTTCGCCAGTATTAAACCGTAAACAAAACCCGCACAAGCCGCCATAATATCAAGGCAACCGGCATCCTGAATATTTAAAGCATTCTGTATCTGGCTGGCCATGCTGGGCATCACCTGGTCGGCAGTAGTGGTACCCACTATAATGAAATCTACACCTTCGGTTGTAAGTCCCGGATTTTCAGCCAGGAGATTTTTAACTGCTTTAATACATATATCGCTGGTAAATTCATCCGGTTTAGTAAACCTGCGCTCTCTAATGCCAGTTCGTGAAATAATCCATTCATTATTTGTTTCAATCTTATCGGCAAACCAATCATTAGTTATAATCTGAGATGGCGCATACACACCTATGGCTGTAATTTGAGAATTCATTATAAGGATTTATATTTTATACTAAAGTACAATTTAGTAAATATTATAATTTCAAAGCAAGGATTATCTGAAACAATATTTTTAAACTAAAAAGTAACGGTTAAAAGATCAAAGGAGGCAATTAGCAATTAAGCCTGTCCAGCCGGTTTGGTGCGATGCACCGGCCCCGCGACCATTGTCCCCGTCAAAATATTCATAAAACAGAATATAGTCCTTAAAGTCTGGATTAAATTGCATTTTATTATAATGGCCAAAAACCGCTCGCCTGCCATTTTCATCTCTTAAGAATATTTTTAGCAAACGGTAATATAAATTATCCGCTACCTCTTTCAGGTTCATAAAAATACCTGAGTTGGTTGGGCACTCTACTTTATAGTCATCGCCATAATATTTATAGAAGCGATGCAGACTATCGATGATCAAATAGTTAATAGGCACCCACACAGGTCCCCGCCAGTTACTGTTACCGCCAAACAGGCCGCTATCGCTTTCGGCAGGTAAGTATTTTACGCTGAACTCGTGGCCGTCAACCTTTATTCGATATGGATTATTCAAGTGATATTTTGATACAGAACGGATACCGTACGGGCTCAAAAACTCATCTTCATCCAGCATATACCTCAATATCGACTTCATACGATAACCCCGAAGCAGGCTTAATAAGTGCTTGCCCTGAGCATTTTTCTCATTCCATCGCGATACCAGTGATGCGAGATCAGGACGGTTATCCGTAAACCATTTCATCCTGTCTTTAAATATCGGGCTGTCGGTTATCTCGTTATCTTCGAGCACCTCTGTTGCAAATAATGGGATCAATCCAACAATACTTCTGATCTTCATTTTTTGCACGCTGTTGTCCGGCGATTTAAGCTGATCA
>Ga0105239_10008093_pt1 | contig 12000 bp, 7 predicted proteins | sample KBSC44metaG_FD_92761 | JGI IMG/M metagenome (GOLD analysis project Ga0105239, IMG submission 92761) | Corn rhizosphere microbial communities from Kellogg Biological Station, Michigan, USA - KBS C4-4 metaG | ecosystem: Host-associated > Plants > Roots > Rhizosphere > Soil | place: Michigan, USA...
CCGACCGGGCCTGCTTACTTGACCCTGCCTTCACTGAATGCGGCTCCGCACCTAGACGCGATTCCGATTAACGGCGGGAACATCGCCATCCCGCATACCTCGGGCAAGCCGTAGTCAACGGCTTCCCGCCTCTTAGGGTCGCTCCTCTTCAACAGAGGGGCGGCTCTTTTTCTTTGCGCTTGCACATTCACATAGTCAAGTGCGGTGACGGCGCGGCCGCGAGGAGGATGTGGCAGGAGCTCAACGATATGGCGCTTCAGCGGAATCCGCTGGGCCGGGGTCGCGTGCGATTCATTCGGTCATGAAATCTTATCCGGAGTCCAAAACGTTGAAGGTGTTGCCGCTGGGAAGTTGCGGGAATGTGGAGCAGCAGATCATGTATGAAAAGCAGCGGCGGGTGTTGGCGCGGCGGGCTGAGCTTATGAACGGTTATCTGTCGCGGAGCCGGAGGCCGGGCGGAATGCAGTTAGATCCGGTGCTACGTGCTCATTTAGGGCTGGAGGAACCGAAGGGCTGACGGTCGAATCCCTCTTGCAGCGCCTTCGCACACCTTTTCGGCCCAAAAGTGTTACCTATGTCTTAGGTACATTCTGTTACCTATGTCTCCGGACTGAACAAGAAAAATACGGAGCTGGCGGAGGGAATTGAACCCCCGACCCTCTGATTACAAATCAGATGCTCTACCTACTGAGCTACGCCAGCCTGTTTGCTTGATATTAACACGCAGGGCTCGCGTCACAGCTCCAATTTGCCGTGATACAGCATGTCCCGCAGCGTGAATTTGCACTTCACTTCCAGCGGACCCACTTTGGTGACGAAGGTCACTTGCTGGTCTTCCGGCGTGAGCGGAAGCGCCCGCGAAAAGTAGTACAAAGTTCCCGAGGGCGAGAGCGGAGTGCGCGGCGCAATCTTCACTTGTTGCAGTTCGAGCGGATCGTTCTTGCGCTCCAGCCTGGTGCTTTCCTTCAGGATGTCCAGTTTTCGCTGGCGTTCTGCTGGCTCATCGTCGTCCGACGGTACGCTCGCGCCAGGGATGTCGCCTATCAGGGCGATGATGTAGTTCTTATCCGCATCCGCCGTCTTGGGAGCCTTCATGGCCTCGCGAACCGGCAACGCAGACTCCCATCGAACGGTTGCCCGCCATCCTTTCAAGCCGCGCACGGAAGGGAGCGACTTCCCATCCGGGGCCTCGTACTCGGGTCCGTAGATACCTCCCGCAAACGGCGCCGACGAAACTCCCTTGTGGGTCGCGCTGTCGAAGATGGATGCGTCCTTGGCCCAGGGCGACCGGGTCAGCATTTGCTGAATCTGGTCCCCGGTCCAGTCCGATGGCTTTTTCTCGTTCCAGAAATCCTTGGCCCAGCCGTAGGCAGCGGCGGCGAATCCCAGGCCGGTTACGAAGGCTCTTCGGCCCATCGTCTGGCGGGTTGTCCGCTTTAGGAACTGGGTCATGAGATGAGCCATCATCGCTGATTCGACGCAGACTGTAAGCTGCGGGTTACGGCCCCCAGGCACATTGGCGAGCCCGGCGGTGGTCGCCCCCGCGGCTACTTGAAAATGTCCTTGAGGCGGCCAAAGAAACTCCGCGATTTCTTGGCGGGCTCGGGCTGCGGAGGCGTGGCTGGCGTGATTGAAATACTGGTTACGGGGGCAGCTGCCGCGCCAGACCTCCCGTTTTCCGCCACCACCGGATTCCGTTCGGGGGCCGCGGGCGCCACCGGGTCCCATCCCGCCACCTGCGTACGGGCCCCGCCATGCAGCCTGCAGGCTTCGACGGGCTGCGTGCCCGCGATAAACACTTCGCTCCGCACCTTGGGACAACCCGGCGTGGCCAGCAGTCCGTTGTCCGCATCGATGTCCGCTGTCACTACGCCTTCGGGCGCTACGAACTCGTGAACGTTGCGATATTGGCGGTGCTGGTGCGCCCGCTTCATGAACTCGGTCCAGATGGGGAGGGCGCTGCGGGCGCCTTCGAGTTTGAAGTCGCGGTTGTCGTCGAAGCCCACCCACACCACGCAGATCAATTTGGATGTGAAGCCGGCAAACCACCCGTCGCGCGACGTCCCGGTCTTGCCGGCCGCCGGCAGGCCGAATCCGCGCCCGCGCACGCCCGCCGCCGTGCCGGTTCGCAGGACTTCTTCCATCATGTTTACCATCAAGTACGCGACCCGTGGATCGATGGCCGGTTTATCCTGCGGCTGATTCTGATAAACCGTGTGGCCCTGCTGGTCGCGGATGGAGTCGATATAACCGGGCTTCTTCAAAATCCCGCCATTGGGAAATACCGTGTAGGCGCCCGCGATCTCAATCGGCATTACTTCGTAAGCGCCTAAAGCGATGGCCGGCGTGGGCTGGATGTCCAGATTCAGGCCTACCGCGCGAGCCGTCGCCGCCACCTTGTCGTAACCCACCATCTCAGCGACCTTCACCGCCGGAATGTTCATCGAATGCGCCAGGGCCTGCCGTAAGGTCACGGCGCCGGAGTATTTATTCTCGAAATCCGCCGGCTCGTACGGTTTGTCGTCGAACATGAAGGTGGTGGGCTCGTCCACCACAGTGGTGGCCGGCGTGATCACCTGGCCGCCTTCCTTAAGCGCATCGCTGAACGCCGCCGTATATACGAACGGCTTGAATGACGAACCCGGCTGCCGCTTGGCGACTGCGTGATTCAACTGACTAGTCCCGTAGCTGCGCCCGCCCACCAGCGCCTTCACCTTGCCGGTTTCCGAATCCAGCACCACCAGCGCCACCTGCGCAAGCGGCATTGCATCGGTGCCGTATTTCTTGCTGCGCCGCTTCCACTGCGCGTCGGTTTCCTGAATGCCGATGCGCACTGCCTCCACGGCATCGCGCTGCAGGTTCATATCCAGCGTGGTGTAGACCCGGAACGAACTGTTCTGCAAATCGTAATCCTGAAAACGATTCTGCATGGTGTCGTTCACCAGATCCACGAAATACGGAGCGTCCGTCGATTCCGACGCCCCTTGCACTACATGCAGCGGCGAAGCGGCCGCGTCTTGAAACTCCTGCTCGGTCAGATAGCCATTCTCCCGCATGGCCTTGAGAACCACGTTGCGGCGGTTGCGCGCCCGGTCGGGATAATGAAAAGGATTGCGGCCCACCGGCGCCTGGATCAGTCCGGCCAGCAGCGCGGCATCGGCCGCGTTCACGTCGGCCAGATCTTTGCCCAGGTACACGTTCGCGGCTTCCCCAAAACCATGGATGGCGAAGCTGCCCTGGTGGCCCAGATCGATGGCGTTGGCGTAATCCTCAAAGATTTGCTCTTTGGTGAGCTGCTGCTCCAGGTGCATCGTAATGAGGGTCTCGGGAATCTTGCGGCGCCATCCCCGCTCCGGCCCCAGCCACAACGTTCGCGCCAGTTGCTGCGTGATGGTCGACGCGCCCTGCATCCCGCGGCGGCCCTCCACGTCCACTAGAATGGCGCGCGCGATGCCGATCGGATCGAATCCGGCGTGCTGGAAGAAGTGCTTGTCTTCCGCCGACAGCACCGCGTTCACCATCACCTTCGGAATATCGGCGAAGCGCACCAGCCGCCGCTTCTCGCGCTTCTGGTCGAACAAGTTGGTGATGGGCTCCGGCTCCAGGTCATACTGCGTGCGCTCGGTGTGATCGCGCAGCGAAATAATTTGCGTGACTTTGCCGCGATCGATCTTGATCACGGAGCCTTCGTTATCGTAGGCGTCCGGCCCCGGATTGATCTCCACCGCATCCGGCCGCACATGATACCAGCCCAAGCGGTTGCGGTTCGACTCGGTATAACCGGTGCGCCGCAGATAATCGGCGATTTCATCCGGCTCGGTCCGATCTCCCAGCATGACCGGCTGCGGGGCGGCGTAAAGCATGGAGGTGTTGGCGAACGGGCCATTGCGCAATTTATCTTCGATGATCTTCGCGTACTTGTGGTAGTAGAACGTGAAAACGCCCACCGACACCGAGCTCACGACCAGAAACGCGATCAGGAACGCGCGGCCCCACGGATTCGTCAGGAAACGAACCAGCTGCGAGCGCTTCAAAGGTGGGGGCTTATTGGCCACTGAGGTATCCGGTCATCGCATCCGTCATCGCTTGGTTTCTTCGAGGGAGTATAGTTCTTTCCAGATGTCTTCGTTGGGCTTCCAGTCGGGATTCTGGTGGCCTGTGATTTGCAACTCGTCCACTTTTAGCGTACCGTGCCCGTAGAGGCAAATGTACTCGGTTTTGGGCGCGCCGAAGAGCACGTGAGTCCAGGAACCCGTGTGCACCGGCATCCGCAAACGGCGCAGACAGGTGCGGCAGCGGTAGCGCTGGTCGAGCACGATCAGCCACAGCAATCCGGCCCCAAATAACCAGAAGATCAGCATGATGAAGGTGTAGTTGAGGTCGGTGACAAACGGATCGCCCACGCGCATGTACATGAAAGTTTCCGGCGCCGGCATCATCGCCGCCATTAGCCGGCGCGTGCCCCAGAGGATTCCCGCGGCAGCCACCAGCTTTGCAATCAGGTAGGCCCAGTACCTCATGCGTCCTTTCTAGTGTGGCACATTCGCGCGCCAGCATCTGCGTCAACTTATAAGACGCAAAGTGCGGCGGATTGTTCCAACATAGGGGCGGATCAGGAACCGGCTGACGCGGCCATGTTTTCCCAGTCGGCCACGGTGAGGCCGGACTCGGCCGGAACCTGATCGTGCGCGATCGGCTGGTTGTGCCGATGCCATTCGTTCAGCAACCGCTTCGCGACAGACCTGGCGTGGGTCGCCATGCGCACCAGAACCGCATCACGGGGCTTGACGATGGACGGCGAACGATGCCGGTTTGCGTCAGCGCCTAGTGAACGTACGATCATTCCAGGATATAGCCAAATATTTGCCCGAACTCGTTGAATTGTGCAACCGACAAGTCAAGCCGCGAACTCATAGCGACAATCATTTAAAGGCCGGGCAGGTGTTGCGGACAGGTTCAGCCGAACCAGGGTCAATGACGCCGTCTGGAATGCCCGTCGTGAACGTCAACGCGGCCATGCCCCCAGCCACGCGTCCGGAGATGAAGAAGCGCCTCTTAACCTCGGAGCCGGCGGCGAAAAGAGATCAATCCGACGAGTGCAACTCCGACCATGCCGTAGGTGGCGGGTTCGGGCACGGCGCCCGCGGCGCCTCCAATGCGGATCTGCGACGTCGTGCTGAACGAGAGAGGTGGACAGATCAAATTGCGTGATGACGGTGCCGGGCATTCGTCGTAATTGTGTAGAAGTTTTGGCCTCCGCCCCTGTGGCTTACGGCAAAGGCGGACGAAGTGACATTAATAACCGCTCATTTTCCGGGCAGCAAGAAAAGTACGAAAGTAATAGCACCGGTGCTCAATTGAGAGAACCTCAGCGTCTACCCGCAACAGGGACAATGCGCGACGGCGCCAGCCATGTGCAGGCAATGTCTTTCATGTCCGATAGCCACCCGACTCGGGTCATTGGCGATGCGCGCACAAGTGTTAGACCCGGCCCATCCCAATCATCTTGGTGGTTTTCAACCAGTCCTGCTGCCCCTCCCGTCAATTAACCGATTTAGAATCAATATTATCCGTTTGGCACCGTGCTTGCCTCAGGACAATCGGATCGTGGATGCCATGAGACGGCTTGTTATGTCAGTCGCCCTTCTGACGCTCAGCCTGACGGCTGGGTTTCTGGTATGGGCGCAGCCGTTTCCGCAGGGGACGCAAGGTCAGCAGAGCTACCCTCAGCAGGGCCCCCCGACCCAGGTTCAAGATGACCCCGCGGACGCCGCCGAGCATGGCGTCGGCCGCCTAAGCTTGATCAATGGCTTCGTCGGTGTCACGCGCGACGATTCGGGCCAGCCCGTCACCGCCAGCATCAACCAACCGCTGGTAACCACCGACCGCGTCATTACCGGCGAAGGCTCGCGCGCCGAGATCCAGTTCGATCCCGGCAGCATGATTCGCCTCGCTTCCAACACTGAGGTCCGCATGGGCGACCTCCAATACCGTCACTACCTGGTGCAAATCAGTCAAGGAACCACCCTCTTCCGGGTGTTGCAAGACACCGATGCGCGCATCGAAATCAGTACGCCCAGTGTCTCTGTGTCCCCCCTGCGGGCCGGCATCTATCGCGTGACCGTTCGCCCCGATGGATCGAGCGAGATCACGGTGAGGGCAGGTGAAGCCGAGCTGAATTCTCCCTCCGGCTCGGAACGCCTGCCCGCGGGGCAGACCATGCTCTCGCGCGGCCCAGTCAACAACCCCGAGTTCAGGAGCGTCGCCGCGATTCCATATGATGAGTGGGATCGCTGGAACGCCGATCGCGATCGCTTCTTCGAGCAGGCTCCGGATGTCTCGCGCTATGCCGGTCCGGATATCGAAGGAGCGCAGGAACTAGCCAACTACGGCCGCTGGGTCTGGGACCCGGCCTACGGCTATGTGTGGACGCCGGCCAACGAGCCCCCCGATTGGGCGCCTTATCGCGACGGCCGCTGGGAGGATGTCGATTACTACGGCTGGAGCTGGGTCGGCAATGAGCCTTGGGGCTGGGCGCCGTATCACTACGGCAATTGGTATCGTGCGTCCTTCGGATGGGCGTGGTACCCGGGTGCGATCGGGCTGCGCCATTACTGGAGGCCTGCTCTGGTCGGCTTCTTCGGATTCGGTTCGCCCGGCTTCGGCGTCAGCCTGGGCTTCGGCTACGGCAACGTCGGGTGGGTGCCCCTAGCCCCGTTCGAACGCTATCGCCCATGGTACGGCTGGGGATATGACGGGGGCCGGAATCTAGCCATCGTCAATAACACCAACATAACGAACGTTTACCGGAATGCCCGTTTCCGCGGAGCCGTCACCGGTCTGCGGGCGGGAGACTTCGGACGGGTCAGTGTGGGCCGCAACGCTTTCGTACGCCCCAATTCGGCGGACCTCGCTCGCGCTGGAGTGGTGAGCGGCGGAACACCGTTCGCTCCTTCGCGCAACGTTTCTGCACGAACCTATGGCGCCGCTGGGGCGGCGCGGTTTAACAATCCGAGGTCGAGCGATCGATCGGGGAATGTGATTCGGCTTAACGGCCCGGCAAATAACGGCGGCTGGCGGCGTCTGGAATCGCAACCGGGCGCGCCCGCGGTGGGCGGCAACCGAACCGACGTTCGCATCTTTTCGCCTCAGCGTTCCGCGCCGCAGCCGGTGCGTATCAGTCCTCAGATCGTGAACAACCGTTATGCCCCGCCCCCCGATCTCCCCCGCGGCAATAGGGGCAACGGTGGCAGAGATTTCGGCGGTTTCGGTAGATTCGGCGGATCGCGGCCCGGCGGTTTTGGCGCGCCTCCCGTGCAGCAGGCAGCTCCGGGGTACGGCGCGCCTCGGGGAAACCCCGGTTTTAATCGCGACCCGCAAGGGGGTGGCGGTGGAGGCGCCTACCGTGGCGCTCCGCCATCCGGGGGCGGCCCTGGAGGCGCCTACCGTGGCGCTCCGCCATCCGGGGGTGGCGCTGGAGGCGCCTACCGCGGCGCCCCGTCCTTCGGGAGTGGCGGTGGAGGCGGCTATCGCGGCGCTCCGCCATCCGGAGGCGGTCCACCTCGCGGGGGAGGCGGTGGCGGTGGAGGCGGCGCACCCCGTGGCGGCGGTGGTGCGTCTCACGGCGGCGCCCACGGCGGAGGACGCGGCCGCTAGAGCCAAACCCGACGCTAGCCATTTAAGAAACGATCTTCCCTCGGCCCGGTAGAGTATCACTTCCTACCGGGCCTATTTTCATGAGTGATTGCCTTCGATGTAGTCCAGGCACGGCTTGCCATGCGAACGTTTGACCGCTTCGAGAGGCACGAATATTAGCGCAACTCAATTTTGGAGACTTCCGTGTATGCCCTGGCCGCGTCGCCCCGGGGAAGCCGTTCTCCCTGCCGGCAACGATTTCCCGGCAGCTGACGCCGCCGTCCTGCGCTTCTGATATAACTAAAGGTCGAATTGGTCAGGAGATTCCCGTGAAAACTAGCGCCCTGCTTGCCCTTGTTTTCGGAGCGGCCATGATCCGCGCCGCCGACTACCCGGCCCCCGTCGAAGGCGACTGGGTGGTCCGCGACTTCCGCTTTCACACCGGCGAAACACTGCCTGAGATGCGCCTTCACTACACCACGGTGGGAGCGCGCAGCGGCGAGCCGGTTCTGCTTCTCCATGGCACCAACGGCACCGGCCGTGCATTTCTGCGCCCGGATTTCGGCGGCGAACTTTTCGGACCGGGCCAGCCGCTCGACGCCGCCACCCACTTCATCATTCTTCCTGACGCCATCGGGGCGGGCAAATCGTCGAAACCCTCCGATGGACTGCGCACGCGTTTCCCGCAATATAACTATGACGACATGGTGCAGGCGCAGTATCGCCTTTTGACAGAGCATCTCGGCGTCCGCCATTTGCAACTAGTGTTGGGAACATCCATGGGAGGCATGCTCACCTGGGTATGGGGCGAAAAATACCCGGACTTCATGGACGCGCTGGTGCCCACCGCCGCCATGCCCACCGCGATGGCGGGCAGAAACTGGATGATGCGCCGCATGATCGTCGACCTCATTCGAAACGATCCGGAATGGAATGGCGGCAACTACACCCAGCAGCCGCGGAGCTTGAAGCTGGCACAGGTATATTTCGGCGTCGCCACCAGCGGTGGAACCCAAGCGATCTACCGCGCGGCCCCCACTCGCCAGAAAGCCGATCAGATCCTGGATCAGCGGCTGGCCCAGGACTCGAACGCCGACGCCAACGATGTGATCTATCAGATGGAAGGTTCGCGCGACTACGATCCTGCGCCCCGCCTCGAAAGCATTCAGGCGCGGGTGCTGGCCATCAACTCGGCTGACGACGAACGCAATCCCGCGGAACTCGGCATCATGGAGCGCGAAATAAAACGGGTAAAGCAGGGCCGCTACGTGCTGATTCCTACTGGTCCCGAAACCCGCGGACACGGCACCATGGGCTTCGCCAAATTGTGGAAACAGTATCTGGCGGAGTTCCTGCACCCGCCGGTGCAAGCGTCGAAGTAGCTTCAGGAGGCTGGAAAGACTCGCTGACCGGTCATGGACCGGTCCACCACGCTTCGCATCCCACTGATCCTTGGTGGGACAGGTCCGTGACCTGTCGTTTTCGGAGCATGAGCGGCGAGTTTATCAGCAACCACTTAGGCCACTGCCGCCATGATGCGCGGCCGGGCGAACTTTACTTCGCGGCGCTGCGGGAGCGGCTCTTCCACCGGCACGGCTGCCGTTTCGGCCAACGCGGCGGACGCTTCTCGATAATGAGCCGCAAAGCTTCGATGCATAGGGGCGCACGCGCTATGGGGATAGATTTGGACGAACAGCTGAGCGATCGCATTGCCACGTAGCCCTTTGCAGACGGCGGCTAAGTGGCGCGCGGTATCGGCCGTGCAATTCTCGCAGGTGAGTCCGACCTCGGAGCAAATCTGGGGGATATTGTCGTTACTCAGCGGGTTCATGTAGAAACTATTATGCCCTCGACCTATTCCCGGGCCTAGAGAATCTAAGGGGGTTGGTACAACCTCTTTTGCGGGTATCGTTGGGGGTAGCGGGCGAACGCCAGGCAAGACTGCCCCAGCAACGGCAGTAAATAGCGGGCGATGCGAGCGCTCCGCCGCTAGCGGATGTAGAATAAACCAGATACAGGATGCGTATTTTGCGTCCTGGCCAGGTAGCTTCCACTAGAGGAGGGACCATGCTGACACGCTATTCCGCAAGCGTCGTTCTCGGCGCATGCTTATTCGCGGCAACTGCTGCCGCCGAGACAGACTCGAAAGTCGATTTCGGGCGCGATGTGCTGCCGCTGATTCGCCAAAATTGCATCACCTGTCACGGCCCGAAGGTTCAGATGAACAACTTCCGGCTGGACCGCCGGAGCACGGCCATGCGCGGAGGCACGCGCTCTGTGATCGTGCCCGGCAGCTCGGCCTCCAGCCGGCTCTACCTGCGTTTGAGCGGCAATCAATTTGGAAAGCAAATGCCGCCGACCGGGGCTTTGAGTCCCGAACAGGTGGCCGTGTTCAAGAATTGGATTGATCAGGGCGCCGAGTGGCCCGACGCCTTGGCCAATGACGTAGATCCGCCTCCTGCCGATGCGAAGGCTGTGCGCATGGTCATGGCACTGCGATCTGGAGACGCCGCGACTTTCAATAAATTTGTGGCCGAAGATCCGAAGTCTCTCAACCTGCGCGGCCCCAACGGCTCCACGCCCTTTATGTTTGCGGTGCTCTATTCCGATGCAGCGACTGTCAGCCAGCTGCTCGATAAGGGCGCCGACCCGAATCAGCCGAATGACTCGAACGCCACGGCTTTGATGTGGGCGGCGAATGATCTCGATAAGACGCGCATCCTGCTGGCGCACGGCGCTCAAGTGAATGCCCGTTCGAACGACGGCAGGTCGGCGCTGGCCGTCGCGGCAACCAAGGCCGGGGCTGCGCCCATCGTAAAGTTTCTGCTGGAACATGGAGCCAATCCGGACCCGGCTGGTCCGACGGATACCGCCGCGCTTCATCAGGCCGCCGCCGCCGGGGACGCAGAAGTTATGCAACTCCTTCTCGACCACGGCGCGCACGCCAAAGCCGCAGGTGAGGACACGTTATCGGCCGCCATCGAAACGGATTGCAAGAAGTGCATTCAATTGATCGAGAAGAGCTTCGATGCCAAGGCCTACAGCAAGGCGCTGGTAGATCTCTCCATCCACAGTGAGCATTACGACGGCATCAAGCTGGCGATCGACCATGGCGCGGACGTGAAAGCAGTTGATGTCGAGGGCCGAACGCCGCTGCTATTTGCCGCAAATTCCGACTTGCTTCCCTTGAACACCGTCAAATTGCTGATCGATCATGGCGCCGACGTCAACGCCAAAAACATGTACGGCAATACGCCGTTGTATTTGGCCAAGCTGCACGGCAATACGCCGATTGTGGATCTGTTGCTCAAATCCGGCGCCAAGCCGGAAGTGATCGCCGACCCGGCTCTGAAGTTTCAAAAGGCGAATACGATTCAGAGCGCTGTGGAGCGCGCCATCCCCCGCCTGCAGCGGGCGGACATTAGTTTCTTGCAGCAGTCGGGCTGTGTGTCCTGCCATAACGAAGCGTTAACCGACATGACGCTTTCCACCGTCCGCAAAGCCGGATTCAAAGTGGACGAGCAGATGGCGGCTAAAGAAGTGAGCGGCGTGGCGCAATTCTTCGAGCTATGGCGCGACCGGTTGTATCAGGGCAATGCACCGGGCGGGGTTGCCTACTCGCTGGTTGGGCTGCACGCTGAGCACTACCCGGCGGATCTGGTCACGGACGCAGTCGCTCGCTACATCGAAATGAAGCAGTTTCCGGACGGCCACTGGGGATACGGTTGCGGCGGGTCGCGGGCTCCGCTTTGCGGGGCGGAAATTTCGAATACGGCGCTTTCGATGCGCGCGTTGCAATTTTACGCGCCCGTCACTAGCCACGCCAAGTATGACAAAGCGATTCAAATGGCGGGAGCATGGCTGGTCGGGGCGCCGGCTAAAACCAACGAAGATCGCACCTATAAGGTGTTTGGCCTGGCTTGGGCCAAGGCGGACAAACGCGCTCTTCAGCAGGCGATGAAGGAACTCCTGGCCACGCAGCGCGCCGATGGCGGGTGGTCCGACATTGCCAGCATGAACAGCACGGCTTACGCGACCGGCGAGGCCATGGTGGCGCTGCACGAAGCCGGTTTGCCGGTGACGGATGCCGCCTATCAGCGCGGTGTTAAATATCTGCTGTCCACGCAGCTTGAAGATGGCTCGTGGTACATCAAGACGCATTCGCAGGCGGTGCAGCCGTATTTCGACGTCGGCTTCCCGCACGGCGAGGATCAGTGGATCTCGGCCTGCGGCACCAGTTGGGCGACCATGGCCCTGGCGCTGGCTTCGCCTGAAACACATCCGGTTACCGCGCAGGTGGTGCGGTGATATGAAGCGCCTGTTCGGAATGGGCTTGGTGCTTTGCGCACTGCCGGCCTTCGGCCA
>Ga0105239_10008096_pt1 | contig 11998 bp, 9 predicted proteins | sample KBSC44metaG_FD_92761 | JGI IMG/M metagenome (GOLD analysis project Ga0105239, IMG submission 92761) | Corn rhizosphere microbial communities from Kellogg Biological Station, Michigan, USA - KBS C4-4 metaG | ecosystem: Host-associated > Plants > Roots > Rhizosphere > Soil | place: Michigan, USA...
AGGATCGTTCGCAAAGGCGAGTTGCGCGTCAATGGCAAGCGGGCCGACAGCAAGGACCGGCTGGAGGAAGGACAGAGCGTCCGTATCCCGCCGCTGCGGCTGGAAGCGCCGAAGGTCGCGGGCCATCTTTCGGAGGCCGAAAACAAGACCTTGCAGGCGCTTCGCGAGATGACCTTGTTTGAAGATGCCGACGTGCTGGTGCTGAACAAGCCGGCCGGCTTGGCGGTGCAGGGCGGCTCCGGCACCACGCGGCATGTCGACCAGATGCTGGAGGTGATGCGCGATGCCAAGGGGCAGAAGCCGCGCCTGGTCCATCGCCTCGACAAGGAAACCGCCGGTTGCCTGCTGGTGGCCAAGACCCGCTTTGCCGCGACCGCGCTGACCGGCTCGTTCCGCCATCGCTCGGCCCGCAAGATCTACTGGGCACTGGTTGCCGGCGTACCCAAGCCGAAGCAGGGGCGCATCTCGACTTACCTGGCGCGGGAGGAGGGCGACGACGACACCGTGATGCGCATCGCCGCCCATGGCGACGAGGGCGCAAGCCACGCGGTGACTTATTATGCGGTGGTGGAAACGTCGGCACAAAAATTGGCCTGGGTTTCGCTGAAACCGGTAACCGGCCGCACCCATCAGTTGCGCGCGCACATGGCGCACATCAACCACGCCATCGTCGGCGATCCCAAATATTTCAACAAGGAGAATTGGGAATTTCCTGGCGGCCTGCAGAACCGGTTGCATTTGTTGGCTCGACGAATTGTCATCCCGCATCCGCGTGGCGGCACCATCGACGCCACCGCGCCCCTGCCGCCGCATATGCTGCAATCCTGGAACCTGCTCGGGCTCGAGGCCGACCGCTTCGACCCGATCGAGAACGCGCCGGAGGAATAGAAGGCTTGCGCCGCCGGCCCTTCGTCACGACATTTCCGGGAATGAGATCGTTTTCAGCCGCTCTGGGAATTCTCGCGCTCGTGCTGCTCACCGGGGCCGCAGCCCAGCCCATGTTGCCCGGCGGTTCGATTTTCAACCCACCACTGCCGGCGCCGCCTCCGCCACCGCTGATCGAACCTCCCGTCATTCCCCAAATGGACGCGCCGCCGGCAGCCCCGCGCCTCCAGCCGTCGAGTCGGGGCTCGTTCAGCCGACGCATTCGCCGCTGTCTCGACGAGGCGGCCGCCCTCGGCCTCGATCCCAGCGAACGGGCGGCCTATTCCCGGGCCTGCGCGAACTAGCGAAATTCAGATCGAAAGCCGCTGGCGGGCCGTATCACTGTGCTGATCGAGCGCTGACCGCAGGCCGATTCGGCCGAGTCCATAAGGCGGCATCCCGCTGTAGATCGCTTCATACTCGCCAGCGCGCACCTTGTAGGTCTCGTGCCAGATTCCAACGTCGCCGCGCGTGTTCTTCATGCGGCGGTTGAATTCAACCCAGGCCGGCCAGTGCCGCGCATCGCGATCCCTGGCATAGCGCTCGAGATGATCGAAGCTCCGCCAATATTGTACGATGGGTTTGCCGCGAAGCCCGTTATGTCCGAGAAAGCCGACCTCGGGAGGAGCGGCCTCCAGTTCCTTCAACATGCCGGGCATCGCCAGCAACACCGGAAGCCATTTGTGAGGTTTCCAGAACTTATTGATCCGCATTCCGATCAGGAACACGACGAAGTCGCCTTCGATCCGGCCGGTGATCCGACCTGCAATGATTTCAGTCATGGATGCCCCATTTGGCCTTTACCATATAAATCGCAAGCCTGAAGGCGCGCGTGGGCGCGTCAACTTGCTTCGTCTTCAATTAGGGTGTTGCGCCAGAAACAGCCGCAGCGAGTCATGCGGGCTTTCGACATCGTAAATCGTCCAGCCCTCGGGCCCATCGACCACAACAAAGTTCAGCTTAATGTTGCGGCCCTGATTGTCGAAGGAGACCGCGACATAGGTTTTGTCGAACTGGCGGCGCAGGATCGAGATCGAGACCGCGCCAAGCTTCCAGTTCGGGCTCTGAACCAGAAAATCATAAGGCGGCCATCGGGACGATGTCCATGATGCCCGCAGGCTTGGGTCGAAGTATTGGCGCGAGGTTTCCTCGTCATGGGGAAGGCCGCTCGAAAGTGGTGATGAGCGGTCGCCATAATAGGCATAGACGTTGCGCACCAGCGATTCCGGCGACCGAAATCCCGCCCAAGCCGGATCCACGGCGATCAACGATGTGAGGCAGAGGAGGGCAGAAATCGGCCGCACCATGCTTTGCTTTCATTGCCCCGAGCCCTATCTTGCGGGAAGCCTACCATTCTCGTTCAAAAGCTGACAACGCATGCGTGAACTGTTTGATGAAGTCGCCGGAAAATCGCCGCTGGACCCGGAAGAGGCGGTCAGGCGTACGGCGCGCGCCCCCCGGCGCAAGCGCTTTTATAAAGAGGCGGGCTGGGCGGAGAAGGAGGACGGTCTTGCCATCACGCTGGATGGCAAGCCGATCCGCGCGCCCTCGGGACGGCCGGTCATCGTGCCGGCTCGCGCCATCGCTGAAGCCGTTGCCGCCGAATGGAACGCCCAGCAGGAATATATCGATCCGCTGACAATGCCGATGACGCGGCTGGCCAACAGCGTGATCGAGGGTGTGGTGGACCGCATCAGTGACGTCGCGGCAGACGCGGCCAAATACCTTTCAACGGATCTGCTGTGCTATCGCGCCGGGCATCCGTCGGCGCTGGTGGCCCGCGAGGCCGAGCATTGGGATCCCGTGTTGTTCTGGGCGGCCGAAACCCTGGGAGCGCATTTTATTCTCGCTGAAGGCATCCTCCACGCCGAGCAACCGGCGCAGGCGATTGCGGCGGCGAGGGCGGCAATGCCCGACGATGCCTGGTCGGTTGCCGGATTCCACGTCATGACGACCATCACCGGATCGGCCCTGCTCGCGCTCGCTTTTGTCCATGGCCGGCTGGATCAGGATCAGGTCTGGGCCGCCGCGCATGTCGATGAAGACTTCAACATCGAGCAATGGGGGCTCGACGAGGAGGTCGCGGCGCGACGCGCAGCCCGGAAATCCGATTTCGAAGCGGCCTGCCGGGTGATCCGGATCGTCCGGCCTTTGGCGGGTTAACGAGAGGTTTACGACGGCAAGCTTAGGCTGTTGTTGAATTTCTGAAGCGCACGCCCTCCGCAAGTTGGGTGACGGCGGTTCGGATGAACTGCCGTTCTCCTTGAGGGCGGTAGAAAACAACTCCAGCCGAAAGCCCTGGGAATGCCGATCTCGGTCAACCCGCTCCTGCCCGCGGCGCCGGTACAGGATGCGGCGCTCGGATCGGTGGTCCCCTTGGAGACACTGATCGCGGCCGTACTTTCGGCTTCGCAGGCGGGGACGGCTCAGGCTGCTCCAATTTTGGATGCGACCGTGCTGAAGGTCCTTTCCGAGAATCGGGTTCGGATCGCGATCGCCGACACCGCCGTGGATGTTTTGTCGGAAGTGGCGTTGCAGCCGGGCCAGACGCTTCGGCTGGCGGTGTCGCAGGATGCCACCGGCATCCGCCTTGCGATCGTTCCCGAACGATTAGCGCCGGCATCGGCCGGCGATCCGCCCAGTGCGACCCCGAACACTGCTTCAGTGCCCGCTGCTGCCGATCCGTCTCTGCTTGCGAGCCCTTCGGATGTGACGGGCGCAGGACGCGCACCGGAGACGCTCGTGACAGTAGCCGGCCGCACCGTCAACTCTACCGCGCCGCTGGATCCGCTGACGCCCGCTGAACGAGCGGCGGTGGCTCTTGCCTCTGAGAACGCGGCCGCCCGCCAGGGCAGCCTTGCGCCTCTCTTTGCCGATCTCGCCGTCGCCGCCGGGTCGGGACCTTGGCCGACGGGATTGCAGGCGGCGATGGTGAGAGTCCTGTCGCTGCGTCCCAACCTTGACGCCAACCTCGGCGGCGAAGACCTTCGCTCGGCGTTTCGGCGATCGGGCTTGTTGCTGGAAGCCTCTCTCGCCGCCGAACCGATTTCAACGCCAAGCTCATTATCCGGCACGGCATCCAAACAGGTTCTGCCTGATCTCAAGGCGGCGCTGATCGTCTTGCGTCAGACGCTGCTAAGCTCGCTCCCTTCGGGCGGTGAAAATTCGCAGGGGGCGTTGGCAAAGCCCTCGCCGGGCGCGCCATCGATCGTTCCGCGGGATGCGCCCGAAATTTTGCCGGGCCCGCAGCCGGTGCGATCCTCGCCAGTAAGTACCGCGCCGCTGGCAGTTTCACTGCCCATGCAGGCCAATGCCGAACCTGCCGCCTTGTCGATGGTCCCGCCAGCTTTGACGTTGTCGGCCTCAGCCGCGTCTTTTGAACTCGCCTCGCAGTTGGCGGCGCCGGTTCCCAATGCCGCTGTGCCCACGACGAAACTGTCGGAGCTATTGGCCAGCCTGCCGCGGGGTACAGCATCGGAGGTGGTGTTGCGTATCTTGCAGGAAGTGATGCAGCAAACGACGGACCAGGCGAACACGTCCTTGTCGGCGCCATCGCCCCGCTCGCAGGGCTTTGAGATCCCGATGTCTCGTCCGAACGCTCCCCCACCGCCGCTGCGCGATGCGCTTCCGGCCGCGCAGCCCGTCGCCGCGCCTTCAATCGATGCTAACACCACGCCCGGCGTAATGTTGTACCGCTTGCTCGACGATACGGATGCTGCGATCGCACGCCAGACGCTGTTGCAGATCGCTTCGATGCCTGACCTGCGCACGGATAGCTCAGTGAATGGGCCGAGCGCCACCGAGGTGCGGTGGAATTTCGAAATCCCGTTCGCAACGCCGCAGGGAACGGCGCTCGCGCAATTCGAGATCGAGCGCGATGGCGGTGGCAGCGAAACCGAAGCTTCCAAACGGTTGTGGCGTGCGCGCTTCTCGCTCGATCTCGAACCGGCAGGGCCGGTTCATGCGTTGATATCCCTGAATGGCGAGAGAACCTCGGTTCGCATGTGGGCAAAGCGGCCTGCGACCGCGGCTCAATTGCGTGCAGGCGTGGGGCAACTCAGCGAGGCGCTCAGCCGGGCCGAACTAAAGCCGGGAGACATTGTGATTCAGGATGGCGCGCCCATTCTGCCGCAGTCAACAAAAGCCGGTCATTTTCTGGACCGCGCGTCATGACGGGCGAGGCCAAAAATCCGCTGGCGGTCGCGCTGCATTACGACCGCACCGGCGCGCCTCGCGTGGTCGCCAAGGGCAGGGGCAGCATCGGCGCCAAAATAATCGAGGTCGCCCGGGCGCACGACGTTCCGATCGAGGAAAACGAGGTGCTGGCGGGCGCGCTCTCCCAGGTCGAACTGGGTGACGAGATTCCGGCCGAACTCTACACGGCGGTGGCCGAGGTCTTGGTGTTCGTGCTGCGGCTGTCGGGACGCATTCGCTGAGGGCGGCTGAGTCGCGCGCTTTTGGTGGGTACGGTTCATCCGCCATCGTTTCACCATCATGAACAGCATGCTCTCGCGCCGGTGCCAACAACGTGGACCAACGCCTGTGATCAGCCGCCGCCAGACCCTCGGACTTCTCGCCTCGGCAAGCCTGTGGCCCTCGAAGGGGTTTGCGGATGTCGCGCCACAGCGGAGCGAAATCCGCGAGAGCCTGGCGCGTCATTTCGTCGAAGACGGCACCGTCGGCACTTTCGTCGGCTACAAGGTCGATGATTATCTGGTGATTGCGAGCGACAAGGACCGCTCAGGGCAGGCGATGTTGCCGGCCTCCACCTTCAAGGTCTGCAATTCGCTGATCGCGCTGGAAACCGGCGTGGTCGAAGATCCCGACAAGGACATCTTCAAGTGGGATGGCGTCAACCGCGGCATTCCCGGATGGAATCGCGATCACACGCTGCGTTCGGCGATCGCCGCCTCCGTTGTCCCGGTCTATCAGGAAATCGCCCGCCGCATCGGGCCTGAGAGAATGCAGAAATATGTCGACCTGCTGGATTACGGTAACCACGACATCGGCGGCGGCATCGACCAGTTCTGGCTGACCGGCAAGCTGCGCATCGATCCGATGCAGCAGATCGATTTTCTGGACCGGCTGCGGAGGGGTGTGCTGCCCATTTCCAAGCGCAGCCAGGATCTGGTGCGCGACATCCTGCCGGTGACCAAGGCGGGCGACGCCATCATTCGCGCAAAAACCGGGTTGATCGGCGCCGAGGCGGACAAGCCTTCGATTGGCTGGCTGGTGGGCTGGGCGGAGAAGGGCGAGAGCCGAACGGTATTCGCACTTAACATGGATTGCTCCGAAGAGCGCCATGCCGCCGATCGCATCAAAATCGCGCAGCAGTGCCTTGCCGATATCGGGGCGATCTGACCTGGGGGGAGTTTGTTGTCAGGTGCGGGCCTTGCCGATCCGTCCCAAATGGGTGAATCCGAAGCCGGCCACATATTTCAGCCCGTAGCCCAGCGCGCGATCGATGCCGATGTGAGCCAGCCAGATCATCGCAAGCGACATGATCAAAGGTGCCGATAGCGCCATGCCGATGGCCATCAGCAGTATCGGGGCCATGTAACTATGGGCCGCGTTGTAAAGAGCGGCGCCGGTTCGGGGGCTGTCCAGATAGCCAATGAAGCTGATATCCGGGGCCAGGAACAAGATCACGTAAATCCACCATGATCCGCCCCACAGGGCATAAAGCCCGGTCATGGTGATAAAGAGCGTCAGCCCTTCCAGCCGCAGCAGCAGGCGGGGGCCGCCGGTGACCTCGCCGGGCGGTAGACCCGGAATTTCGTTATTCATGGGGATTCCCCGATCCATCGAATGAATTCCCCTTAGATAGGAACTCCCGATCCAATCGTGAGGTGGGGAAAGCCGGTTTCCCGCCGGGAAAAGGCCGTGCTAGAACCCGCCCCATCCAAGCGGCGGAGGGGGGCCATTGGACGTGCTCCGCCCCCGTTCGAACCCTTTTAGGCATCGAAATACGGGCGATGGTTTGATGAAAGACATTCTGGATACCCTTGAGGCGCGGCGGGCGGGGGCAAAACTCGGCGGCGGGGAAAAGCGGATCGAGGCGCAGCATGCGCGCGGCAAGCTGACCGCAAGGGAGCGCATCGAGCTTTTACTCGACAAGGGCAGCTTCGAGGAGTTCGACATGTTTGTCGAGCACCGCTCGACCGAATTCGGAATGGAAAAGACCAAAGTCCCCGGCGACGGCGTTGTGACCGGCTGGGGTACGGTCAATGGCCGCAAGACCTTCGTGTTCGCGAAGGACTTCACGGTGTTCGGCGGCTCACTGTCTGAGACCCATGCGCTGAAGATCACCAAACTTCAGGACATGGCGATGAAGGCGAGGGCGCCCATCATCGGTCTTTACGATGCGGGCGGCGCCCGTATCCAGGAGGGCGTCGCCGCTCTTGCTGGCTATTCTTATGTGTTCCGCCGCAATGTGCAGGCCTCCGGCGTGATCCCGCAGATTTCCGTGATCATGGGCCCGTGCGCCGGCGGCGACGTCTATTCACCGGCGATGACCGATTTCATCTTCATGGTGAAAAACACGAGCTACATGTTCGTGACCGGCCCCGACGTGGTCAAGACCGTCACCAACGAGATCGTCACCGCCGAAGAGCTTGGCGGCGCTTCAGTGCACGCCACCCGTTCCTCGATCGCGGACGGTGCCTTCGAAAACGATGTCGAGACGCTGTTGCAGATGCGCCGACTGATCGACTTCCTGCCCTCCAACAATATCGATGGCGTTCCGGAATGGCCGAGCTTCGATGATATCGAGCGAGTGGACATGTCGCTCGACACCCTCATTCCGGACAATCCCAACAAGCCCTACGACATCAAGGAATTGATCCTGAAGGTGGTGGACGAGGGAGACTTCTTCGAACTCGCCGATGCCTTCGCCAAGAACATCGTCACCGGCTTTGGCCGCATCGCCGGACGCACGGTTGGCTTTGTCGCCAACCAGCCGATGGTATTGGCCGGCGTGCTGGATTCGGATGCCTCGCGCAAGGCGGCGCGGTTCGTGCGCTTTTGCGATGCCTTCAACATTCCGATCGTGACCTTTGTGGACGTCCCCGGCTTCCTTCCCGGCACCGCGCAGGAATATGGCGGGCTGATCAAGCACGGCGCCAAGCTTCTGTTCGCCTATTCGCAATGCACCGTTCCGCTCGTCACCATCATCACCCGCAAGGCCTATGGCGGCGCCTTTGACGTGATGGCGTCCAAGGAAATCGGCGCCGATCTCAACTATGCCTGGCCCACCGCGCAGATTGCGGTGATGGGCGCCAAGGGGGCGGTCGAGATCATCTTCCGCGCCGACATGAACGACGCGGAAAAGATCGCCGCACGCACCAAGGAATATGAAGATCGCTTCCTGTCGCCATTCATCGCCGCCGAGCGCGGCTATATCGACGACGTGATCATGCCGCATTCGACACGCAAGCGCATCGCACGGGCACTCGCCATGCTTCGCGACAAGAAAGTCGAAATTCCCGCTAAAAAGCACGACAACCTGCCGCTTTAGCGAAACGGGAACTGAACTCTTGGCAGATTCGGTTTTATCTTGATCCAGGTGATGAATTCACGAAGATGAATGTGTGCTTCAGCGCGCATTCATCTGGGCTCGGCGACGATCCTCTTCCAAACGATCTCTGTTGGAAGGAGGAAATGACATGGAACGCCGCCACTTCCTGAAAATCGCGGTTGGTGCCGCCGCCGCCACCGCGATGATCAGCGCTGCCGCCGTGGCCGCGCCGCTATCTGTTCATCCGCTGACCGATCCTCGTCCCCCTCAAAACCCCGCTGTGCGCCCGGCCGTAACGACCGAGCGTGAAGTGGAAACGCTTCAGCCGGAACAAGTGCGCTGGCATCATCATGGATGGCGGCGTCATTGGGGTTGGCGGCGGCGTCATTGGGGCTGGCGCCGCCATCGGTGGCATCGCCATTGGCGTCGCCGATACTGGTGATCATTCACCAGCGAAGCTTCCAGGCTAAGCAGACACAAAGGGCGGCGGATTTTATTCCGCCGCCCTTTAGCGATTAGGGCTTTCCTGATCGCGTCGTCGCCCCTTAGCGCGAGGCCGGCGGATTGTCGTTGCTCATCGGCGGATTGCCCGACCGGTTCACTTCCTGACCGGTGGGCATTCCCGAGGACGGCCTTTGCGGATTGGAGGGAGCCGCGCCGGTTGTCACTCCCGGACCGGGCGTTACGTTTCGTACGCCATCAGGCGCGGCCGGCGAACTCGTCGAAGCTGAGTTCTGGGCGGTCGCGGGGCCATTCGAGGGATGCATCGAGGTATTGTTCAAACCATAGAAGACCACGCCCAGCACCAGTGCAATCGCCACCGCGAAGATCGCGATCTTGCCGCCGGATGCCGGACCTTCTGCCAGTTCGGGGTCAACCTGCAGGTCGTTGTCCAGCCGCATTCGCCGCTGGGCCTCATCGTTGGGGAAATCAGACTGATAGGGTCGATCGGGATCGCGTTCATAAGCCATGATCTGGTCCTCCGTTTGGAGGACAATCAAAAGCGATGGCCGCTGGTTCCCGGCCCCGCGTCGGCTTTCGGCTGAACCGACGGCGCCACCCACCATCATCTGCCTGATTGCGCTGCACAAAGAAGCCGTGAAAAAATGTCGCTGCCACGATCCACGGCGACATCTCTGGCAAGATCATCTTTCTGGAATGTCATGAAATTTCGTAGGTGAGAACACGCAGCCGCCTTCCAAATTTCTGCTGCGCCGGAGCTGAAAAGCGACTTACACTATCCCCAAATAAGAACAGCGAGCGCGCTCTCAGCTCGGCAATGAGGATGGAATGGGAATCAATCAAGGTCCGATCAGCCTCGATCAGAAATACACCCAAGGCACCGGCCACGTCTTTATGACCGGCATCCAGGCGCTGGTGCGGCTGCCGATGGCTCAAATCCGCCGCGATCGCGCAGCCGGACTGAAGACAGCCGGTTTCATCTCTGGCTATCGCGGCTCGCCGCTAGGCGGTTACGATCAGCAGCTGTTCGCCGCGCGCAAGCATCTCGAACAATACGACATCAAATTCCAGCCCGGCGTCAACGAAGACCTTGCCGCCACCGCCGTGTGGGGCTCCCAGCAGCTCAATCTTTCGCCGGGTGCCCGATATGACGGTGTGGTTGGCATCTGGTACGGCAAGGGGCCGGGCGTCGACCGCTGCGGCGATGTATTCCGGCACGCCAACGCGGCAGGGTCGGCGAAAAACGGCGGGGTGCTATGCCTTGCCGGGGATGATCACGGGGCAAAATCCTCCACCGTGCCGCACCAGTCCGACCACGCCTTCATTTCGGCGCTGATGCCTTACCTGTATCCCTCGAGCCTTCACGAAATGATCGAGATGGGGCTGCTCGGCATTGCGATGTCGCGTTATTCCGGCTGCTGGGTTGGCATGAAGGTGATCACCGAAACGGTGGAGACAACGGCGGAAATCGATCTCACCGACGAGATGACGCCCTTCGTCGTTCCCACCGATTTCGAGATGCCCCTGGGAGGGCTGAACCTGCGCTGGCCCGACGATCGCTTTGCACAGGATAAGCGGCTACAGGATTACAAGGGATTTGCGGCCATCGCCTTTGCGCGCGCCAATAAGGTCAACAGGATCACGCTTGATTCACCCAATGCGCGCTATGGCATCATGGCGTCGGGCAAGAGCTATGAGGACATCCGCCAGGCATTGCGCGAGCTTGGCATCACGCCGGAGGTCGCCGCCAAGATTGGTTTGCGGCTCTACAAGATCGGCATGCCCTGGCCCCTGGAGCCGCAGGGCGTGCGGGAATTCGCGGTCGGTCTCGAAGAGATTTTCATCATCGAGGAACGGCGCGAAATCGTCGAGAACCAGGTCAAGCAGGAGCTGTTCAACTGGCGTGACGATGTGCGCCCGCGCATCATCGGCAAGATGGACGATCACGACAAGCGCTTCCTCCCATTTGCGGATGAACTCAGCGTCGCCTCGCTCGCGACCGCGCTTGCCGAACGACTTTTGCGGCTGAACCTCAATCCGGAGGTCGCCGATATGCTGCGCGCCAAGGCCGACTGGTTCAATGGCCGTCAGGCCAGCCAGATGCAGCCGGTGACGCCGATCACCCGCACGCCGTACTTCTGTTCGGGCTGCCCGCACAACACTTCGACCAAGGTGCCTGACGGCAGCCGGGCCTTCGCCGGCATCGGCTGCCACTTCATGGCGCTGTGGATGGACCGCAACACCGAGACCTTCACCCATATGGGCGGGGAGGGCGTGCCATGGGTCGGGGTAGCGCCCTTCACCAAAGAAAATCATGTCTTCGCCAATCTCGGCGACGGCACCTATTTCCATTCCGGCACTCTGGCAATCCGGCAGGCGGTGGCGTCGGGCGCCAACATTACCTATAAAATTCTCTACAATGATGCGACGGCGATGACCGGTGGTCAGCATGTCGATGGGGAATTGTCACCGCAGCAGATCACTCATCAACTCTACCATGAGGGTGTCCGCGAGATTTATCTCGTCTCGGAAAATCCCGATCTTTATCCGGCCGCCGACATCGCGCCTGGAACGAAAACGGCCCATCGGGATCAGCTCGACGAAGTCATGAAGACTTTGCGGGAGGTCAAGGGCGCTTCGGCCATTGTCTTCGTTCAGACCTGTGCCGCCGAAAAGCGCCGCCGCCGCAAACGAGGCACGCTGGAAGACCCGCCGCGGCGGCTCATGATCAACCCCGCCGTGTGCGAGGGCTGCGGCGATTGCTCGGTGCAGTCCAATTGTATCTCGGTCGAGCCGCTGGAAACCGAGCTCGGACGCAAGCGCGCCATCAATCAGTCGAGCTGCAACAAGGATTACTCCTGCCTGAAAGGATTCTGTCCATCCTTCGTCACGGTAGATGGCGGCAAGCCACGGCGGCGGGCGCCGGCTGATCTCGGCGAAATCGATGGACTGCCCGAGCCCATCTCGCGGCCCACTTTGGATCGGCCTTACAATATCGCGGTCGGTGGTGTTGGAGGCACCGGCGTGCTGACGATCGGCGCGCTGCTTGGCATGGCGGCCCATGTCGAGGGCAAGGCCAGCATGATCCTGGACATG